>Ga0134128_10000010_pt1 | contig 295450 bp, 247 predicted proteins | sample KB31754_FD_96462 | JGI IMG/M metagenome (GOLD analysis project Ga0134128, IMG submission 96462) | Terrestrial soil microbial communities with excess Nitrogen fertilizer from Kellogg Biological Station, Michigan, USA - KB3-175-4 | ecosystem: Environmental > Terrestrial > Soil > Unclassified ...
CTCGGGGACGTATGTGAATCAGCAGTCGCCGACCGATCCGAATCTGCCGCATGGCGCGTTTGAGCTGGAAGAGCATCTGATTCCGGCGGCGCCGGCGAAGCCGATTCGCATCTGGATGGAAGTCGGGGACCGCGATAACGGGCGTCCTGGTGATGATACTCACGACTGGGTGGCTGCGAACGAGATTATGGCTCGCGCGCTGGCTGCGAAGGGTTATCACTACCAGTTTGTCTTCGCGCGCAACGCCGGTCACACGGATGGCGCTGTGAAGAAGCAGACTCTCCCTGAAGCGCTGGAGTACGTCTGGCAGGGTTACAAGCCGAAGTAGTCAACGAACGGCTTGCGCCCGGGGCGTTTTGACGCGGCCGCGAATTTTCAGTTCGAATCGCTACCGATAATGCCCTTAACGCAGGGCTCTCTCATATCTCAGAGTCGGGCGTTAAACGTCAAATTAAATGGCTCGGTAAACCACGCAGTTAGAATCCAACTTGACGGCCCGTGCCCGGGTTCGCTGAGCGAACAAGCGTGGTCGCCGGACCGTCTGAACCGGAGGCCGACGAAAAATTAAACACAGCCGCTTACTGACTTGTTATTCGGGACTTTTGTTCCTCCTAGCGACGTACCGATTGCATGGGACTGTTTCACCAGCGGATGCTATTCGAATGACAAAGCTGAGTCCGACCGAGCGGTTGGAGTGGCTGATTGCGCAGCCTGATCTTGCAACCGCCCACGACGCCATTAAACGGTTGCTCGAGCAGTACCAAGCGTTCCTGTTGACCACAAACAGGGGTGAGCAGGAGCTCGTAGAGGGATTCAAACTTACCTCTGGAGCGCGGGCCTACATGCGAGAAGCGCAGTCATTTGGCGACACCGTGTATGACGTCTTGACCACCCTCGGTAACGGCAGCGCGTTTCATCGTCTGCTTGTGGTCTGATTTGGGGTTTCCGCGAAGTAACCCACCGTGAGGTTTGGAAATTCGTTGATTCCGCTGGGAATTCCTGACTACAAACTTATCTACAGGCGATATTCTCGCTGTATATAGAATTCGGTAAGCCATCGTTTTACCTTGCGTACGACAATGGCTTAGCCTCCGCGACTTCCTCTTCTAAGCTGAGGGTCGCGCGGTCGAGTCGCGCCTACCACTTCAAAATGAATTCGACGCTTTCAATAGCACTTTTTCGGTTCCTAACTAAGGGAAGACTGAGGGAATTCGGTGGCCTGTGTGGGTCTTTGTGGCTTCCCTCACTACAAAATCATCTACAGCGGGGTTGAGACTATCTCGATTTCCACGTGTGGCTTCAGTGGAGTCACGAGGGTTCTTAATTGCTGTTTTTGCAGCAGCATCGTTCCGTGGAAGAAGTAAGGAGCTTTTGGTTCCGCCGAATCGATCACGTCCGGCGAATGCTTCGCGTATCTGGTCAATTCTCAGTGGGCGTCTTCTCGATGTGGTCTATGACGACGACATCGAGGAGCGCCTTTCGAGATTCTACCTTCAGGCCCATTTGTTCCTGAATCGCATCCATCACCGCGGTCGCCAGGTCGGCGCGGTCGGGCTTGTTCGGACCCTGCGACGCCAACACGCTTCGCATGTCAAAGCGGATATCGTACCGGCCGGTCAGACCAGTTGCATCAATCACCGGGCGGTCGAAGACGTTGTCCGATAGCTGCGCGGCGAACTCGCCTAGTGAGGCGTGCTGGATCACCGAAACACCCTTGTCTTGTCCCACCTGGAGCGGCCCCTCGGTCTCTGATGCTTTGAACTTGGGTCCGCCCTTGGCGACCACGAGAGCGTATACCTCCATTTCCCGCTTCTCGGTGTGAGCTTTGAGCCCCATGCGAGTTTCCAGTAATGTTCGCAGCATCCGGTACAGTTCCTTGTCGCCGGCCGGAGTCGCCGCCTTGGCATTGATGTCCAGCGCGACGGTGCTCGTCCAATCCGGCGCGACCAACTGCACCGTCGGGCCGTACGCCCAGCCAAGGCACGCGCGCAGGCTCAGCCCGTGAGTCACCAGCGAACCAGGATAGGTTTGGATGCGTCGCCCGGGCGTTCTCCTGCTTTCGGCAGTGGCGAGTTTGATCGACGCAGCCTCGAAAGCGGGCTCCTGCGCAGTCTGTGCAAGGCAAGTGAAGGCAATCAGGGCCACCGAGAAAGTGCGCATGTGCATTAGACGGTAAAACAGGATACCCATTAGCGTCCAAAGAGCGAACTCTCGGCGTTGGTCCGGCGGTGGAAAGGGCAGCAGCGTCGGGATTCATATCGAGCGAACCCCGGCCTCCGCAAGAACGCCTACTTGAACGCGAGCGGTGAGAAATAGTCGAATTGAAGACTGACTTCCGACGCATCCGTTTTGGAGCCTGGAACGGCAAACGGAATGATGCCCGGACGGAAATCGATGCCGGCGAAATTGGTCCCCGGCAGCATCATCGTGACTGTCGCCGGTATCGCGAACGAGCCCGGCGCCGAGGGCGCCATGCACCGGAAGCTGACCCCGTTCGTGTAAGTGTTATCGGTGGCGGCGAAGCCGTCAATTCTGATCACGGTATTCGGCGAGCCGTTGCTCCAAGTGACCGTGAAACCGTTGGCGCGCGTCACCGAAGTGGGAGTTGGAGCATCCGGTTGAGGGCTGGTCAATGCCGGCATTACCGGAATGGTGACAGGAACGGTTAAAGGTCCAACGTCCTTACCGCCGGGAACGGTTACGGTCAGGGTTCCCGGAGAAAAGAAGTTTCCGGTGTTGCTCAAAGTGACCCTGTAATCTCCGCCCTGGTTCGGCGCAGTGAACGTCGCTCCGCCCGCCCCTGTGACTGTGATCGAAGATCCCGCATCAAGCGGAAGGAGGTTTAGTCCGGGAGCATCCGGATTTCCGTTGAGGCCGTTATAGACCTGGCACGATCCCACCGGCGGGTCGTCTATATACGAAGAGACCCACGGCGCGATCGACGGATCGTACAGGAACCGCATGAAGTACATCTCAAAGCCGTCCACGAAACCGGGCTCTTGATCCTGACGCCGGAACTGGAGCCCGCTGAATGTAAAGCTCGAGGTCGCGCTAACCACTTCGGCTGCGTTCTTCGAGAGAGCGGGGCTGGTAAACGGACAAGTGCGACTCCCTGCCGGCGCGACGGGCAGCGAAACGTTGTTGCTCACGAAATTTCCGACTTGCAGGAAAAGCGGCACTGAGCAGCCGACCGGCGTATTGGCCGGCACTGTGAACGCGATCTGGTCCTCCGCAACGCAGCAACCGGAACGGCCCTGGTAGATAGGCGTGATCTGCACGTTTCCCAGCCAGACGGTCAGCGGAATGTTGGTCATGTTGACGCCGAGGCCCGCGCCCGCCGCTTCATTGCCGTTGACCGGTCCTAAGCCTGTCGCCCAGATGATGAGGGTGTCGCCGGCATTCGCGGCACCGCAGGTTGTAGACGGGCCGCCGCAATTGGCTGCGCGGGCGGCGGACACAAGACTGTAATCCGGGTAGGTGACGATCCCGGCTCCCTGTCCGTCCGATGCCACGGTGAATACCCCCGGAGCGTTGGCGACCACCACAATGGGGAACGTGACGCCGTTGTTGCCGTTATAGCTGACGGTGACGGTCCCCTGACCCACGGGGGTGTTGGAAGGCATCAGCACAGCTACCTGCCCCACGGAGGTGTAGTACATCAATCCGTTGGTGGTCGTCCCGTTGACGGTGAAAGTCACTGAGGTCCCATTCAGCGTCGTGTCCTGAAACGGTTTCGGGGCGATCGCGAGACTCTGCGGACCCATGAGGTTACCCTTCAATACCACGAGCCCGCCCTGGGCGAGGCCGCGGCTCGGGCCGACCGCAAAGTAACTCGCTCCGTTGGTGGCCTGGGTGAGGATGGGGGCCGTGGTGACAGGCACCTGAACCGTGTTGCTTTTGCTGCCACCCTGCGTAAGAAATACGGCGACATTCCCGGTGGTGACGTTCGCCGGCATAGTGAATGTCACGTCGTAGAAGCCCGGCGCGTTATTCGGGTCCAGGAAAGCCGAAGACACGGGTACGGTGGTTGTTCCAACCGTCAGTGCCGGTAGGGTGACTACGGCCGAATTTGTGTCGTTCGGTTTCTGTCCAGTGGCGACAGCGGGGTTCGTTGGTCCGAGGCCGGTCGCGGAAAGCACAAGGTGCTCGCTGGGAACGGCCGGAAAAGCCGTTGTGACCCTGGCGACAGGCGAAAGGTGGTAGACCGCAGCGACGTTGCTGTCGACCGGAATGCCCGGGCAATACTGCGTAAGAGTGACATTGAACGGGGCCGAAGAGCCGACTTTCACCGTGGTTGCTCCCGTAGGCACATCCACCGGCACCTGAAATTGAAGTGAACTGTTGAACGCAAATAGAACGGATCCGGCTTTCGTGCCCACGGTCAGCGTGACCTTGGTGGGATCCGTCCCCAGGTTGGACCCATTCACAAAGCCGATCCCCCCAGGACAGAGATTGGCGGAGCCTGATTCGTTGGAAACTCCGGTAATCGTTTGACCGTGCAGCATCGCCGCCCCGAACAAGGCGGCAGAAAGACCTATCGCTCTGTGGAACATCCCTGCCCTCCAGTAGTCGCTAATACTTCCTTCGATGTATATAGCGCAAAATCTGGCGATTGATGACGCAACAAGAGTTACATTTGAGGGAAATCCGCGGTTTCGAAAACGACAAGCGAGTCGCTCGAGCCGCGCCGAGCCCACCAAATTCAGGGAATCCGATGGCCGGCGGTGCCGGGCGGTCGCTACGTCCTCTCCTATTGACATTCTATAAGAGCTCTCTTATAGTTCTTCTATAAGAGCTTTTATGCCGGAATCCGAAATACTCCAGGGTACACTCGACCTGCTGATTCTTAAAGCCCTTGCCCTCGATGAGATGCACGGCATGGGAGTCTCCCGCCGGATCTCGCAAATCACGAATGGAGCCTTCGAAGTGAAAGCCGGCTCGCTGTTTCCGGCCCTTCATCGCATGGAGGAAGCCGGGTGGCTCGCCTCCTCCTGGGGTGAATCGGAAACCAACCGGCGTTCTAAGTTTTATCGGCTCACCCGCACCGGCCGGCGCCACCTGCAGTCCGAATCGAAGCGCTGGGAGCGCATTTCCGTCGCCATGGCCAGCGCTCTCAGGGCCACTTAGGAGATGCCTCATGCTCCTCGCGTTCTGCCGAAACCTCTTCCGCAAGCGAAGGATGGACCAGGAGCTCGACGATGAACTTCGCTCCTACGTCGAACTTACCACCGCGGAAAATATCCGTCGCGGCATGACTCCGGAAGCTGCCGCTGCGCAGGCTCGCCGCGACTTCGGCGGAATGCAGCAGGTGAAAGAGAACGTCCGTGATGTCCGTGCCGGCATTGGGCTCGAGATCCTCATTCAGGACGTGCGTTACGGCATTCGCAGTCTTCGGAGGAGTCCCGGATTCGCGACCGTCACCATCCTCACGCTCGCGCTCGGCATCGGCGCAAACACCACGATCTATAGCGTCGTTCACGGCGTGCTTCTGAAGCCCCTGCCGTACCCCCATCCAGATCGCCTCGTCACACTCTGGGAAAGCCATCCTGCCTTCGGCCAATTCCTCGGCGTGGCACCGTCGAATTTCTACGACTGGCGAACACTCAACGGCACCTTCGACAAGATGGCGGCGCTCGATCCGTATCCCGATTACATCCTGACCGGAGTGGGCCAACCGCGCCGCCTGACGGGCGCGGAGGTGACCGCCGATTTCTTCCCGCTGCTCGGCGTCCGGATGCATCTCGGCCGCGGCTTTCAGCCAAACGAACAGGGCGTCGTGGTGCTCAGCTATTCCGTGTGGGAAAAGTACTTCGGTGCTCGTACGGAAATCGCCGGCACGCAGGTGCGCCTGAACGATGCGGACTACACCGTCGCCGGTGTGCTGCCGCGCGACTTTTACCTGGTCAGTAAGTCGTCCGATTTTCAGGCTCGCGCGCAATTCGACGTGTGGACCAATCTCGGGCTCACATCTCCTCCGGCGGCCTGGCTGCGCAGCACCCACCCTCTTCGAGTTTTCGGCCGCCTCAAGCCTGGCGTTCCGCTCCAACAGGCGCAAGCCGACCTGGACCGTATAGCGGCCAATCTCCGGCGCCTCTATCCGGACGACAATAAGGACAAAACCATTCTGGCCGTCCCCATGGAGGAACATGCCGTGGCCGGCGTTCGCACCGCGCTTTTCACTCTGTCAGGCGCGGTTGCCATGGTCCTGCTCATCGCCTGTGCCAACATCGCCAACCTGCTGCTCACCCGTGCGGCCGCGCGACGGAATGAAATGGCGTTGCGGGCGGCGTTGGGCGCGAGCCGGATCCGTCTCGTGCGACAACTTCTCACCGAGAGCGCGCTCCTCGTACTGCTGGGCAGCTCCCTCGCACTCGTCCTGGCGTTGGGGAGTGTACCCTTGCTGGTACGGCATTTGCCGGCGGACTTGCCGCGAATTTCCGAGATATCGGTAGACAAGGGCGTGCTCGGGTTCACTGCGCTCCTCACGGTGACCACGGGGATGCTGGTTGGGATGGCGCCTCTGCTTCAATCGCAAGACGCGAGGCTGAACGTTCGCGGCATTTCGATGGGCCAATCCCGGATGCGCAACGCGCTCATCCTCACGCAGGTGGCGATCGCGCTCGTCCTCCTGGCGGGCGCAGGACTGATGACCAAGAGCCTCCGCGCTCTTCTCGAAGTCTCTCCGGGGTTCCAAACCGCTCACATCCTGACAGCCCGTCTTTCGCTGCCTCCGCGATATGCCAATGGGTACAAATTCGGCACCGGCCAGCATCGCCGGATTTCCGTCTTCGAGCGTGAACTTGCCGAGCGAGTGCGTAATATCCCGGGCGTCGAGTCCGCCGGCTTCACATCCCATCTCCCGCTCAGCGGCACGGACAACGACTGGACTTTCTTCATTGAAGGCCGGACTAATCCTCCTGGTGTTTTCAATTCCACGAAGTACCGGCCCGTCACCGCGGGCTACTTCGAGACCATGGGCATTCCCGTGAAACGCGGCCGCCCCTTCGAACGGCGGGATGACGAGGACCACCCGCTGGTGGTCATCATCAACGGGGCCATGGCGCGCACGTTCTGGCCCAATGAAGATCCGGTTGGAAAACGTTTGAAGTTCGGCGACGAGAACTGGCGCACCATCGCCGGCATCGTAGGCGACGTCCATCACGATAGTCTGGGGACCGCTCCCGCGCCGGAGATGTACATCCCGTGGGGACAGGTTCCGAACGTGGAGATTCGGCCCATTATTGTTGTGCGCTCCTTCGTCGAACCGGCGAGTCTGGCGAGCGGGCTGCGGAAGGCTGTCTCTGAAGTTGATTCTGAAGTTCCAATGGATCAAGTCGCCACCATGGACGAGCTTGTCTCCGGATCGGTCGGCGAATCGCGTTTTCGCACGATCGTTATCTCTCTGTTCGCGCTGCTCGCGCTGTTCGTCGCCTGTATCGGAGTCTATGGAGTGATGAGCTACCTGGTTAGCCAGCGCAGTCGCGAGTTCGGCATCCGCATGGCTGTCGGGGGCACCCGCAGCTCGGTTTTTTTGCTCGTTCTCGGGCAAGGCGCGAAAATCGCAGTGCTCGGCGTTATCGTCGGGCTCGCGGGCACGGCACTGCTCAGCCGCCTGATCAAGAGTCTGCTCTACGGCGTGACGCCGCTCGACGCCGCCACACTGGCGGGTGTTTCGATTGCCTTGTCTGCCGTTGCACTGCTCGCCAGCTATATTCCGGCGCGCCGCGCGGCCAATGCCGACCCGATGGAAACGCTGCGATATGAGTGAAGCTACCGATTCCGCGCAGCAGAAGGTGAGAGGCCGCGGCGGGTCCCTGAAACGTTGGCAAGGTTACTCGGTTATCAGTTTTCGGTCGGCGTCCGCTCTACGTGATCCACTTCATCGGGGTCCTTCGGTATGCAACTTGCGGGTTCCGCCGGTTTGATCTTCAGGCGGCCCTGGCCACAGTGAGCGCATAGACCGGCGCCTCGCGCATCTCGCGATGGGTGTTCAAGTGAAAACGATCTTCCAGAAGAGCCTGAAGCATGGCTCCTTCCATGACGCGAACACCCACGGCGTTTTGCGCTTTGGCGGTGATCTGGTACCGCTCGGGGTCGATTTAGGATGGGGTTCCGTAAAGTTGCAGGTTTGTCTTCCCCCTATTTGCCCGGAAATCTGCGCGGACATACGCGATCCGGATGAGCGACCTCACCGACTCGCAAGGCAGGTCCATCATGGCTGGAGAAACGATTTGATTCCCCGCACCTTCACGGCTGCGAATCGCGCCACCAGCCTCTTTGCAAGGTTTGATCGCCGCGACTTCGAACCCCGGACGAATTCCGGCAGTTGAACGCGTTCAAGTGGCGGCCGTACGAATTTAACAAAAAGTTATTTTTCCGCCGCAGGAGGCCGGAACAAACTAGTCGTAACCTCCGTCTCTAACCCTGATGACCAAATCCGCGTTCGCCCCGATTCTTCTTTTGTCGGCATGCTGTGCGGCATTTGCACAGGGAAATGGGTTTAGAGGCAGCGACTTTGCGGGTGTGAAGCTCGTAATTCCACTGGATCAACTGCCGGAATTCGGCGTCACCGACGCTGAACCGAGCAAAACCGACGGACCGACGCAGGCCCACTTCTACCCCGGCGGCCGTGTTGACTTCATGAACGTTCCGATGAAACTGGTGATAGCGGCTGCCTGGGGATTTGAGAATGACGACAGCCGTATCGCCGGCGGCCCAGGCTGGGTCAACACCGAAAAGTTCAACATCGTGGCGAAAGCCAAGCCCGATTCGCAGATCGCCGATCTTCGGCTCATGCTACGTTCCATGCTGATCAAGCAGTTTGGGCTGAAGTTTCACGTGGAGGAGCAGATGCGGCCGGTGTACGCGCTGGAGAAGGGCAAAGGCGCCGTGAAAGTGACGCAGTCGGCGAAACAGCAGCCGCTGGATTGCAAGCGGTCTAACGAGAGCGGCGTCATGACGCTCGAGTGCCATAACATGACCATGAGCGAGTTGGCCAGTGCGTTGCAACGGTTCGCTCCAGCGTATGTCGATCAGCCGGTGGTGGACCTGACCGGGCTGGAAGGGCAATACGACTTCAAATTCGGTTGGATGCCGCGGCGGCAGCCGGACGCAGCCCGCGCCGGAGATGCATTGAGCACCAGCGACCCCGGCGGTCTGACGCTTTTCGAAGGTCTTTACAAAGGCTTGGGGCTGAAACTCAACTCCACCAAACACGCGCTGCCGGTGATCGCGATTGACGAGATCAATCGCACGGCGGTGGACAAGTGAAAGCAAGCCAAGATAGTGAACACGGCGGCGGTTTCTGGAGCCGCTGGTCGGCGATCAGCGGCAACGTGAAGCGCGGATTCATCGCGGAGTGGACCGTCACGATTATTCTGCTCCTGTTCGCCACCACTTCGCTGGCGCAGGCTTTCGTGATTCCCACGGCGTCCATGGAAGACACCTTACTGGTCGGCGATCACGTGCTGGTGGACAAGATGGTTTATGCACCGGCAGGCGCCGTCTCCGGAAATGCGCTGCCGTACCGCGACGTTCGGCGCGGCGACGTGATTGTGTTCCGCTACCCGCTGAACATCAAAGAAGACTACGTGAAGCGCGCCATCGGCGTGCCCGGCGACCACATCAAATTGGTCAACAAGCAGCTATACCTGAATGGGCACATGGTGAACGAGCCCTATGTCAAGCACGTGCTGCCGTCCATCGACCCGTATCTGGACAACTTCCCGTCATCGCCGAACGTGCCGCTGCCGGTCTCCGCGCTGGAGATGCTGGAGAAGCACGTGGTGAACGGAGAACTGGTGGTGCCGCCCGGGTATATTTTTGCGATGGGCGACAACCGCGACGATTCCGCCGACAGCCGGTCCTGGGGCTTCGTGCCGCGCGAGAACATCGAAGGAACGCCCCTATTGATCTACTGGAGCTTTGCGGCGCCGACGGCCGATCTGACGAACGGCAACATCGGGATCGACCATATTTTCGACGTGATGACGCACTTCTTTACGAAGACGCGCTGGGAGCGCACGTTCCGGCTGGTTCATGGGTATCCGCTGAACTAGAACGGCGAGTTCGCCCGAGGCTCAGGTCTTCGGCAGCCGGCTAACATCCCAGCCGCCGCCCAGCGCCTTAATCAATTGCACGCTCGCATCCATGCGCCGCCGCAGAATATCGACGGCCGTGAATTCGTTCTGCAGCGCGATGCTCTGGGCGCTCACCACGTCCAGATACGTCACCAAGCCGCCCTTGTACCGGTTCATCGCGAGGTCCAGCGACTGGCGCGCCGCGTCCACCGCCACCTGCTGTGCGGCCGCCTGTTCCTCCAGAACACGGAGCGTCGCCAAATTGTCCTCCACTTCCTGGAAGGCCGAGAGCGCATTCTGGCGGTAATTCGCCACGGCTTCGTCGAAGGCGGCCGCGGCGCCTTGCTCGACGGCCCTGCGCCTGCCCGCGTCAAAGAGCGTCTCGGCCACCAGCGGCCCCACAGACCAGAACCGGCTCGGCCAAGCCAACCAGTTCACCGGCGAGCCTCCCAGAAAGCCGCCGGACGCTGTTAAGAGGAGCGTCGGAAAAAACGCGGCGTGTGCAATCCCGATCTGCTCGTTCGCTTCCGCCGCGCGGCGTTCCGCGGCCGCGATGTCCGGACGCCGCTCCAGGAGTTGCGACGGCACTCCCACAGGAACCACGGGGGGCGACATCGCCAGCGGAACGAATGCCAGTTTCAGCGACTCCGGTGTCCGCCCCGCGAGCACCGCGATGGCATGCTCAAATGTGGCCCTCGCCGCAGCCACGCCGACGTCCTGTGCGCGCGTCGTCTCCAGTTGCGTTTTCGCCTGCGCCACTTCGGCGCGCGAGCTCAACCCGCCATCGAACCTGTTCTGCGTGAGGTCAAGCGCCTTCTGATAGGCCACCAGCGTTTCGTCGAGCAGCTTTTTCTGCGCGTCCAGGCTGCGCAGCTCAAAGTAATCGATGGCCAGTTCCGCGTGGACGCTCAGGCGGATTGTTTGCAGATCCGCCGCGCTGGCCTGCGCCTCTTCGCGCGCGGCCGCGACGGAGCGCCGAACGCGTCCCCAGGCGTCCAACTCGTAATTGACGTCGATGGGCAGCGTGTATGCGGCGTAATTGCCCGTGCCATGCCCGGATGGCGAATTCGTCGACCCGCGATTCGTCGTGATCCCCGGCGATGTCGAGATGGTGGGAAACAGCCCCGACCGGTTCACTTGAATCAGGGTTCGCGCCTCGCGGAACCGCGCCTCGGCAGCCTTCAGCGTCTGGTTGCCCGGGTCCACCTGCTCTTCGAGTCCGTTCAATTCGGCGTTCCCGAACAGTTGCCACCAATCGGCGCGGATGGCCGTATCCGCGGGCTGCGCCTGCTTCCAGCCCGCCGATTCGGTGAACTCTTTGGGCGCCTGCTCGCTAAACGCGGGCGCGGCGGGAACTGAGGGTTTGGTGTATTTCGGACCCACCATGCACCCGGCCAGACCAAACGCGCACGCAACGGCAATCGCCAATCGCCGCATTACTTCGCCGCCTTCGCCACGCGGACCTCGCTACCGGACACCAGGGAGTCGGACGGGTTTTCGATGACTTCATCTTCCGGCCCGACACCGGCGACCACCTCCACGCGATTGCCATAATCGCGACCGATGGTGACCGGCGACAGCACCGCTTTGCCGCCTCGCACCACGGCGACCTCCATACCTTCCGACCGGAAGATGAGCGTGTTCACCGGAACCGTCACGGCTCGAACCTTGCCCGGCAGCTTCAAATGGACCGAGAGGTATGCCCCGGGCAGCAACGCACCGGTAGGATTCTCGACGTCCACTTCCGTCAGCAAAGTCCGCGACGTCGGGTCGATCGCCTCCGCGTTCCGCACAACCGTTCCGTTAAACTTCCGATCCGGAAACTCCGCCAGCGTCAGTTGCGCAACGGAGCCGGGGCGCACTTCGCGCGAATATTGCTGGGGAACATTCACATATACGCGCAGCTTATTGGCGGCGGCGATATCAAACAATTCCTTGCCCGGCGCATTCGCGCCCGCATTGATGAGCGCGCCGGTATCGATATTGCGCGCCGTGATGACGCCATCGAAGGGCGCATACACCTTTTGAAACGCCTGGGTCTCTTCCAGGCGGCGCACGTTGAAGCGCGCCGAATCCACCATGGCCTTCTTCGCCTGTAAGTCGCCCACGCGATCTTCGGCATCCTGCTTCGATACCGAATCGCTCTTGAGCAGCGCCTGGTATCGATCCGCCGTGGTCTTGGCCAGATCGTAATTTGCCTGCGCGGTAGCCATGTCCGCCCGTGCCTGGTCCAATTGCCTGTCGATTTCCGGCGTTTCAATTTCGGCCAGAAGCTGGCCCGCCTTCACGCGCGCGCCGATATCGAAGTGCCAGCTCTCCAAATACCCATTCGTACGCGCGTAAATCGGCGTTGCCACATAGGCTTGCGCATTGCCCGGCAACACCACCTCTTCCGCTTCGCCGTTGGGCTGCGGATGAATCGTGCTCACGCTGGGAATCGCCATGTCCATTGTGGCGCGCTCCAGCGCGTTGGCGGCATGCACGCGCGCCGCGATGCCTGTTACGACCGCGTAGGCTACAGCTCCCAACGCAACGCACAGCACGAGCGCGATGCCCAACCGAAACGCGAGCGAGAGTTTGTGCGGGTGCTGCTGGAGCGCTTCCGGAGTTTCCGTGCTACTCATTCGGCAACACCTCCGCCGGCTGCGAACGCCGCCTGCCGCCGTGCAGCATCGCGAATACCGAGGGGACGAACGTCAAAGTCGCCACGGTCGCCAGCAGGAGTCCGCCGATCACGGCTCGCCCGAGCGGCGCGTTCTGCTCGCCTCCCTCGCCCATTCCCAAAGCCATTGGAACCATGCCGATCATCATCGCCAGCGCCGTCATAATCACCGGACGAAAACGGGTGAACCCCGCGGCCAGCGCCGCGTCCACACTGGTGTAAGTCTGCTCCATCATATCCTTGGCGAAACTGATCACCAAAATGCTGTTCGCCGTCGCTACTCCCATGCACATGATTGCGCCCATCATCGCCGGCACGCTGAGCGTGGTGTGCGTCAGGAACAGCATCAGAATGATTCCCGCGAGCGCCGCCGGGAGCGCCGTAATGATAATGAACGGATCCAGCCACGATTGAAAATTCACCACGATTAACAGGTATACCAGCAGGATCGCGAAAACGAGTCCCGCCAGCAGGCCGCTGAACGATTTCTGCATCGTGTCTACCTGCCCGCGCACAATCATCTCCGATCCGCGCACCAGGTTCTTGCGGTTGGCATTCACAATTTTGTCGATGGCGGCTCCCACACTCGCAAGGTCGCGGCCGTCCACTCCACCGTAGATATCGACGGTGCGTTGAATGTCGTAGTGGTTCACCACGGCCATGCCGCTGCCTCGCGAGATAGAGGTGACGTCGTTCAAAATCTCGGGCGACCCCGCCTGCCGCGCGGTTAACGGCAGATTCCGCAGCGCCTGCAGGGAGCTCATGTCGTACTGCGGCGCCTGCGTCACCACGTTGTAGCTCACTCCGGTTTGCGGATTCAGCCAGAACGTCGGCTGCGTCTGAAAGCTGCCGCTGAGGGCGATCAACAGACTCTGCGCGACGTCGGCCTGCGTGTATCCGCTTTGCGCCGCCTTGGTGCGGTCAGTGAGAATGTGCAGCCTCGGCTGATCGAACGTCTGCTGAAGGCGCAGGTCCGCGATTCCCGGAATGCGCCGCATCTCCGCCATCAGCTTGTCCGCCAGTTTGCGATTGGATTCCACATCCTTGCCGACAATCTGTACGTCTATGGGCGCGGGCAGACCGAAATTCAGGATCTGGCTGACGATGTCGTCCGGCAGAAAGTAGAACTCCGTGCCGGGGAACTCTCGCGGCAGAGTGGTGCGCAGCATTCGCACGAACTGCTCGGTGGGCCGATGGTTTTCCGTCAGCGCGACCATAACGTCGGCGTCGGAAGTTCCGATCGGCGCCGAATTGCTGTAGATGGTGTTGATGCTCGAGTATGGCAGGCCGATCTCATCCAGAATATTGAGCAACTGGTCGCGCGGAATCTGCCGGCGGATGGATTGCTCGACCAAGTCGCACACACGCGCGGTCTCTTCGATGCGCGTTCCGGTTTTAGTGCGCAGGTGAAGCTTGAACTGGCCCGTGTCGGAGGTAGGAAAGAAATCCTGCCCGAGCCAAGGCACCAAGAGGAAACCGCTGAGGCACGTCAGCAAGAATAGCGGCACGAAAATGGCGCGGTAGGAGACTACAGCCCGCAAAATGGCGAAGTATCCTTCGCGCAGGCGGTCAAACCCGTTCTCGAAACCGCGCTGGAACAGGACGATGGGGTTGCGCGTCGGCCCGTGATGCTGCAACTTCAAGAGGTACTTCGCGAGGGTCGGCACGAGCGTTCGCGAGAGCCCATAGCTCGCCAGCATGGCGAAGACCACCGCTTCGGCGAGCGGAACGAACAGGTATCGCGCCACGCCGCTCAGGAAAAACATGGGCAGGAAGACGATGCAGATGCACAGCGTCGAAACCAGCGCCGGGACGGCGATCTGGCTCGCGCCGTCCAGAATCGCCCGCTCGATCTCCTTGCCTTCGTCGAGATTGCGGTTGACGTTTTCGATTTCCACCGTGGCGTCGTCCACCAGGATGCCGACGGCGAGCGCCAGTCCGCCCAGCGTCATGATGTTGATGGTTTCGTGCAGAAAGCTGAGCACGATGATCGACGTCAGAATGGAAAGCGGAATGGAGACCGCAATGATCAGCGTGCTGCGCCAACTGCCGAGGAACAGCAGGATCATGAGGCCGGTAAGGCAGGCGGCGATCACGGCCTCCCGCAAGACTCCGTTGATGGATGCCCGCACGAAGATGGATTGGTCCGCCAGCGGCTGAACTTTGAGCTGCGGCGGCAGCGTCGTCATCACCGAGGGCAGCAGCTTGCGAACGCCGTCCACCACTTGCAGTGTGGAAGCGTTTCCGCCCTTCATCACGGTGAGCAGCACGGCGCGCCGTCCGTCCTGCCGCACGATGTTCGTCTGCGGCGAAAACCCGTCGCGCACATGCCCGATGTCGCGGATGTACACGGGTGAGCCGTTCACCACCTTGATGGGGAAACTATTGAACGCGTCCACCGTCTTCGGGCTCGAGTTCAGATCCACGTCATACTCGAACTGCCCGATCTTCGACGTGCCCGCGGGAATAATCAGGTTTTGATTGGCGATCGCTTCGGTGACATCCGCGGGGGAAAGCCCCTTCGCCTGCAACTCCGCCGGGTTGATGTCCACCATGATCTGCCGCTGCTTGCCGCCGTACGGATACGGGATGGCGCAGCCCGGAATGGTCACCAGCCGTGTGCGAATGAAATTGACACCGTAGTCGAACAGCGCCTGTTCACTCAGGCCTTCGCCGCCGAGGCCCAACTGGAGGATGGGCACGCTCGAAGCGTTATAAGTCAGCAGGAATGGCGCTGTGGTGCCGGGCGGTAGCTGCTTGAGGACCGCCTGCGAGATGGAGCTGACCTGCGCCACCGCGGCGTTGATATCCGCGCCCGGCTGGAAGAAGACCTTGATAATCGCCCGGCCATTGATGGACTGCGATTCCAGGTGCTCGATATCGTTCACGGTGGTGGTGAGCGACCGCTCGTAGATGGAGGTGATGCGCTCCTCCATCTCCTCCGCGCTCAGGCCGCTATAGTTGAACGCCGCCGCAATCACCGGAATATCGATATTCGGAAAGATATCAGTGGGGGTCCGCAGGATGACCACGGGCGCCAGAATCAATATCAGCAGCGCCAACACGATAAACGTGTAGGGTCTCGCCAGTGCAAGTCGGACAATCCACATTCGCAGTCTGCTCCCGAGTGTTTCGCCCGGCGGGAAATACTAGACCAGGGCGTCTCGAAATTGGTTATAGTTAGATTCTCTCACGAGATGGCCACGCCAGAAACAACCATGCCGCGCCGCGGACGTCCCCGCGATGAAGATGCGCGGCGCCGCATCCTGGAGGCAGCCCTTTCGCTGATGGAGACGCAAACGCTGCAGCAGATCACCGCCAAGGCGATTGCCGAACGCGCCGGAACGAGCAAAGCGACCCTGTATCGCTGGTGGCCGAACAAGTCGGCTGTGGTGATCGATGCGTTCCGGCAAATGGTGGTCCCTGAGCTGCCGCTTCGCGACACAGGGTCCCTGGCGGGCGACCTCACGGCGCAGACGCGCAATTTCGCGCGCGTACTCGCCGGCCCCGGCGGCGGCATGCTGCGCTCATTTGTGGTGGCGGCCCGCAGCGATCCGGAGGTCGCGGCGGCTTTTCGTTCGATCTGGAGCGATCCGCGGCGGCGCGAAGCCAAAGCGATCCTGCGCCGCAAACAAGCAACCGGACAGTTGCGCAAAGACGCGAATCTCGATTTGATTCTGGACTCGCTTTACGGGCCGCTCTACTATCGTTTTCTGGTGAAGAATGAGCCGCCGACTCAGAAATACGCCGAAGCCCTGGCCGCGCTTGTCATTCAGGGGCTGAACCCGTAGGGCGCCTGTAAACGAAGGGGCAGCGGCACGCAGCGACTTGCCGTATGGTAGAGGGAATGGCACAACGACATTTCGTGGTCTTGTTCGCCATCGGGCAACTCCTGGTCACCGGAACTACGCACGCCCAACCTGCTGCCGCTCAGCCGGAGTTCGAAGTGGTGTCCATCAAGCCTATGCCGGCCGATGCGCAGGTGAACTTCTACGGGTGCCGCGGCGGTCCCGGCAGCAACGACCCCGGACACATCAACTGCAGCCACTGGCAGCCGACGCAAACCATAGCGATGGCTTACGGGGTGAGTTTTACTCAGATCTCCCTTCCTAAAACGACCGGCGCCGCGCCCGAATACCAGATCGACGCCAAGGTCCCCGCCGGGAGCACCAAAGAGGACGTCAAGCTCATGTGGCAGCACTTCCTGGAGGAGCGGTTCAAGCTGAAGGTGCACCGGGAAAACAGGGAGATCCCCGTATACGAACTGATCGTTGGCAAGAGCGGTTTTAAGGAGAAGGAGTGGGTGGATCGCAAGCCCGGCGATCCGGCCGATGTTCCCACCGAACGCGGCACGTTTCCCAAGCGCGATAAGGATGGCTATCCCATCATCCCCGCCGGCAAGACGATGGGTTTCTTCACCGGTGGCACCGCTCATTTTGTAGCGCCCGGCGGCACCATGAAGCAACTGGCGGGGATGCTCGAAGGCCGGCTCTCCATTGGGGGCGCACCGCGTCCGGTAATCGATGCGACGGGTCTGACAGGCAAGTACGATATCAAGCTGACATGGTCGCCGCAAGCCGACAATCCGCAAGCGGGCGGCGCTGCCCCAGAAGGCGAATCGATGCTGGAGGCGCTGGAGAGCCAGCTCGGGCTGAAGATCCGGCAGGGAAAGGCGAGTGTCGAAATGCTGGTGGTGGACCGCATCGAGAAAGTGCCCACCGACAACTGAGATCCGGGGAACTGCGAGTTAGCGGGAGTCTCCCGGCCGGAGTTGTATGATTTCGACCTTCCGGATGCGGAAATACTTGCGTAGCCTGAACGATTCTGACGAAGTTCGCATATAATCTCGCTACCGAAACACACGGAGGATGGCGATGCATAGAAAATGCGCACGCTCAGGTTTTACGCTGATCGAGTTATTGGTCGTGATCGCGATCATCGCGATACTGATCGGATTGTTACTGCCGGCGGTGCAGAAGGTCCGCGAAGCGGCTAATCTGCAACAGGCGAGTAACGAGCTGCAAACCATGTGCACGGCCGCCGGACGGCTCCATGCGGAGACTCCGAACGCGGCTTACCCTGGCCTCACCGATATCGCAACTTTCCTGCAGGACTCGCAACTGGCTACCGGAACGGAGAATGGGTACCTCTATTCGGTGCCCGTAGCGACGCTGACGCAGTGGAGCGCACGCGCCGAACCTGGCGCACCCGGCGTAACGGGGTCGACCACCGTAACGATTGACCAGGGCTGCAATGTCGCGACGACTCCGACGCCCGGCGCGGACACGGCGCGTCAGGCAATGTTTTCCCATATCCTCGCCAACGGAGCCGACGCGATCGCATCCCTGCTGAATCTGAGCTCCGATGCACTGAGTCAGGCGAGAAGCTATGTGCATCTCGGCTCGACTCTGCCGGCGGTGCTCGGGAACTTTTCGAATACGGATGTCGCGAATGGAGGCATCACGCTGAGCCGCATCGTCGAGTTCAACGAACCGGAAGGGCTTCACACGGGCTTCTTCTCCTCGCTCGCACAGACGATGCAGCTCGGGGCCGCCGGCGAGAACGTCGCGCTCTTGCCCGCCGTGATGCCGAGTAGTCTGGGGGGATCGCTGCAGCCGGATGTGCTGAGCTTCGGCGGACTTTGCGCGGTCGCGAATGTGTATGAGACAAAGCCGCAGACGGCAGCCTCGCTCTGCACGAAGCTCGACGCGGCAGCGGCATCGGACAGCCGCGGAAACGTGCAATCGCGAGCGGGCCAGTTGAATGCATTCATGAACCAGGTGAACGCGGAGGTGGATAAAACGCTGACGCAACACCAGGCAAACGTACTCACCACGCTGGCGCAGGCTTTAAACCACTGACCAACACCCGCCAGTGACGCAGCTACCCGGCTCGCAAGCTGGCGGGCCTTCAGCCCCGGGCGTGTCGGCGATATAATCGCGTGAGCAGGATGCCATCGCAGACGACGGCGCATACCGCCACTGACGTGCAGGATCGATTCAACGCTGCGCTAATTGCGCTCGTTGAACAGATCAAGCGCGATCGCTCCATCCTGGCCGCGATTCTCTGCGGAAGCCTGTCTCACGACACCGTCTGGTCGAAGTCCGACATCGACATGGTGCTGGTCACCATCGACGAAAGAAGGCGGACCGGGAAGGTGTTTCCGTGTATGCCGACGGCATCAACGTTCATGTCAACTTGATGACGCGCGGCGAGTTTCGCAAGACGGTGGAAGGAGCGCTGTGCAGCTCATTCATCTACTCTCTGCTCGCCAAGGGTCGTATTCTCTATACGCACGATGAGACCATCCCCGCTCTTTTCGAACGGCTCGCTTCACTCGGCGAACGAGACACGCGCCTGCAGCTTCTCACCGCAGCCAGCCAGACCCTGCCGTACTTATATAAGGCGCAGAAATGGCTGGCCACACGCGGGGACCTCGACTACGCGGCGCTATGGCTTCTCTACGCCGCCGATGGGCTCGCCAGGATCGAACTGCTGCGGGCGGGGAAGCTCCTAGACCGGGAAACGCTTCCGCGAGCGCTCGCGCTCAATCCCCCGCTTTTCAAGATCGTCTACACAGACCTTTTGAACTCGAAGAAGACCCGGCCGCGAATCGAAGCCGCGCTTTCCGCCGCTGAGGGATACCTGGAACGGCACACGCCGGCATTGTTCGCGCCGATCTTCGAGCACCTCACCGACGCCGGGGAAGCGCGCTCGGCGACGGAGATCGAGGACTATTTCCGGCGCAACTTCGGCGTGCACGGAGTGACCATGGCTTGCGAATACCTGTCGGATCGAGGTCTGATCGGCAAAGCGTCGATCCCGGCCCGGCTCACGAAAAGGAGTAACGTGGACGTCAACGAGCTGGCATTCTTCTGCGGGTCGAACGAGGCCGATGCCGGGTAGTTCCAGCCGCACTTCCGGTAAGCCGCTGGCCCGCACTACGATCGGGGTGCAGGGCGCACGCGTGCACAACCTGAAGAACGTCTCGCTCGAATTGCCGCGGGACCGTCTGATTGTGGTCACCGGACTCTCCGGCTCCGGCAAATCCAGCCTCGCGTTCGACACCATTTACGCCGAAGGGCAGCGCCGGTATATGGAGTCGCTCTCCACCTTTGCGAAGCGTTTCATCTCGCAGGTGGCCAAACCCGATGTGGATTTCATTTACGGCCTTTCGCCGGTAATTTCCATCGAGCAGAAAACGGTAGGCAGCAACCCGCGCTCAACGGTCGGCACCATGACCGACATGGCGAGTTATCTGAATCTCCTCTACGCCACCATTGCAGAACCGCACTGCCCGCGAACCGGCGAGTCCGTCCTCGGCCGCACTCCGAATCAGATCCTGGAAGCCGTACTCGGTCTTCCCGAAGGCGCTGAAATCGAACTCCGCGCTCCCGTCTTCAAGGTCTACGGCGAGGATATCGACTTCGTTCTGACGGAAGTGCGCAAAAAAGGCTGCCGGCAGATGATCATTGACGGCAACCGCGTCGATCTTTCCGGCGAGTTGGCTCTCGAAGAGGCGGACGTGACGGACATGGATGCCGTGGTGGACCGCGTGATCGCCGGCCACAAGCACGAGAAGGCAATAAAAGCGGCGATTGCCGCAACACTGCTGGTGGGCGACGGGCTGATGCAGATTGCCGTGGTGAAGGGCGCATCGAAGGCCGATGCCAATCGCTTTTATGGGGCGCTGTGCAGTCCCACGCATCATTTCGTGTATGGAGGCATAGAACCCGAGTACTTCATGTTCAACAATCCGGAGAGCGCTTGCCGGACGTGCGGCGGCCTCGGGGTCCACAAGATCACCCATCCGGAATTGCTGGTTCCCGACCCCAGCCGAAGCATCCGCGGCGGCTGTTTCGTGCGGGAAGCGTACCGGCACAATCCCGACACCTGGGACGGGCGAATCATGTACACGCTCTCCAGGACGCTGGGGTTTTCGCTCGACGACCCGTGGGAAAAACTCCCCGAGGCAGTGCGCCACACGATTTTGTACGGTCTGGATGGACGAAAGCTGCGCACCATCCCTCCGCCCGAAAGCAAGGTCACGCACGAGAATTGGGACCGGCACGAGGTCGGCTTTGGAGGCATCGCGCGCCGCATCGAGCGCCAGTACCGGCGATACCGACAGCGGGGAGAAGCGAACTCCGGCATGGAGGAGTGGCTCGACCGCGTGATGGTGGAGCGCACCTGCCCCGATTGCGACGGCAGCCGATTGCGTGCGACGCGGCTGTTGTTCACCATCGCCCAAAAGAGCATCCACGAGGTCGGCGCGCTCAATTTCGACGAACTGCATGCATTCCTCAGCGGGCTGAAACCCTCCGGGCGGGGAGCGCAAGCCGGCAGGCAGGTGATCGGCGAGATTCGCCGCCGGATTGAACTGCTGCTGGGAATCGGCCTCGATTACCTGAACCTCAACCGGCGCTCGGGGACGCTTTCGGGCGGAGAGGCGCAGCGCATCCGGCTGTCTACGCAGATCGGGTCGGGACTCATGGGCATGCTCTACGTTCTGGACGAGCCGAGTATCGGCTTGCATCCGAAAGACAATGCCAAGATGATCGCGACGCTGCAGAACCTGCGGGACATCGGCAACACGGTGGTGGTGGTGGAGCACGACGAAGACACCATCCGGGCGGCCGATCATATTGTGGAGATGGGTCCCGGACCTGGCGTTCACGGCGGCTCGGTGGTAGCGCAAGGCACGCTCGACGACATTCTGAAATGCAAGGCTTCGCCCACCGGGCAGTTTCTTTCCGGGCGCAGGAGCATCGAAGCCCCATCGGGCCGCCGCAAGGGAACGGGCCATTCCCTGGTGGTGCGCGGCGCGAGAGAGAATAATCTGAAACGCGTTGACGTGGAATTTCCGCTCGGGAAATTGATCGCTATTACGGGAGCATCCGGCTCCGGCAAAAGCTCCCTGATCAACGAAATACTCTACAAAGCACTGTGGAAGCGGCTGGTGGATACGCGCACACTGCCGGGCGATCACGATTCCGTCGAAGGCGCCGAGCACGTGCACAGGGTCGTGAATATCGACCAGTCTCCGATCGGGCGCAACAGCCGCTCCAACCCCGCAACCTACATCGGCTTCTACGACACCATTCGCGAGCTGTTTGCCGCCGCGCCCATTTCCGTCGAGCGCCGATATACGCGCGGGCGCTTCAGCTTCAACGTGAAAGGCGGCCGTTGCGAGGAGTGCCAGGGCGAGGGCGTCACCACCACGCAGCTCTACTTTATGCCTGACGTGGAAGTTACCTGCGCCGTTTGCAAAGGTTCCCGCTTCAGTGCAGAGACGTTGGATGTGACGGTGCGTGGCAAGACCATCACGGACATCCTGAACATGCCGATCGAGGAAGGTGTCGCGTTCTTCGCGTCCGAGCCGGCGATCAGTAAGAAGGTCGCGGTATTGAACGATCTGGGACTCGGGTATCTGACGCTTGGACAATCCGCAACCACTCTCTCCGGCGGCGAGGCCCAACGAATCAAGATCGCGGCCGAACTTTCGAAGTTACAAAAATCGAAGCACACGCTGTACATTCTCGATGAGCCGACTACCGGCCTGCATCTGGCCGATATCGAGCGACTGCTGCAATGCCTCGCCCGGCTGGCGGATGCCGGCCACACCGTAATCGTCATCGAACATCATCTCGATGTGATCAAGACCGCCGACCACGTGATCGACCTGGGTCCGGAGGGAGGCCACGCCGGCGGGCAAGTGGTGGTCACAGGCACCCCCGAGCAAGTGGGGGCATGCAAAGCTTCCTACACCGGCCGCTATCTGCATTCGCGTTTGCGGAAGTAAGCGCGGGCAAGCTCGAAAATCCGGTTAACACTCGCGGGCCGCTCTCCGTCTCACTGCCGAACGATTGCCACTCAAGGAGGGGACCAATGAAGACACTTGTCTGTTTCGCCACAGCAGTTCTCGCTCTTACGTCGGGTGGGGGAATCGCTGAAGCCAGCGGGCCAATCGGCGTATATGCGCTGGTAAACAAGATGGCATTTGAACCAGCCGGCGATCAGCCGCAGCGGATCCGAATCGCCGGAGTCTTCCTTACCGCGGACCAAGGAAACCCGGGCGCGTATTCGGAGCCGCAAGCAGGCTACCTGTATCTCGCCTTGCCGAAAGGCTCCGAGGAGGTCGCACTCAGAGAATGGAACGATCTGAAATCGGTCGCGGGTTCCCGCCAGGTGGTAGGGTTCGGGTCGGTTTGGTTCAGGAAAGGGCAGATTCGCGTGCGGAAATCGGATGAGGCGGCGAGTTCTCCCGACGATTATCCGATCGGCAACGGCGTGGCCAGAATCAACGCGGATCAGCCGCGGGCCAAGGCGCTGTTGGATTACAAAGAGCGCTGAAGAGGTATGGCTTTCGTTGCGCCGGAGCACGCGAGCATCGGAGTCTGGCGATTCTCGCGCAGTGACGCCATTTTGGTGACACTCGCCGGGCTGCACGGCCTGGCGCTGGCAGCATCGCCGACAGTGCCGGTTATCGCTGCCGGAATGTGGTGGAACGCAAACACCATCGCCCATAATTTCATCCACAAACCTTTTTTCCGATCGAGAGGGCTGAACCGCGCATTTTCCGCCGTGTTGACTCTTCTGCTCGGCATTCCACAAACACTCTGGCGCGACCGTCACCTGGCCCATCATGCTGGAGCGGAGTGGCGGCTGCGAGTTTCGCGGCAGCTCTGTTTTGAGACGATGCTGGTTTTTACTTTGATGGCTTTGCTGGCCACTCTGCATCCGCGCTTTTTTCTGCTGGTGTATCTTCCGGGATATCTCGGCGGGCTGCTATTGTGCGCGATGCAAGGGTACTGGGAACACCCCGCGGGCGCACCCACCAGCCACTACGGACGGCTTTACAATTTCTTCTGGTTCAACGACGGTTACCATGCAGAGCACCACGCCCATCCCGCTGCGCACTGGAGCGGGTTGCCGCGGTGCAAAGCGCGCGACGCGAAGGCTAGCCGCTGGCCGCCCTTGCTGCGCTGGCTGGACGTCCGGCCGCTGGAACTGCTGGAACGCCTGGTGCTGCGGTGGCCCGGTTTGCAGCGTTTCGTGCTGCGCTGTCACCGAAGAGCCTTTCAGCGCCTGATACCGGAGGTAGAGACTATCTCGTCCGCGACGATTGTGGGCGGCGGTCTGTTTCCGAGAACGGCTTTGATCCTGAGAGAACTGCTGCCAGGCGTGCGACTCACGATCGTCGATGCAGACGCGCGGAATCTGGAAACGGCGCAGACATTCCTCGGAGACGGCATCGAGTATCGCAACGAGCGTTACACAAGCGACGGACCACTTGATTGCGATCTCACGGTGATTCCATTGTGTCTGAGCGGGGACCGGGAGGCGATCTATCGGCAGCCTCCTTCGCGGGTCGTGCTGATCCATGACTGGATCTGGCGTCGCCGCGGAAGCGGAACCGTGGTCTCCCCGGTGTTGCTGAAGCGGCTCAATATGGTGCGGCGATGAGAGGCGCGAGCCTGCTGCTGATTTTTTTCGCGGCAAAGCTGGCTGTGTTATGGGGGCACGCCGCGCCGCTTTCCGGTATCGCGCTGGTGGCGTATGCCTGGCAGGACGCGGCGGTTGCATTGGCGTTCGCGGCGATCGACATCGGCTTGCAAAGAGCCGGCGCCCCAACGCGGATTGCCTGGTCGTTATACTGGGCCGCGGCGATTTACGCGGCGATCAACATACCGGTTGGCCGCGTGGTCTTCACACCTTTGACGCGGCCGATGCTGCGTGCCGCTCGCGGACCGCTGGCCGATTCGATGATGGGATATGTGACCGCGTCCAACATCCTGCTGGTGGTTTCCGTGCTCACGGCGGCTTTGGTTCTGCCACGGTTACTGAGCCACACGCCGCGGCGGGTGGCGATCGCCGGGCTCGCCTGCACGATGCCGGTGGTGCTGGCGGGTCCGATAGCGGCCAGGCGCGTGGACACGGTGGGCATGGAGCGCAATGTAATCACGGCACTGCTGGGTAGCGGACGCCCGGCAGCAACCGCGGAGGCCGCGGCGATGGATTGGCGCGCATCGCGCTTCCCCGCGGAGTTCCCGCCCGGCCGGCTCTCGCGGTTTAAAGGTTCTGCCGCCGGACACAATGTCGTGATGATCAGTCTGGAATCCACCGCGGCTCAATACCTGCCGCTTTTCGGTGGGGCCGGGAGCGCCCTGCGCGACCCTATGCCGAATCTGAGCACCCTCGCACGCCGGGCACTCGTCTTCGAGAATGCGTATGCAGTTTACCCGGAGAGCATCAAGGGACTATTCTCGGTGCTTTGTTCCATGTTCCCGGCATTCGACAGCACGCCGGAAGAATACGAAGCGTCAGATTGCCGCGCGGTGGCGACTGTTCTTGGCGATGCCGGTTACCGCACTGCGCTCTTCCACTCGGGGAGATTCGAATACCTGGGTATGGAGGCGATCATCCGCGGCCGCGGATACCAGACGTTGGAGGATGCCGGAGCCATCGGCGGAAATCACCAGTCGAGCTTCGGAGTGGACGAGCCCGCGACGGTGGCACGGATGCTGGCGTGGATCGACAGCCTGCCGCGCGGTCAGAAGTTCTTTCTGAACTACCTGCCCATCGCGGGCCATCACCCGTATGCCACACCGGAACCAGGCCCGCTGCCGGTGACGACCGAGGTGGACCAGTACCGCAACGCCTTGCACTACGGCGATGTTTCGCTGGGCGCTCTCATGGACGGGTTACGGGCACGCGGACTCGAGCAAAACACGGTGTGGGTCATATACGGCGATCACGGGGAAGCCTTCCACCAACACGAGGGCAACTACGGACACACGTTTTTCGTGTACGAAGAGAATGTTCATGTGCCATTCGTGATCGCAGCGCCGGGCCTGATGCAGCGGCAGGAACGCGTGAAGCAGGTGGTCAGCCTGGTGGACACCGCGCCTACAATCTTGGATTTACTCGGTCTACCGGCGCCGGCAAATTACCAGGGTCGAACGATGTTTGACGAGACGCCGCGGATGGCGCTTTTCTTTACCGACTATTCTCTGGGCCTTCTGGGCCTGCGCGATGGCCCTTGGAAATTCATCTACGAAACCGGCTCGGGCCGGGCAAAACTGTTCGATCTGGAGCGCGACCCGATGGAGAAATCCGACGTATCGGTCCGCGAAGCCGCACGGGTGTCGTCGTACAGCCGGATAGTGCGAGGTTGGTCCAGCGCGCAAAACCATAACGGCGCAGCCGCATCGAACGCTCACTGAAGTGTAAGTCGAGGCTAGAAACCCGCGTACCAGTCGTAACCATCCTCAGCCCAATAATCGCGAGGCCGCGCGGTGGCATACGTGATCTTGCCGATGCGCTTGATATTCTTGATGCCGTACTTCACCGGAATGGCGAGACGCAAGGGCGCGCCGTGTTCTGCTGTGAGCGGTGCGCCGTTCATCTCGTAGGCCAGAATCGTCTGCGGATGCATCGCGCTGGGCAGGTCCAGACCGACATAATATTCGCCATCGGGTGTTTCCATGCCGATGTACGCATTTCTGCTGAACGGACCATCCCCGAACCGCTCGGCGAAATCGCGGAAGCGGACGCCTCCCCAGTGCACCACCGTGCGCCACCCTTCGATGCACTTCAGTTCCGCGACCAGTTCCGTCTTGGGGAGCGCGTGGATCTGATCCATAGTCACCGTCACATCGTCGCCGGAGTTCACGAATCCCTCGAGCGTCAGCGACCAATCCGCCGGCACGGGGTCATCCAGCCCTACTTTTCCATTCGGCTTGGGCGCCTGCGCCTCGGCCGTTTTAAACGTGCGGGCCAGCCGGGCTTCGCTGAAGAAGTCGCGCGAGATCTGCTCGTCCGCCCGCAATCCGAGGCGCAACGGCCACGGCTCGCCATCGTCTTCGCGGCGCGTCCGCAGCCACTCCCACGCGCTTGCGCCGAGCAGCGCGGCGGCCCCGCCGGTCAGAAAGCTGCGCCGCGTGCGGCGCGCCATCTCCTGTTTCACGGTCATGCGCTCTCCTCCGCGGCCTTGGGTTCTTCCACCGTGACGACTTCGTAACCGGTGATCATGGCGCGCAGGTTGTTCCAGCCGGCGCGCGCCACCTGCGCAATGTGCACGAAGAAGAACGCGACATATCCGATGGTGAGCGCGAAATGTTCCAACCGCGCCATCTCATACCCGCCGAGCATCGCCGTCAGCCATCCCAGGCTCACGCTCTTCCAAATTGCCAGGCCGGTGATCAGGCTGCCCGCTCCCATCACGATGATGCTGCTATACGCGATCTGTTGCGCGCCGTTGAATTTGCGGGGCGGCGGGGCGGTCTTGCTCAGATGCAGATCGTGCAGCGTGACCTGAATCGCTTCGCGAAGCGAGTTGCGATTCGGCACCAGGTATCGCCACTCGCCGGAGATGGCGGTGTACAGCACATAGGCAACGCCGTTGATCGCGAACAGCCACATGAAGACGAAGTGCCACGCCATTCCTTCAGCCAGCCTGAACTTGAAGTGGAACGCGCTGTACAGCCACTGCGGAAAGAAATGGAACAATGTGAATCTACCCACACCCACGCGGTAAACGTCATGGGCCCAATAAATGAGCATGCCGCTCCAGATCATCAGCAACAGAATGGGAAAATTGATCCAATGAAACCACCGGATGGCCCGGGGGTGCTTCGCCTCGATGCGCTCCATATGTACCGTGATTCGCGCTAAGGGCGCCGGCGGTTACGGTGGCAGTGATTGTTCGTACGCGGGCGCAAGTTGGCCCCTGGCTTGCCGATCCATGGGCATGCCTTCTACCGGTGAGGTCGAACGGGACCTCGACCAGACCAAGGAACCATCCGACGGCCGCCCCACGGCGGCTTTGCCGCCTCCTCACGAAGAGACCAAAGCACTTCCGCCGCCCGACGACGGCGGCAAGTGGGCGAAGCGAAAAGGCTGGCTCAAATGGGCTATTCCTCTACTGATCCTGTTGCTGCTGGTGGGCGGGTATATCTGGTGGCATGGCCGCCATCGGGAATCCACCGACGACGCACAGGTGGACGGCCACATCGCTCCTGTCGCGCCGCGCATCACCGGCACGGTTCAGCAGGTGCTGGCGGGCGATAACTGGAACGTGAAGGCGGGACAGGTGCTCGTGCGCATCGATCCGCGCGACTATCAGGCGCGCGTGGATCAGGCGAAAGCCGCCCTCGCCGCCGCTGAAGAACAGGCGAATGCCGCGCAAGTGAGCATCCCGGTCAGTCGCAGCACTCTGGCCAGCGGGACCACCGGAGCGCAGGCCAATCTCGAGGCCGCCATCGCACAGGCCGGGCAAGCGGAGGAATCGGCGCGGGAAGCGGAGACCGCGGATATTCAGGTCGCCGCAGCCGGCGTGGCGCAAGCTGAGGCCAACAATCGTAAAGCTCAGGCGGATGTTTCCCGCATGGGCGCTCTGGTCGCCAAAGATGAGGTGTCGCGCCAGCAATACGATGCGTATGTCGCGCAGGCCCAGGTAGCGGCGGAACAGGTGCGTGCTGCCCAGCAGCAACTCGCAGCCGCGCGCCAGCAAGCCGCGAATGCACGCGACGCCGCTGTCGCCGCGCAGGCGAAGGTCCGCCAGGCACGCGCCGGTGTCCAGGAATCCAAAGCCAACCAGCAGCAGGTTACCGTTGAGCAGGCGCAGGCGCGCGGCGCGGCGGCCAAAATCCAGCAGGCCCGCGCCGATCTGGAAGCCGCCGAGTTGCAACTCAGCTACTGCACGATCGTCGCGCCAATCGATGGAGTGGTGACGCAAAAAAATGTCGAGCCCGGCCAGACGCTACAACCCGGGCAGGCCATTATGACGATCGTGCCGCTCGCCGACGTGTGGGTCACGGCGAATTTCAAGGAAACACAGATGGCCGAGATGCGGCCGGGCGACGCCGCCGAAGTGACCATCGACATGTACGGCGACAAGATTTGGGGTCGCGTGGACTCCATTTCGGGAGCCACCGGCGCGCGCACCAGCCTTCTTCCGCCGGAAAACGCCACCGGGAATTTCGTGAAAGTTGTGCAGCGCATCCCGGTGAAGATCGTTTTCGATCATCTCCCTGCCGGCGTCGTGCTGCGGCCCGGCATGAACGTGGATGCCACCGTCCTCACGAATCAGGGTGAGCCATTCCGCCAGTACGGTCCGCACACACCGACCAGCGTGGAGCAGAAGAGAGCAGGAGGCCGCCCGACTCCGATGGAATGATCGGTTTGCTAACCCAGCTCGCGATCCAGGTTATGAGCCGCGCTAATCAGCCCTAAGTGCGTCAGGGCCTGCGGAAAGTTGCCCACCAACTCGCCCTTCGCTCCGATTTCCTCGGAAAACAACCCCAGGTGATTGGAATACGAAAGTAACTTCTCAAACTGTAACTGCGCTTCCTCCACATACCCCGCGCGCGCCATCGCTTCTACGAGCCAGAAGGAACATACACTGAAGAAACCTTCGTTGCCGGGAAGTCCGTCTTGCGCGCTGTGACCGATCACGTAGCGGCGCACCAAGCTATCAGTCGCCAGCTGCTGGCGAATGCGGTCAATTGTGGAAACCATGCGCGGGTCCCTGGGCGAGACAAAAAGCATCAGCGGCATCATCAGGGTGGCCGCATCCACGGCATCGGAGCCGTAATACTGCGTGAACGCATGCTCCTGCTCATTCCAGCTCTTCTCCATAATGGCGCGGTAGATGTCGTTTCGCGCGGTGAGCCAGTTCAGCACTTCCGTGGGGAAAGAGCGCTTCCGCGACAGCCGCAGTCCGCGGTCCAGCGCTACCCAGCATTGTAACTTCGAGTAAGTGAATGGCCTTCGTCCGCCGCGCACCTCCCAGATACTCTGGTCCGGCTGATCCCAGTTCTTCACCACCCAATCCAGCATGTGCTCGATCTGTATCCACATGTCATAGGACAGCGGAGTGCCGTACTTATCGTATAAGTAGAGCGCATCCATCAACTCGCCGTATATATCGAGCTGTAAGTGCCCCACGGCTGCGTTGCCGATCCGCACGGGTTTCGAGCCGCGGTAGCCGTCCAGGTGATCCAGCGTCTCTTCCACCGAATCGTGGCGGCCGTCGATCCGGTACAGCACGTTGAGCGGACCGTCGCTGGCGTTGGGGTCGGCCTCCTTCGCGCGCTCCTGCATAAAGCGGGCAAACGCAGCCGCCTCTTCCGTATAGCCCAGGCGCATCAACGAGTACACGGTGAACGCGGCGTCGCGAACCCAGGTGAAGCGGTAGTCCCAGTTGCGAACCCCGCCGATCTGTTCGGGCAGGCTCGTCGTGGGCGCAGCGACAATCGCGCCGGTGGGCATAAACGTCATGAGCTTCAGGATGAGCGCAGACCGCATCACGGTTTCGCGCCAGCGCCCATGATATTGACTGTGATTTGCCCAAGCGCGCCAAAATCGAACCGTCTCGTTGAGCAGCGTCTCGCCGTCCGGCGGCGCCTCCATGAAACTCTTATGCGCATGCCCCTCGCGGTGGCGCAGGATGAAGACCGCCTGCTCGTCGCCCTGCAGCTCAAACTCGGCTTCCACGCCGTTGCCGGAGCGTTGCAGCGTGCGATTGCTGCGCAGCACAAACTGCTGCTTCGGCGAGGAGAATACGGCGCTCATGGCATCTTCGCCGAGTTCGATTTCATGCCCCTGCCTGGCATAGTCGAACGCCGGCGTGCAGTTCATGCGGATGCGCACGGGTCCGCGAATCGCTTTGGCGAGGCGGACGAGCTGATGGGCCGTTTGCTGCGTCTCGCCGCCGAACTCGCGACCCACCGACATGAAATCGGTGACCTCCACCATACCCTTGTCGCTGAAAAATCGGGTGATGAGCACGTTCGTGTTGGGCAGATACATCTGCTTGACGTCCGTGTCTCCGTCCGGCCGCAGAAAGAATGCCCCGCCTTTTTTGTCGTCGAGAATGGCCGCGAATACACTCGGCGAATCGAAGTTCGGCATGCACAGCCAATCGATGGAGCCGTTCTTGCCCACCAGAGCGAGGCTCCGCATGTCACCAATGACGCCGTAGTCCTGAATCGGAAGGTAGCTCATTGTTCGCTGTAGTTCCAAAGCAATCCGCCGTCGATCACCGTGGTGGTGCCGGTGATGTAATCGGCATCGGAGGAGGCGAGAAACGCAGCGACTCCGGCCACATCTTCCGGCTTCCCCATGCGGTGCAGCGGGATGTTCGCGAGCAACGGCTCCAGGAGCTTGGGATCGCTGAGCAGCTTTTTGTTGATCGGAGTCTCGATCGCCCCCGGCGCGATGTTGTTCACGGTAATCCCAAGCTCTGCGAGCTCGATGGCGATGTTCCGCATCATCATCTTCAGTCCGCCCTTCGCCATGCAGTACGCCGTGAAGTGCGGGAACGGCAGCTCTTCGTGAACGCTGCTGATGTTGATAATGCGGCCGCCGTGCTTCGCGTCACGGCAATGCCGCGCAAACGCCTGCGCGATCCAGAACGGTCCGTTCATATTGACGTCGACGACCGCCTCGTAATCTTCCGGCGTCACATCGACGAACGGCGCGCGCTTCTCGATTCCCGCGTTGTTTACCAGAATGTCCAGGCCGCCGAGCGCATCGACGGATTGCGAGACGAGCCGCCGGCCTTCTTCGATCTTGGAGACATCCGCCTGAATCACCTGCGTCCGGCGGCCCATGCCGGCTATTTTGGCGCGCGTCTCTTCGGCGCCTTCCTGATTCTTACGGTAGTTGATGACCACGTCCGCGCCTTCTTCGGCGAGCCGCAAGGCGATGGCCTGTCCGATGCCCTGGTCGCTGCCGGTGACCACGGCGCGCTTTCCACTCAGCTTCATACTTTGAGAGTAGAAAGCCGGGCGGGCGTCGCGCGGTGATGGGCGATACGTTCAGGCGCCCTTAATCAGCCGTGCCAGTCCAAATGCGGCCGCGGAAGCGAGTCCACCGATCACCACGGTCTGCAGTCCACCGCGGAACGGCGAGATGCCGGTCATCCGGCCTTTGAAATATCCAAAAACGAACAGTGCGATCAATGTGACGATTACCGAGACTTGCAGCGCGCGGTCAAGATCCGGAATCAGGATATACGGCGCGAGCGGCACCAGACCGCCGGCGATATAAGACGCGGCGATCGTGACAGCGCTGTTGCGCGCGCGCTTGGGGTCCGGCTCTTCGAAGCCGAGCTCGAACTTCATCATGAAGTCGACCCAGTGTTTCTGGTCGGCGCTGATGGCTGCCACTACGGGCGCAATGTGCTCCTCGCTCATGCCGTACCCGCGAAATACGTCGGCCACTTCTTCGCGCTCTTTGTCCGGCAGCTCCACGGTTTCACGGATTTCGCGCTGCCGTTCGCTCTCGTAGTGGTCGCGGTCCGTGCGCGCAGCGAGATAACCGCCGAGACCCATGGCGATGGAACCTGCGGCAATTTCCGCAAGTCCGGCAATCACTACAATTCCAGTCTGAGCAACGGTGCCGGAAAGACCGGCGGCGAGCGCGAACGGAACGGTCAAGCCGTCCGACATGCCAATCACAATATCGCGGACGGTGTCCGAGGCCTCGAAGTGCTTCTCAACGTGGGGCGCAGTGGGCATCCCGCCATCTTAACGAACGGCACCGTCCGGTCGCCACGGCGTTTGGATAGCTATGCGCTTTGGCTGCCAAGGAATGTGACCGCATGGCCGCGCAAAGCGGCGACGAACCGTGCAAAGCTTAGATCGCTCGCCGGTTCGCTGATTCTGGTTTTGGCTGAATTCGTTGCCATGACGAAACACGCCCCGCTATAAACCCGCTCGAGAACCAGCCGCCTGCACAAAACCTCATAGCGGCGGCTGTAGGAAGCCTCACGGAAGACGGGGTCTACTTTGAAGTATGGCTCCTTGTTCCCCACTGGCCGGCGAACGTTGGTGCAGTCCTCTAGTAAAAAGAAGTAGCCGAGAAACGGAGGTGGAGCGCTTCCTAACCTGCCCTCGCGGAACGCGACCCAAAGATCGGTTGCACTTCCGATGGCCTCTTCACTGCGGTTATTGAAATTGTTGCCGAAGGAGGGGCCGACCTGCGATTTAACTCCATTGCCGTCACGAGTTGTCCGTTTGAAAGAACAATCAAGTCCCACTTCTTTTCGGCACGGTAGTAACCCGGCAACTCCAATGCTGTCCGAGTCTTCACGTCGAGCTTGTTCAGCCCGGCGTCGCATAGAATATCAGCGACCAGCACTTCCATTGCGCCCATTTGGGCGCCGCCCGTTACCTCGCTGCGCGTTCCGGCATCGATTTTTCCGGCCTCCAACTGCTTTGCTTTATTTAGTGCGCGGGCGTCCCAGTAGCTCTGCACTGCCTGGCGTAGACGCTTATTGATATCCAAGCGCCGTCTCCATCTCTCGCTGCTCCAGCCCGTACACTTCAAGCGCTGTTTTCGTGGCAGCGTGGCGGTCGCATGCTTGAAAGGCGCTCTTGAGACGGACTGACTGAGTCTCGGATATTGCGGCCGGGCTTGGGACTCGAATACGCCGAAGATATTGCGCCTGAAACCGCAAGTACCCTCCGCGCATGCGTATGCCGTACGATTCGACGAAGAACTGACCCACGGCAGACATAAGGAGGCCGCCCAACACTTCCAAATCCCACGAACCGGACTGGATGTAGTAGAGGTTGTGATGCGGGTATGTTTCGCCGCGGTCGAGCACCGGATCAAACACGTTCTTGATGTCAGCCACGTACAGTTTGGACTGCGCTGCCAGGCTGTGTGTGACACGATCGATCGTTTTGAACCACCCCGTCGAGTTCTTCTGTGCCGTGTGGCGGCAGCGGAGCACCTGTTCATGACTCTGGAAGTAAGCGCGCAACAGAGGAAACTTCGCTAGATCGATGAGGCCGTTGGCGTCCCAGGGGTCTACCAGGAAATGACCAGACCATCTCATGGTTCCGGTTGCTATGTCGCTACCGAGCGCAAGCTTCAGAAGCCGCGATGGCTCAACGAGGTCTGCATTTTTCGTTATAAAAACTTTGTCGTTCCCTGTGGCAACACCGATACCGACCTTTGCAGTCGTCTCGAGAGCAGGGAACCGGTCTTCCAACAATCTCAACACTCTAAGTTGTTCCGGAGAGTGGCACGGCCAAGGTTCCGAACCCTTAAACCACGTTTCAACCACGGCTGTTCGAAGCCCAGCCTGTGCCTGGCCTCGAAAACAACTGTCTCGCAGAGCTGAAGACAAAACACCTGGCGCGGCGTTTTCGGCCCCAGGACCAGCCGCCGCAACGATCGTTTTTTGCTGCTTCTCGCGCCGAATGATCGTGATCGCCGGATACGCGTCCACCTCATCTTCGAACGCATTCGCATTGTGCATCTCGACAACGGCATCCACTGCGTAATCAGAGGTGATCAGGTCGCGAAGCGCTGCGCCGTATTGATTGCGCATCCACCGATCGGCGCAGATGAAGGCGCACACGCCCCCTCGATTCAACTGCTGGAGCGCCGCCTCGAAGAACGCCACATACAGGTCAGCCCGTCCGCACATCGTCCGGTAATACTTGCGGTACATGGATGCCGTGGTTTCCGGTATGTCCTCAAGCCTGATGTACGGCGGGTTTCCAATTACGAAATCCGCGCCGATATCCGTCGCTTCGAACAGGTAATCGCCCGAACGAACCCAAGTTTGTGCCAACTGTCGCGCCAACGGCGCTTCCACTCCGAGTGCCTGGAGTGTCCGCACAGCAAGGGCGCGAGTGCGGTTCGCGCTATCGTGATCGAGTTCAAAAGCGATCAGCGACCCTTCGCAATCCGTCAGCGGCCTCTTCAGTTTTCGAGTCGAGGCAACCAGGCGCTCGATCATAGGAATAAGGAACGCACCTTCTCCGGCAGACGGTTCCACGGCTACTGTGTCAACGAGATCTTCGTGAATTTCGTACCCCGACAGATCCAGGAGCAGTTCTACTACCCAACGCTTTGTGTAGACCACCCCTTTCGGCTCTACCAGAGGATCCGGCGGTGCTACGTCCACGGGCGCAATGAGAGATTGTTGGATTCCGCGCGTCGTCCGGATCGGCTCATTTTCTGCCATGGTTACTGGCTTTATAGTGACGGCTGCGCGGGTCTAAATGCAAATCGAGCGAACGTCATACGCCCCAGAGATACCCTTCCTCCACCGGGACTGCGATCTTGCGCATCTCCTCACGCCCGCGCTCTATGGCAGTCAGGTCGACCTCAAACCAGCGATCCGACTTCACCAGTTCTCGCAGCGCCTGCCGAACCCGCGCATCCTCCAAAATCTCCGTGGCTTCCAGCAGCGCTCCCAGGACCACCATATTCGCCGCCTTTGCCACTCCAAGCTCGTCGGCGACTTTTGTAAACGGGATGGCAACGATGCGAACTTCGGCGCGCGCGCAATCTTCCGGGACAGTTTCGCCGTTGTATAGAACCAGGCCGCCGTTCTGCACGTCCGGAAGAAACTTGCGAAGCGAGGGCTCGTTCAACGCCAGCAGAATATCCGGCCGCGAGACCAGCGGCGAATCGATCTCGCTGCTCGAAATCCGAACATGGCAGTTTGAAGTGCCCGAACGCATCTCCGGACCGTATGAGGGCAGCCACGAAACGTGATACCCGGAATCCAGCCCCGCTTCGGCGAGCACTTCTCCGAGCATCAGCACGCCCTGACCGCCGAACCCCGCCACCCGGATGTGGCAATCGAGCGCGGGCGGCCGGTCGGCCGCATCATCGTCGCTTTCGGCCGCTTCAAGCCCCAAAATAGCAGGGATTCCGGCCGGCTCAGGCGCTGCTTTGGGAGTAGCGTACGGCACAGCCGTTGCCGTGCGATCGCGATAGTTGCCCAGGGCGAACGTGGCTCCCATCTCTTCGCGCACAAACTTCTGCGCGTCCAGCGGGTCCATCTTCCAAATCGTCGGACACGGCGACAGCACTTCCACAAGGCTGAAGCCGAGTCCCTTCACCTGATTCTCCACCGCCTTGCGCAACACCTTCCCCGTCTTGATGATGTTCTTGTTGTCGGCCAGGGACACGCGCTCCAGAAACACCGGCGCCTCCAGGCTGGCCAACAGCTCGCAAATGTGCAGCGGATATCCTTCGTTCTCCGCCGTCCGCCCGAAGGGTGACGTGGTGCTTTTCTTCCCGAGGGGCGTGGTCGGGGCCATCTGACCGCCGGTCATTCCGTAGATTCCGTTGTTGACGAAAATCACCGTGACCGCTTCCCCACGATTCGCGGCATGCACGATTTCCGCCGTGCCGATCGCGCCGAGGTCGCCATCGCCCTGATAGCCGATCACGATGCTATGGGGCCGGCTGCGCTTCACCGCGCTCGCCACTGCGGGCGCGCGGCCGTGCGCCACCTGAATGTTGCCGACATCGAAGTAATAGTAGGCGAACACGGAGCAGCCCACCGGGCTGATCAGCACCGTGCGGTCCTGTATGCCAAGTTCGTCGATGGCTTGCGCGAGCAGCTTGTGCACGATGCCGTGTCCGCAGCCGGGGCAGTAATGCGTCTGGGGCTGCAGGTCAGCCTTTCTCTCAAACACCGGGTAGAAGCAGTCCGGACGGCTTTCTTTGATCTTGAACTCAACCATGGATCGTTGCCTCCTCTCCGCAAGCGGCGGGCGCGAACATGCGCTCCGTAAATGCCAGCACTTCTTCCGCCGAGGGAACATTCCCGCCGGTGCGGCTGTAGAATTCCACGGGGCAGCGGCCCTCCAGATGCAGCCGTACGTCGTCGCGCAACTGCCCGTTGCTCATCTCCACCACGAGAAACGCTCGCGCCTGCTTGCCGAGCGTGCGCACCTGCTCTACCGGGAATGGGTACAGCGTAATCGGCCGCAGCAGACCGGCGCGGATGCCGCGGGCGCGCGCCTGCTCCACCACGGCCTTGAGTACGCGGCCCATGATGCCGTAGCCCACGAAAACAATTTCGGCGTCGGACGTGCGGTACAGCTCCGCGCGAGCTTCCGTGCGCTCGGCAGCGCGATACTTTGCCTCCAGTTTGTTCACGTGTTCTTCCAGGCGATCGGGCTCGAGAAAAATGGAGGACACGAGATTCTTGCGATGCACCGCGTCGCCGGTGACCGCCCAATCAGGAGGGGCGGGTACGGCGCGCGCCGGCGCAAACCGCACCGGTTCCATCATCTGCCCGATCATTCCGTCGGCCAGCACCACGGCCGGATTGCGGTACCGGTCGGCAAGATCGAACGCCAGCGTCGTCAGGTCCGCCATCTCCTGAACCGAATACGGCGCCAGCACCAGCGTGCGATAGTTGCCGTGACCGCCGCCCTTCACAATCTGGTTGTAGTCGCTCTGCTCCGGCGCGATATTGCCAAGGCCCGGACCGCCGCGCATGATGTCGGCGATCACGCAGGGAAGTTCCGCGCCCGCCAGATAGCTGAAGCCTTCCTGCATCAGGCTGATGCCGGGTCCGCTGGAGCCCGTCATGGACCGAACGCCCGCGGCGGCCCCGCCGTAGAGCATGTTTATGGCGGCGGTCTCACTTTCGGCCTGCACGAACACGCCGCCCGCCTGCGGGAAATACAACGCGGCGGCTTCGGCGATCTCGCTCGCGGGTGTGATCGGGTAGCCGTAGAACGCGCGCGCTCCAGCCAGCACGGCGGCTTTTACGATCGCTTCGTTGCCCTTAGTAAGTTGCGGTTTCATGCGGCCCTCACAAGAACGCGAATCCCGCCCGGCTCCGGGCAGGCGAAGAAACAAATGCCGCAGCCGGTGCATCCCGCGCCCAGGTATTCGGCGGTGTGATAGCCGTAGCGGTTCAATCCCTCCGAAAGCTTCAGCACGTTCGGCGGGCAGGCAGCGACACACAGACCGCAGCCCTTACACTCTTCCATGTTCGTCTCCACGAATCCCCGGTCTGGCTTGACGTTGGACATGCGAACTCCTAAATCACCAGGGCGCTTCGAGCGTCCAGATGATGCGTTTTGCTGGCGAAATCGTAAAGCGTGCCGCGGAATTTCGGATCGGCGATGGCGATGAGCGCCTCGGCGCGCTGCCGGACTGTTTTCCCGCGCAGATACGCGATGCCGTGTTCGGTCACCACATAATGAACGTCGGAGCGCCCGGTCACAACGCCCGCACCCGCGTCGAGCACCGGCACAATGCGCGACACAAACCCATTTTTCGCGGTCGAGGGGAGCGCGATAATCGGCTTCCCGCCCTTACTGCGCGCCGCGCCCCGAATAAAATCGAGCTGCCCGCCGAAACCGCTATACGGCGCGGTGCCGATCGAATCGGCGCACACCTGGCCCGTCAAATCCACCTGAAGCGCGGAGTTGATGGCGATCATGTTCTCGTTCTGCGCGATTACGAAGGGATCGTTGACATAACCCGTCCGGTGAAACTCGAAGGCCGGGTTTTCATCGACGAAGTCGAACAGCGCGCGCGAGCCGAGCAGAAACCCGGTGACGATCTTGCCGCGGTGTAGAGTCTTGCGCGCTCCGGTGATGACACCCGATTCGACCAGCGGAATCAGCCCGTCCGGGCACATCTCGCTGTGAACGCCGAGGTCCTTGTGACCGGTCAGACTCCCGAGCACCGCGTTCGGAATGCCGCCGATGCCCATCTGTATGGTTGCGGCGTCGGGAATCAGGCTGGCGACGTTCGCCGCCACCCGCCGGTGTACGTCGTTGGGACGCTCCGCCGTTAGCTCGAGCAGCGGTCGCGACGTTTCGACAATTGCCGAAATCTGGCTTACATGGAGGAACGAATCGCCGCAACTGCGCGGCATCTGGTCATTGGATTCGGCTATGACGCGCTTGGCCAGCAGGGCTGCCGTCAGCGTGCAATCGACGCCCGCGCCGAGACTGACGTAGCCGTGAGAGTCCGGCCGCGATGTCTGGATGAGCGCGACGTCGATGGGAAAATCCCCGGAGTTCAGAAGGGGCTCGACATCCGAGAGAGCGATGGGTGTATAGTCCGCCCGCCCCTCGGCCACTGCGGAACGGACGCAGCCGCTTAAGAACAGGCCGTTTAATCGGAAGCTGCCGGCCAGATGAGGAGCCGTATACGCTGCCGACCCGCACGGAACCATGTGGACAATCTCGACATCGTGGAGTTGCGGAGCACGCGCCGCGAGCGCCTCAACCAGCGTCTCTGGCGTGGAGCAGCCCAAGTGGATCCACACCCGGTTCGCGGAACGGACAGCCTGCACGGCCTGATCGGCCGCTTGCACCTTCATAACACCACCTCAGAGAGGTGCATACATCACCCCCGAAGCGCCATTATAGTTCCAGTTAATCGGACCTGCAAGTATTAAGTTACGCGATTAAGTAGCGACCGGGTCTCCAGACCGGTTGCAGTCGCGCTCCGCGCGCCTGGTACCGGCCGGGAGGCCGGTACCTACTTATTTCCGAAGGGGGACTCTGTTGCTCCGGCGGGCACACCCCTCGGATCGGGCTTTACCGCGACCGCCTGGGTGTAGGTCTGACCATCCACCGTCAGCCGCACCGTGTAGTTCCCCGGCTGCAACCCGCCGGCGCCGCGGCCGCCACCCCCGCCGCCACCACCGCGTCCGCCACGACCGCCCCTGCCCGCCTGCTGCGCCGGCTGAGCTGGAGCATCCGCCGTACATGCATCGCGAACCGGCGCCGCACCGCCTCCGCGCCCGAATCCGCCGCCGCCCCGCCCCGCGCTCACGCCCAACGCAAACCGGTGCATTCCCGCCAACCCCGACGGAGGCTGCGCGGGCTGCTGCCAGATCGCCTGCACGTTCAAGCTCTCGGTATCCACCGGACGCACCGGCGTGTCACTAGCCGCGCAAGCACGCACGGCTCCCGACCCATCCACCAGTTCCAGCTTGAGCGGCTGCTGAGTTGCATTCTTCAACCAGTAGTACGCCACCACCCCCGAAGGAGGATTCTGCAACTGCGGCTCTTCATGCGGAAGCGGAGTCCCGTTCATGCCGCCCTGCCGGATCCCATACGTCTCGCCCGGCTTGAACAAATAGGCGTTCGACGTCAAAATCTGCTGCCCCTGCGCCGCGATCTGCCGCAGCGCCGGCATTTGATCCATCACCCAGAACCCGCGCCCGTACGTTGCGATATCGAGATCGTCTCCGTGCACCACGATGTCGCGCACGCTTGTCACCGGCATATTGTTTTGCAGCGGCTGCCACTGCTCGCCGTCGTTGAAGGAAACATACACGCGCAGCTCGGTCGCCGCATACAACAGTCCCTTGGCTTGCGTGTCCTCCTTGACCGAGTTCACATACGCGCCTTCCGGAATTCCAGCGCTACGGTTCTGCCACGTCTTCCCGCCATCATGCGTGACGTATACATACGGCTTCATGTCCGCGATGCGGTGCCGGTCCACGGACGCATACGCAGTGTTCACGTCGAAATGCCCGGCTTCGATCTGGCTCACCTTGCCCCACGCCGTCATCGCGGGCGGAGTCACGTCGTCCCAGGTCTTGCCATCGTCTCGCGTCACGTGAATCAGCCCGTCATCCGTGCCTACCCAAACGGTCTTGGCATCGAGCGGCGAAGGCCCGATCGAGTACACCACGCCGAAGCGATCCGTCATCTGCTCATCGATATCCTTCGCCGTCACCGGGTCCAGATTCGCAGGCACCGCCGGATGCAGCCGCGCAAGGTCGGCGGAAATCTTCTCCCAGGTCTTGCCGCGATCGCGCGAGCGGAACACGAACTGATTCGAGTAGTACAGCGCCTCGTCCGCGGCCGAAAAAACTTCGGGCAGCGTCCACGTCTTGCGATTCGGATCGCTGGGGTCGGCCGCCGGAAGCTGACCGCCCATCGGGACGGCGACATTCAGGTGCTGATCGCACCTCCCGGCGCCGCCGCCATATAAGATGTTGCCGTCCTTGGGATCCGGCACCACCGTGTTGCTCTCGCCCGCCAGACACGTCGGCTCCCAATCGCGGAAGCTCAGCACGCCTTCGCGCGACCATGTCGCCACACCCACGCCGCCCGAATCCTGCTGCGCGCCATAAAGCCAGTACGGAAACCGATTATCCGCCGCCACGTGATATACCTGCGCGGTCGGCTGGTTGTACCAGGAACTCCAGCTCTTCGACCCGTCTACGCTCACCACCGTACCCTGATCGCTGGAGAGCACCATGCGATTGCCATCTTTCGGGTTGATCCACATCTGGTGATAATCGTCGCCGCCGGGCGCGCCCTTCACGGGCACAAAGGTCTTCCCCGCGTCCGTGGTCATGTACGTCGCGGTGTTGATCACATACGCGCGGTCCGGATTCTTCGGGTCCACCGCCACCGATTCGAAATACCACCCGCGGCCCCACAGGCGATTCTCACGGTTGACCAGGCGCCATGTGGCGCCCGCGTCGTCCGAAATATAAACGCCGCCGCCCGTCTTGGGCTGCTCCGCTCCGCGCCCACCCCGGCCACCGCCTCCGCCAAGAGCCTCGGCGATCGCACTGCCTAAGTCGTCGACCACGGCCCACAGCCGGTTCGGATTACTCGGCGCGATCGCAATTCCGATCTTGCCGACAAACTGATCGGCCGGCAGTCCACCGGAAAGCTGCTTCCATGTATCGCCGCCGTCCGTCGATTTGAAGAGCCCGCCGCCCGGCAAATTGCTCGGCGCGTACACGCTCCATGGCGGACGGCGCGTGGCCCACAGGGACGCGTACAGCACGCGCGGATTCCTGGAGTCGATGGCGATATCGATCGCGCCCACGTTATTCGGATCCTTCTGACTGAAGAGAACCTTCTTCCACGTGGCGCCGCCGTCCGTGGAGCGATATACGCCGCGCTCCGGATTCGCATCGTACACGTGCCCCAGCGCCGCGACATACACGCGGTTCGCATTTGCCGGGTCCACCACGATGCGCCCGATTTGCCGCGTTCCCTCAAGCCCTATGTGCGTCCACGTCTTGCCCGCGTCCGTCGATTTGAAAACGCCGATGCCATACGAGTGCTGGCTGCGAATATCCGGCTCGCCCGTGCCCACGTAAATCACGTTGGCGTTAGAAGGAGCCACGGCAACAGCGCCGATCGAGCCGATCGGAATGCCGCGGTCCGAAATCGGATACCATGTGTGCCCTGCGTTCTCCGTCTTCCAAAGCCCTCCGCCCACGGACCCCATGTAGAAGGTGTCAGGCTGATCGGCATGCCCTGCCACAGCGTACGTACGGCCTCCGCGCAGCGGTCCCACCTCCCGCCATTGCAGGCCGGCGAGGAACGAATCGGGGTACTGCCCGGCTCGCGTTTGCGCAAAAACGGCGAGTCCGAGGAGCGCGGTCAGGGATGTGGCAAAAAGGTATTGCCACCGACGGTTTGCAGCCATGATGAAAACTGTATCACGCCTGCGCTAATCGAACTCCGCCCAGATCACCGTGTGGTCCGACGCTCCCTCCGCGCGCCGCGGTTCCAGGTCCACGTCAGCAGCCCGGCAGCGTTCCGCGAGCGGCGCCGTCGCCATGATGTGATCGATTCGCCATCCCCAATTGTTGCCGAAAGCGTTGCGGAAATAATCCCAGTAGGTGTACTGCACGCGCTCCGGATGCAGCTTCCGAAAGACGTCCGCGAACCCCCACGCCGCCGCATCCTTGAAGGCATTCCGCGCGTCGATATGGAAATCGACGTCGTTGACGCGACGGTCCGGATGGTAGACGTCGATCGATTCGGGAGCGACATTCATGTCGCCGGTCCAGATGGCCGGTTTCGCCGGATCGAGCCGCTCTTTGAAATAGCGCTTGATGCGCAGAAACCATTCGAGCTTGTTGACGTACTTATCGGTGCCGATTTTATATCCCTGCGGCACGTACGTGTTGACGATCGGAATGCCGCCCACGACCACCTGCAGCACGCGCGTATCCTCATTGTCAGGACCTTCGTGCAGCCCGTGCAGAACGTACTCAGGGGCGGTGCGGGTAAGAGTGGCCACCCCGTTATACGATTTCTCGCCGCGGTATGTGCAGTGGTATCCCGCCTCGCGCAGGGCCTCCGCCGGAAAATCCGCGTCCTGCACTTTGGTTTCCTGAAGGCACAGCACATCGGGCCCATTGCAGGCCAGCCACTCAATGAGCAGCGGCAGCCGTCTGCGGATCGAATTGATATTCCACGTCGCGACTTTCACACGTTCACCATTGAAGAAAGTGCCCCCCGAACGGACCATTATCACCGATTTAGCTTAGAGTGAAGCGCTATTCCGGTACGGTGATCTCGAGGGGAACGCTGACCACCAGGTTGCGCCCGGGGGCCACGTGGAAATTGGTGATTTCGAGCTCGAGGTTGAATTTGTGAGTGCCGGGCGGCGCATGCATGAGGGCCGGCTTGAACAGCGACAGCGTCTCGGGTCCGATCATGCCGTCGTCGACGCGCAGCCAGGCGGGCTTGTTGTGGAACTTGTAACGAAACGGAAAAGCCGATGAATTCTTCAGCCGGAACAGGATCTCGGTGTTTCCGTTGCGGGCGTGGAGCACCGGATTCTGGATGCGGATGGAGGCGGACCACAACGCCTGCAGGTACTCTTCCGCGCCCCAGACCTGTCCGCTCATCCAGGCTGCGGTGCGGCGGGCGAAAAGCGCTTCTTTCACGCCAGGGAGGTCCGCGGTTTTGGCAAACACCAGCGTGATCGGACGGACGCCGGCGAGTTCTTTCGGTTCGACGGGATCGTGCCAGTCGCCGGTGGCGAACGGCGCCAGTTTCTTTTCGGCGATCCAGGGCCACGCTTCCGGGTAGAAGTGGTTTTGATTGCCGATCTCCAGGCCCTGAAAAAGTCCTTCATCGTAAGCCTTTGCGATGGCCGGAAACCACTCGGCCTTATCGACGCTCCAGCCCGGGTGGTTCCACACGACGAATGCCCCCTGAGCTTTCGCGCGGCGGAGCGATTCCTGGAGATCGTCGGCGAAAACGCCTGCGGCATCGGTTACGAAAAGCGCGGTGAAATGCGCGGGATACGTGGGGAAATGCTTGGTGATTTCGACACCCGGAACAAGAAGAATGCCGAGCTCATCAGCGAGATCCTTGGCGATCTTGTATGAGCGGCCGGGGTCGGGTTTGATGTAATCCTTGAAGCGCTGGTATTCCAGGTGATCGGTGATGGAGATGACGTCGAGACCGTCTCGCCAGGCTTCCTGCACTCGCGTGGTCGGCCAGACGAAGCCGTCGGAGAAAACGGTGTGGATGTGGAACTCGGCCTTTAGCGTGATGTAGCCCGGAATGGGCGGAACAGGCAGAGGGTTCCTGACCTGTCCCGCCGCAATCCAGGCGGCTATCAGCGTGAGACCTGCAACGCGAGCGTTTCTGAGCATCGAGCCTTAGAAAGAGTACCGCAGGCTGAGCTGGATATCGCGTTCGCCGTTCTTCGAAGTGACCATTCCGAAAGTCGCCGACCGGGGGTTCGTGTTCACGCCGCTCAGGTTGGAGTGGTTGATGAAGTTGAAGCCTTCGGCGCGGAACGTCAGCTTCTGATGCTCGGTGAGCGCGAACGTCTTGAACAGGCCCATGTTCCAGTTCTGGTAACCCGGGTTGCGCAACACGCCGCGGTTGTTCTGTGTCGTGAAGGTGCCGTTGGCCGGCGCGGTAAAGATGGGCGTGCCGTTCACCGTCGGAACGAACCAGTAGTTGCCCGAGTTGGTGGAGGGCGAGAACTGATGCGGGGTTGCGGGCATCAAAGCCATGTTCCAGAGCTGGTTGCCGCTCCCCGGGCCTACGCCCGCGAAGTCGTCGGCGGTCGCGACGGTGATCGGCAGGCCGGTCTGGAACTGCGCCACCATGGTGATCTGCCAGCCGCCCAGCATCCTGCCTAGCAGCGCTTTGTTGCTCTTCAGGAACGGAATGTCATAAATCGCGTTCAGCACGACGTTGTGACGGGCATCGAAATCGGAAGGCCCCCAAGTGGTCTGGTCATTGTACGCGTTCGGCATAATATACGTATACGTGGAGCCATTATCCATGCTCTTGCTGAGGGTATAGGCTCCGCCGAAGCCGAGCCCGTTGGCGAACCGGCGGTTCACCTGAATCTGCAGGCTGTTGTAAATGGACCGGCCGGTATTCTCGGTTTCGCGAATGGGACCGTACCCGGCATAGGGCCGGAGTTGATTGGGATTCAACCCGATGTTCTGCGGTTGGAAGAGCGTGCCCTCCGGGAGCTGGTTGATGTTCAGTTCCCGCTGAAGGCGCAGTCCACGGCGGCCGACGTACCCGACTTCGATCGATGTATTCGAGCTGAGCTCGCGCTGCACGGTGCCGCTCCAGGTGTAGGCGAGCGGGTTCTGAAAGGTGCGGTCCTGCGTGGTGGCGAAGAGCGGGAACCCGAGGCCGCTCGTCCCGGCCGGGCTGTCGACATCGCCGAGAGCGAAGGTTGCCGCGCCCTGAAGCGGCGGGTTGCCGCCGAGATGGACGGAGTCGCTGACGCCGAGACGGTCGATGAAGGTACCGCCGCCGGCGCGCACGACGGTCTTGCGATTCAGCATGTATGCGATGCCGAGCCGCGGCTGGAAATCGCGATAGTGGACGTCCGAGTACGACTTAGGAAGCCCGTGGAACAGCCTGTTGAAGGACGGATCGCTCGCGATGCCGACGCGGCCTATGGCCGCTTCAGGCCAACCATCGCCGGGGATGACCATGCCGTTATACGGATCGCCGGAGCCGGGAACCGGGTTACCCTTGGCGTCCACCTTCACGGCCTTGGTGGGGTCATAGAATGCGGGGTCGAACAGCGCCATATTGCGCCAGTCGCTGTAGTAGGGCTGGATGATGGAATGGCGCAAACCGATCTCGACCTTCAGCCGCTGCGTGGCCTTCCAGCCATCCTGGACGAACCACTCGAACATGCTGCCGCGGTACGGGGTGTAGGACCGCAGGCCAACCTCGCCGTAGGTATTGTAGAGTCCGAGAATCGCGTCGCTGAGCCCAAGGCCGCTGCCGCCGGCGCGGGTGTCGGTGAAAGAGAATTTGCCGTTCTGGTTATCGACTCCGCCGGGAGGATTGAAAAAGTCGATCTGATCCTTGTCGTTCTCGCCGGAGCGCTCGAACAGGACACCGAACTTGATGGTGTGGTTTCCCTTCACCCAGGTGGTGTTGTTCGCCCAGTCGTACGTCGGACCCGCGAAGAACGACGGATACGGCGTGCCGGTATAGGACGTGAAGCTCGGAATGTCCACACTCGGTATCTTGTTGGGAATGTCTTTCTGCCCCGGAAATGCGTACGGGAAGTTGATGCCGTAGGTGGTACGGTCCCACTTATCGGAGCTCAGCCCGATGCCCGTGTCCAGACGATCGTGGCTGAAGGTGAAGAAGCTTTCGTTGACCAGCGTGGGTGTGGGAGTGTAGGTCCAGCCGATGGAGCCCGACTGTTCCGGACGGTTCTTGACGACCGGGTAAAGATCGAAGTTGGTGCCGAAAGGAGAGGAGTCGTTATAGGCGTAATTCCGGAGCCGTATGTGAACCGCGTGCTTGGTTGCGGGCAGGACGTCGACGTTCACCGAGTCCTTGCGCTGGTTGAAGGGGGAAGCCGCCGCGCCGATCCAGTTCTTCGAGCCGGAGAGGAAGCCGGGCGTCGGCTCGGGGTATACGCGCAGGAGCGCTGCGCCGTTGGAGCTAATCTCGTCCTTCGGAATGATGTTGCCGGGGAACGGGATGCCAGTCTTCGGATCCTTAATGATGCGAGGACCGGAGTAGAAGGGATTCGCGGTCAAGAGCGCACTGAAGTCGCCGCCGCGCATGGCGTCGGTGGGAACCGTGCCGGTGGCGGTGCTGGCCAGCCGCCGGACCAGCCATTCTTCGGAAACCATGAAGAACAACTTGTCGCGCGTTGGAAAGACTTTCGGTATATAGACCGGACCGCTGATGTTGAAGCCGAACTGGTTGTAACGCTCGGGAGACTGAAAGTTTGTGGACTTCGAAAGATTGCGGGTCCAGGTATTGGAATTGAGATCGGAGTTGCGAAGGTACTCGTACGCCGTGGCGTGGAGGTCGCGCGTGCCGCTCTTGGTGACGATCCGGATCTGGCCGCCGTTGGAGCGTCCGTACTCGGCCGAATAGTTGGCCGTCAGGACCTGGATTTCCTGGGTAGCTTCCACGTCGGCGGCGCCGATGGCGGTGCCGTTGGCGCGCGTGCGGACGCCGACCGCGCCGTCAAAGGTGATCAGGTAGTCGGAGATGCGGGAGCCGTTGATCGAGAATCCGCCGCTGTTGACGGCATAGTTCAGGCCGGCTAGCGATCCGCCGGTGACCCCGGGCATGAGCGCGGCCAGCATGAGCGGGTTGCGTCCGTTCAATTGAAGGTCGCTGACCTGTTTGCCTTCCACCAGTTTGCCGACAGTGGCCGAATCCACTTGCAGGTTGGCGGCAGTCGCCGTAACGGTGACGCTTTCCCCCGCAGTCCCGACCTCGAGCGTAACTTCGAGCGACGCGGGAACGTTCGGGTCGAGCTTCTGATGAAGCTGCTCGGACTTCTTGAACCCGGGAGCCGCCACGGTGACCGTGTACAGACCGGGCATCAAGGCGTTCACCACATAATTGCCGGCGGAGTTCGTGCGAACCTCGCGCTTCACACCCGTGGCTTCATTGATGACCGCCACCGAGGCATCTGCCACCACCGCACCGCTGCTGTCCTTCACGACCCCCGAGATGGAGCTGGTATCGGGTTGGCAAACTCCTTCGCGCACTCCACATGTCAGTAGGAGTGCGGCCGCCAAAACGACGCCGCTCAGCCATCCATTTCGCATCTTCTTTTCCTTCCTTTCGGCGTCGGACTCGCCGCTTTGCTAATACTCGTGTGTCGAGTTTATAAGCAATCCGGCTTCGGGAACAACGTTAAGGACGTTCGTAACGTCGCTGTAATTCGGTGGAAAAGAAAGGAGTTACGGGTTTTTCAGGAGTTTACTAAAGAGAGCAGGTTGGTACAATACAAGTTGCGGCTCAGGAGTATCCGAAATGGTGTTGAAGATTGTTCACCGAGGGGAGTCCGGGCGGAAGAGTTCCGAAGTTTCACGCGCTGACGCGGAGGCCGAGGCCATCCGCAACCATCTACAGGAGATTCTCAACAGTAGCGTCTTCTCAGGGAGCCGGCGTTCCCAGGAGATGTTGCGCTACGTAGTGGAACAAGCATCGCAGGGCAACGGCGACCTGCTGAAGGAGCGGCTGATTGGCATTGCGGTTTTCCACCGCCCGTCCGATTACGATACGGCGTCCGATTCCACGGTTCGGGTGGCCGCCAACGAGGTTCGCAAGCGACTGGCTCAGTATTACATGTCCGATGGCAAGGACACCGGGATACGGATCGAGCTGCCCTCCGGTGGATACACGCCGCGCTTCGAGTTCCTCGCGGAGCTTCCGAAACCAGAGGTCACTGAAGCGGCTGTCGGTCCGACGCTTGCCGAACCGCCTGCCCGCCACCGCATCTCCATCGCAACCCTGCTTCTGGCGGTGGTAGCGGTGGCGGCGCTCTCATTTTCCGTGGTGCTCTGGGTGAAGAACCACGACCTCGCGCGCGCTGCGGGACTGGATAAGGGAACGATCGTCTCGGGCGTACTGCCGTGGTCCGCATTCCTGAATAGCCCGTTACCGACTCAGATCGTGATGGCGGATGTTTCGGTGGGCACGATCCAGGAGTTGACGGACCAGCCGATCACCCTGCAGGACTACATCGCTCGGAACTTCATCCCGCATCCGGAAAGCCTGGGAAAAGAGACGCTGGCGCTGGCGACCACATTGACGCACCGGATGTACACGAGCTCGGCGGATGCGAGCACGGTGGCGACCCTCCTGAAACTGGACCCACGGCTGGCGCAGAAAATGTCCGTGCGCCATTCGCGCACCGTCTTGCTGGACGAGTTGAACGCGACGAATGCGATTTTCGTCGGGACCGGGTATTCCAATTTGTGGACGCAGACCGTGGATCCGCAGCTCAACTTCCACATCGCTTACGACCGCGAGCATCACCACCACTATTACGTGAACCGGCATCCGAAGGCGGGCGAGCCCGCGATCTTCGAACCGGCCGGACCTACGGGTACCACCGGTATTGCGTATGCACTGGTGGCGTTCATTCCGAATTCCCGGCACGACGGTCACGACCTGCTGCTGGCGGGAACGAACACGGAAGCGACGAAAGAAGCGACCGAATTCATCACGCATCCGGACCGCTCTTCGGCGGCGCTGCGCAACATCGGTATCGACCCGCATGGGCATGCACGGAGCTTTGAACTGATGTTGCAGGTGCACTCCATCGGTGGGACTTCCAGTTCGTCCGACCTGGTCGCCTGGCGAACGTCCAATTAACCGGACTCCGCGCCAACTTGCTGGAATACGGGCAGGAGCTGGCCTTACGTTAAAATACACCTAACGGTGTTGTCACAGTACGAGGGATCCCCGCCTGACCCGGGGAACCTGGAACACAATCCGCGATGGCAACTGGCGCAGCGTGTTGCCGCCAGCAAGACCTTCGCCGGATCTCAAGGCTTGCAAGCTTTTCTGCTCTATATCTCGGAGCGGACGCTCAGCGGCCAGGGTGAGCAGGTGAAGGAACAGACCATCGGGATGGCTGTGTTTCACCGCAAACCCGACTACGATCCAGGCAGCGATAACATCGTGCGCGTGCGTGCCGGGCAATTGCGGCAGCGGCTGGCGCGATATTTCGAGACGGAGGGTGAGGCCGAGCCGCTCATTATCTCGATTCCGAAGGGCGCGTATGTACCTGTATTCGAGCCCAGGCCGGCACACCAAGCCGCGGCGGACCTGACCGCGCCCGCTCCGGCAGCGCCGCTCCCGCAAGCGAGCATCGATCGGGCGGAATTTCCAGCGCGTCGAGTGTGGCCGTATTGGGCCGCAATCGGAGCCTTGGCGGGACTCGCTTTCTTTTTCGCGCTGCGTACCCCCTCGGTTGCGGGTGTCCCGAAGCTGTCGAAGGACACGCGGGAGGTGTGGGCGCCGATGTTCGAAGGCCGTGGAGACCTTCTGGTGGTTCACGGAGATCTGACGTATGCCCTCTGGCAGGATCTGGCCGGTAGAAATCTGACCCTTGCCGACTACGTAGGAATGAAGTTTCTCAACTACAGCCCTCCCGAGCTGCGCGAGATGCTGAACGAAGTGGCTTCGCGCCGGTATACGAGCATAGCCGATGCGAACCTCGCTTCGAAGATACCGGGGTTGGCCAGTTCCTTTGGAAAACAGACCCGATTCCGCTTTGCGCGGCAGTTGGACGTGCGCGACCTCTCGAGCGGCAGCGTCATCCTGGTCGGCAGCCGGCGCGCCAATCCTTGGGTGGAACTGTTCGAGAACCGGCTTCAATATATCTTCGGCTACGATACCGAAACCCACCGGCCGTATTTTCAAAACCGGTTTCCGAAGCCGGGGGAGTCGCCGATCCTCTCCCGGGGAAGTGATCCGGTTCGCGATACGTACGCGGATGTGGCCATGTTCCCGCACCAGGGCGGCAAGGGAAGCGTGCTGATTATCGAGGGGCTGAGCATGGAAGGGACCGACGCGGCCGGGGAGTTTCTTCTCAATCCGGAGTCCTGCGATTTGCTGGCGCAGCGGATGCGGGCTGAACTGGGAGGCACCGGGAAGCCGTTTGAAGCGTTGCTCCGGCTGACGCCCGTGGCCGGTGCTTCCGCCAATGCGCGGCTCGTCTCTTTGCACGCTCTGCGCACAGACTAGACCGCATCCGGGACAGGCGCGAGTTGCGGCCTGCCCCGGACACATGCTTCAGAACGAATACCGCAAGCTCAGTTGCACGTTGCGCTCACTGTTCTTCGATGTGACCATTCCGAAAGTGGCGCTCCGCGGGTTGGTATTCGCGCCGCTCCAGTTCGGATGATTGATGAAGTTGAAGCCCTCGGCGCGGAAGGTCAGCGCCTGCCGCTCGGTGAGGGCGAAGCGCTTGAACACGCCGATATTCCAGTTCTGGAAGCCCGGATTGTAGACCGCCCCGCGGTTGTCTTGGGTGGTGAACGTGCCGTTAGCCGGCGCAGTGAAAATGGGCGCGCCGTTCGCCGTGGGTACGAACCAGTAGTTGCCGGACGCGGCGCCGTTGGAGAACTGATGCGGCGTGGCGGGTATCATCGACATGTTCCAGATCTGATTTCCGCTTCCCGTGCCGACGCCCGCGAAATCGTCTGACGTGGACACCGTAAACGGCACTCCCGTCTGGAACTGGATGACGGAGCTGAGTTCCCATCCGCCCAGAAGCTTGCCGGGCAGCGCGCGATTGTTCCTCAAGAACGGCAGATCGTAAATCGCGTTCAGCACTACCATGTTGCGAATGTCGAAATCGGAGGGACCCCAGCTTGTCTTGTCGTTATACGTGTTGGGCAGGAGGTATTGATACGTGGATCCGTTATCCATGCTCTTCGCGTAAGTGTACGTTGCGCCGAAGGACAAGCCCTTGGAGAAACGCCGGTTCACTTCGATCTGCAAACCATTGTAGATGGAATTGCCGGTGTTCGAGGTCTCGCGGATGGGACCGTAGCCGAGGTATGGCCGGAGCTGGTTCGGATTCAAGCCGGCGAACTGCGGGTCAAAAAGCGTGCCTGCCGGAAGCTGGTTGATGTTCATCTCCCGCTGCAGCCGCAACCCGCGCCGCCCGACATAGCCGACGTCAACGGTGGTGCCGAAGCCCACCTCGCGCTCGAACGTCGCGTTCCACGCATAAGCCACCGGGTTCTGCAGGATCTTGTCCTCGGTGGTGACGTAGAGAGGATAGCTCGTGCCGCTGACGCCGGCCGGCGCGTCGACGTTGCCGAGGGCGAAGGAGGCCAGCGGCTGCATGGGGGCGTTGCCGCCGAACTGCGTTGAATCGTTGACGCCGAGCCGTTCGACGAACTTGCCGCCGCCCGCGCGGATGACGTTCTTATTGTTCAAGGCGTAGGCCACCCCGAACCGCGGCTGGAAATCCCGCCAGTGCATGTCCACGTAGTAATCGCTCAGGTTGTGGAAGAGGCGGTTGTATTGCGGATCGCTGGCCGCAGCCACGCGGCCCACAGCGCCCTCGCCCCAGCCGCTACCCGGAATCACCATGCCGTCCAACGGGTCGCCCGAGCCCGGAATCGGGTTCCCGGCCTTATCCACGCGAACTGCATTGGCGGGATTGTAGAATGCCGGGTCGAACATCGACTGGTTGCCCCACACCGTCGAGTAAGGCTGAATGATGCTGTGGCGGATTCCGTATTCCAGCGTCAGGCGCGGCGTCACCTTCCAGCGGTCCTGCGCGAACCACTCGAACATTTGGCCGCGATACAGCGTGTAGGAACGGCTGCCCGCCTCGCCGTACGTATTGAAGAGCCCGAGCACGGTGTCGGCAAGGCCGAGACCGCTGCCGCCTATGCGCGTGTCGCTGAAGGCGAACGCGCCGTTCTGGTTATCCGTCCCGCCCGGCACGCCGGCCAGCGTGATCTGGTCGCGGTTGTTTTCTCCCGAGCGTTCGTAGACGACGCCAAACTTGATCGAGTGAGCGCCCGCCACCTTCGTCACATTGCTGGCGATGCTGTAAATGGGCCCGGCGAACGATGAAGGGTACGGAGTTCCGCTGTACCCCGTGAAGCTCGGGATGCTCACGCTCGGAATTTTGTTCGCGATATCTTTGGTGTTCGGGAAGGCGTAGGGATAGTTGATGCCGTATTGGGTACGGTCATAGAGGCCGCTGTCAAGCCCAATACCGATCGCCAGTTTGTCGTGCGTCACGCTGGCGAGGGTCTCGATAACCAGCGTGGGGCTGACGGTATGCGTCCAGCTCACCGAACCGGTCTGCTCGGGGCGATTCTTAAGTACCGGGTAGAGATCGAAGTTCGTGCCGAACGGAGCCGCGTCGTTGTAGTTGTAGATCATCGAGCGCAGCCGGATGTAATCCGCCTGCCGGGGCAGCAAATCGACGGCAACCGTCTCCTTGCGCTGGTTCGCCGGAGTGGAGCCGGCGGCGATCCAATTCGCCGTGCCAAGCTGGAAGCCCGGCGTCGGCTCGGGGTAGACGCGCAGAAGAGCGAGGCCATTGGCGCTCAGCATTCCTTTGGGGATCACGTTTCCGGGAAACGGAATTCCCGTTGTCGGATCCTTGACGACCCTGGGGCTCGAGAAGAACGGATTCGCGCCCAGCAATTGGCTGAAGTCGCCCGTGCGCATCGCGTCCGTCGGCACCACGCCGGTGGCGGTGCTGGCCAGGCGGCGGCGCAGAAACTCCTCGGAAAAATAAAAGAAGGCCTTGTCGCGTGTCTTAAGAACCCGGGGTATATAGATCGGGCCGCCGATGTTCCACCCGAACTGGTTGTACCGCTCCGGCGTCGTGAAGTTGGTGGAGGCGGACTGGTTGCGCGTCCAACTGTTGGCATTCAGCGCGGAGTTGCGGAAGTACTCGTAGGCAGCCAGATGGAGGTCGCGAGTTCCGCTCTTGGTGACGATGCGGATCTGTCCGCCATTGGTGCGCCCATACTCCGCCGAATAGTTGGCCGTGAGGATCTGGACTTCCTGGACGGAATCGAGGTCGGCCACGCCATTGCTCGTATTATTCCCGCGGGTTCGTATGCCGACCGCGCCGTCGAAGGTGATGAGGTTGTCATTGGCGCGCGAGCCGTTGATCGACATGCCGCCATTGTCTACGGCATAGCTGAGCGACGCGAGGGAGCCGTTGCGCGCCACACCCGGCTTGAGCATCGCAAGGAAGATCGGGTTTCGTCCATTCAACTGAAGATCACTGACCTGCTTGCCTTCAACCAATTTGCCGACGGTCGCTGAATCCGTCTGCACGGCGGCCGCATCGGCCGTGACCGTGACGCTATCGGTGACCCCTCCCACCTGAAGGCTCATATCGACTTCAGCCGGAATCCCCGGATCCAGTTTCTTGTGAACGACTTCCAGCGGCTTGAAGCCCTGCGCGGCGGCCGAAATGGCATACAGCCCGGGTTGCAGGGCGCTGACTGTCCAGAAACCTTCGGAGTTCGTTTGCGTGGACCGCTCTACGCCGGTCGCCTCGCTGCGAACTTTAACCGTCGCACCGGGGATCACCGACCCGGACGAATCTTTCACGAATCCAGAAAGCGCCGCCGTATCCGACTGTCCGAAAACCGGGACAGCGCAGAGCAGGAGCGCCAGCGCCGCTACCGCCCGAAGATAAAATTGTCCGTTGTTCTTTTGTGTTTGCATCGTAACCACCCAAAGCCGCCGCTTCGATTTATGCCCGCAAGACTTTTGGTTCGAGTGTCGGATACTCTATGTGGACCGGACAAGTGTAATTTACGGTAAACTTACCCGTAAACCCCTTCGTTTGAGGGTGCTACCCGCCCCTTGCTTTCGCCGGTGGTGCCCCTTTTGCGGCTGTTTCCTCCCCCGCGAAGGGCGGTTTTCGGCGTGCCGGCGCCGGGCAAATCCCAGGCGTCGACCCACCGCCTCATTACCGTAAAAACCACTCCTGCGGCTGGCAGACCGGGGCGTACCATAAACTCAGTCCGGGTCGAACATCCGATCGGCGCTCCTGCCCTTCGGCGGCCCCGCGCTCGAAACGCGCGCCTGGCCACGGAACGGCCCCGGCTCCAGGAACCCTTATGAGAACACCCGCACTTTTGTTGATAGGCGCAATGTATCTGTGGGCCCAGCCGGCACCCGCGCCCATTCCGGCTTCCCAGCGAATGGTCATCATCGTCAGCCTCGACGGACTTCCGGCGTATGCCCTGGAAGATCCGCGCTATCCTATGCCGACGCTGCGGCGGCTCATTCGCGAAGGCGCCTCCGTGGAACGGGTGACAACCACCAATCCGGCGTTCACCTGGCCATCCCATACCAGCATGCTGACGGGCCTTTGGCCGGCCAAGCACGGCGTGCTCTACAACGGCCTTCCTGTACGGTCCGCCGACTCCAAGGAGCCGGTACGCATTGAGCCGCATTCCGACAAATCGGTGCTGGTCCAGGCGACGACGCTTTACGATCTCGCTCATCAGGCCGGACTCACGGTGGGCCACGTCGATTGGGTTGCCATCGAGCATGCCCCGACGGTGGACTGGGAGTTCACGGAATGGGGCAATCCCTCAGGACCTATCGAAAAAGACCTGATCGCCGCCGGGAAGCTCAAGCCGGCCGATCTGGCAGGTTTCGATAAGCGCAGCATGACCCTGCGCGATCAGGTGTGGACCGCCGCCGCACTCGACATCATCTGCAAGCACAAGCCGAACCTGATGCTATTCCATCCTCTCAATCTCGACCATACCCATCACCGCTACGGTGCGATGTCGGAGGCATCGGAGACGGCCGCGGCTTTCGAAGACGACCGGCTGAAGGAAATTCTCGATACGGTCGAAGCCTCCGACCTTCGTGACCGCACGACCTTGATTGTGCTCTCCGATCACGGCTTCAAAAACCCTACCAAGACGATCCGTCCGAACGTGGTGCTAAAGGCGGCCGGCATTCAGGGTGCGTTTGCCGTTCCGGAAGGCGGCTCCGCCCAAATCTATATCACCGACCCGGCCCGCCGCGATGAGCTTATTCCAAAAGTGAAAGCCGCCTTGGCGAACGCCGAAGGCATCGCGAAGATCATGGATCGCACGGACTATCCGGCGTTGGGTTTGCCCGATCCTTTGAAGAATCCCCGCATGGGTGACCTCTTCGTTGCCGCCAAGGATGGTTACGCATTCGGCGCCGGCTCCGAGGGCGAACCGGTAGTCACCAGCGCTCCCTATGGCAGTCACGGCTACCTCAACACCGATCCCGATATGGACGCGATCTTTGTCGCATGGGGCTACGGCATCCGCCGCGGCGCCCATCTGGACAGGGCCGCCGTCGTGGATGTGGGTCCGACTGTGGCCGCACTGCTGGGTCTGAAAATGGGAAAAATCGACGGGCATTGCCTCACGGCGTTGTTGCAGTAATCGGGATTGATCGCCGTGAAAAAGGAATTACGTATGATCCAGGCATTCCGCTTTGAGCACTCGCGCCGGGTTCCGGTTGCGAGAGTGTCCGCCATCCTGCTCGCGTTGGCTTTCATCGCCGCCACTGTGGTGTCCGTCAAAGCCCAGAACCGCTCATCGGCGTCGAATCAGGACGTAGAGCGCCGCGCCGCCGGCAACGACCATCCCGTCTATGCGCATCTGTGCACGTGGTTCAAGACCAGGCAATTTTCGGGTCGCTGGACGATGTGGAATTCCGATTATGCCGACGCCATACACAATCCCGACAACCTGCTCGAAAACGGGCATCACGACATCGCAGCGACCAGTTACCCGCTGACCGATGTCTATGACACGTCCGACCCCACCCTCATCGAATACCAGTTCCTGCTGATGCGACTCTCGGGCATCGACGGCATCGTGGTCGATTGGGACGGACGGCGCCTGAATCCTTACCGGCACGAAGGTCTCATGGCGGTGGCTCCCTACCTCCAGAAGTTCGGCCTCAAGCTGATTCTCTGCTTTGAGGAGTGGGCCGGTTACTGGCCCAAGGGCACGTTCCCGGACCGTAAAGCCGAAATCAAAGCCGCCCAAAACGAGATCCAGTTCATGATGGATACCTTTTTAAGTAAGCCCACCTATGGGGTTGTGGCCGGCAAGAAGCCCGTCATTATTTTTCGCAAAATTCGCGATCAGTTGTTTACTCCGGAGGAATGGGACGGTGAACTCGGGCCCATGATCACCAACCACAGCGGCGCTTTGATTATGGGGACGGATCCCAGTTCGCGACTCGCGCAGATCGCCGACGGCACTTACTTTTGGGTCGGCGGCTTCGCCCCGAATCGCCTCAGCACCCTCGACTACTGCGTGAAGAGCTATCGCGACTTTCTCTCCAAGCCCAGGGAATCTCTCCGCACGCACCCGCCGCTACTCTTTGGGTCGGCCGTACCCGCCTTCAACGATACGCCCGTTTGGGGATGGGGCGATGGACCGCGGATCGCTCCCGATTATCAGGGCGAGCGCTTTCGCCGTACTTGGGAACTCTCCATCCAAAACCGCGTCGACCTTGTTCAATTGGTCACCTGGAACGACTGGAACGAGGGCACCCAGATCGAGCCTTCCGATACTTACGGCTATCGCTACCTGGAACTGAACAAGAAATACTCCGCGGCTTATAAGGGCATTAAAGACACCGTGCCGAACACAGCCCTGCGCATTCCACTGCGCCTCTATAAGGCGCGCAAAGACGCAGCCGCGCTTGCCGATGCCGCGCAGAAAGCCGCCCTATCTTCGAAGCTCGACGAGGTCCGCGACGCTTTGCTCGCGGGCCGGTACGAACAGGCAGAACAGCGCATGGAGCAATGCGAAAAGACCCGAACCAGGCGTGACACCGCGTTGCGGCCGGCAAAGTGAAGAGCATGAACATTCAACGATCGACATCGAATCCCATCGTCGTGCCGGGCGGCGCGGCTTGGCGCAAGGTCTCTACCTTCAACCCCGGCGTTATTCTGCACGACGGTAAGTTCTATATGTACGAACGGGCTGCGGGATCGTTAAAGCCGTTTCAGACCGTGATCGGCGCGCTGGTCAGTGATGACGGCGTGCACTTCACGCCCGCCTCCGGCGAGCCGGTGCTCACTGGAGAGATGCTGGGCCTGCCCAAAGCGAGCATAGAGGACGCCCGTGTGGTCCACTTAGACGGGCTGTTCTACATTTGCTATGCCGTGCAGCCTTATCAATTTGACTGCTGGCCGAATGGCGTAGGCGTGCCGCGTTATTACCCCGAGCACTACTCCGAATGGGCCGCCACAAACACAGAACCGATGATCACCCGATCCGGCATCGCCGTTTCTGAAGACGGCATTCACTTCAAGCCGTTGACCTACACCACCCCGCCTGAGATCGATGACCGTGACAATGCTCTGTTCCCCGAAAAAATCAATGGCCGGTACGCGCTGCTACGCCGCCCGATGCAATATGTCGGACCGAAGTACGGCACGGACCGCCCCGGAATCTGGGTTTCTTACTCGGACGACCTGCTTACCTGGACCGATCCCGCGCTCGTGGCCGTGGCGGAGAACGAGGTCTGGGAGGGAACGAAGATCGGCGCGGCGGCAACCCCGCTCAAGACCTCCCGGGGCTGGCTCGTGCTCTATCACGGCGTGGATGCCGATTCGGTTTACCGCGTCGGAGCGCTCATGCTCGACCTGAAGGATCCGGCCAAAGTAATCGCCCGCACCTCGAATTTCATCATGGAGCCGGAGGCGTACTACGAGCGCTTCGGCCTGGTCATCCCCAATGTCATCTTCCCGACTGCCAATGTGGTCAGCGACGGCGTGGTTTATATCTACTACGGATGCTGCGATACCTGCATCGGTCTGGCCACTGTTCCCCTGGAGGATCTGGTCGCCGAGGTGATGAAAGGCGAGAAGAAGTAAGCGCATGCTCCACATCAATCTCGCCCCCGCGGACCTGATCGTAATGGCCATCTATCTGGCCGGAATTGTCACATGGGGGTTCCTGCACAGTTCGCGTGCCAGCGCGGAGGGCTATTTTCTGGGCGGACGCGGCATGTCCTGGCCGGTCGTGGGCCTTTCTATGTTTGCGACCGTGGTTTCCAGTTCCGCTCTGGTAGGCTGGGCGGGCGATGCTTATTCGACGGGAATCTCGGTCTTCAACTACGGCATCTCGGCGGCAATTGTACCGATTGTTTTCTTTCTCGTCTTCTTCCTGCCGTTCTATCTACGGAACAAGATATATACTCTGCCGGAGTTTCTCGAGGGCCGCTTCGACGTCCGCAGCCGCACCTACTTATCGATTCTGACTGTCGTCGGTTATGTCTTTGCCGATTTACCGATCAGCCTCTATGCCGGGGCGCTGATGATGCGTATGGTTTTCCCTGGCCTGAGCCTGAATGCCGTGATTTGGGTGCTGGCTTTCCTGGGAGCATCGTACACACTAGTCGGGGGATTGGCGGCGGTGATGATGGTGGAGCTGATCCAGGCCTTTGTGCTGATGGGTGGCTCCGCCCTGCTGACGTACATGGCGTTCCACAAAGCCGGAGGTTGGCAGGCCGTAATGAACGCCGCTCCCGCGGGACACCTGAGCCTAGTCCGTCCACTTTCCGATCCCTCTGTCCCGTGGCCCGCTCTCTTTATCAGCCTCCCGCTGCTGGGATTCTATTTCTGGGGCCTCAGCCAAACGATGGTACAGCGCACCTTGAGCGCGCGCGACATAAACCATGGCCGCTGGGGCAACCTTCTTGCCGGCGGACTCAACTTCGTCATTTTCTTTCTCATGGTGCTGCCTGGCATTGCCGGGCGCGTGCTCTATCCCCATCTGCCGAAAGGCGACCAGATCTATCCCAAGCTCGTTTTTGAAATGCTGCCGACGGGGGTGCGCGGCCTGGTTCTCATCGGCTTTGTGGCTGCGATGACGTCTGTACTCACCTCGACTCTCAACTCGGCGCAGACGCTGGTCACGATGGATTTGATCAGCAAACTGCGAAAGGGAATGAGTAGCCGCCAGCAGGTAGTCACCGGCAGCGTTGCCGGCGTGATCATCATCACCGCCGCCGCCCTCTGGGCGCCTCAGATTCAGAAGTTCGATTCCATCGTGAAGTACTTCCAACAACTCCTCTCGTATCTGGCGCCCCCGGTTGTGGCCGTATTCATTGCCGGCCTGTTCTGGAAACGAGCCACGGCATCCGGCGCTTTCACAGGCCTCGTTTCCGGACTATTCATCAGCGTCAGCCTTGTCTTCGGCATTCATTACACCCCCATGGCGCACTGGCATTTCCTCTATGTCGCGCCTCTGGTGTTTGCGGCATCTCTGGCCATCGTCGTCGGCGTGAGCCTCGCCACGGTGGCCCCGCCCGCGGAGAAAGTAAAGACGTATGTTTGGCGCAAGAGCGTCTTTACGGACGAGAGTCATCAGCTTGCTGCGATGCCGTGGTTCAAGAACTATCGCGTTCTGTCCGTCCTGCTTTTGGCCGCAGCAGTGGTTTTCATTTATATCTGGCGCTGAGGTGACCCGGCCTGAGGATCTCCGGGGAGGATGAAGTGGCCATTCAAGTGCGTGCGACGAGCAGCGCCAGCGGGTCATCGGACGTAGGCCAGCTCGACGCCGCCGCCCGTCTGCGTGGCGGCTTTGTTGTGGCCCTCTCGCTTCGCCGCACTATTCCGATTCTGGTTCTGGTCCCGCTGGCTTGCCTGCGTCCGGAGATGATGGCTGATCTGGTCGGGTGGGCTTTCCACCTTGGAACAGGCCCTGTTGGATCGGGGGAATCGGCAACTCCGAGGTGCGCTTTACTTTCAGCCCTGATCCTTCCCCGAACTTTTTCACGCCGTCGTCGTCGGAGTACAAGACTCGCGCGCCGTTGGTGAGTGCGATGGCCACGATCTGCCGATCGAACTTCATCTTCGTTTTCGTGGTCTTCAGGCCGTCCCGAACATCTCCGGCAGTATAGGCGGTACGAAGACGGACGGCCAGTTCGACCGCGGCGCGCTGATCGAAGTCACCGATCCGTATGTAAGCAGATCCGCGGAGCGTACTCAGGACCTCCTCCATGTCGCAGTCGGGAGTCGCCAGGACTTCCGCAAGAGCAGGGATGGGACTAACAGCTGTTCGCCAGCCTCCGCAATCTCCTGCACGCGAGCATTGACGCGATCACAAGCCCGTTCGACCGGCTTCGGTTCCGATCCTTCGTGGACCTCGGAATCCGGGAACAAGAGTATGGAGGGGATCGTGTTGTCGAAATGCGACCATCACTGCTCCTCCCGCAGTTCGCGCAGGAAGATGACAGGATTCGTTCGGCCATGGGGTCCCGGCGCTAGCTTGGCCCGGAGGTTTTCAAACAGCTTGGGGAGCGGAGTCTGGTCGAGCGTTTCGAACTCTTGGATCGTATAGCTACGGAGCGTCCACTTCCCCGACTCGGACCGGGACCACATGCCAACACCGCTCAACCGCACCGGTGGGCCAAACATGTGGTGCGCCAAGCGGCGCGCCATCGCCTTCGTGGTGATGCAGTGCACCACATCGTCACCGGCCTTCAGATGAACGTTAATGGTCTCGTCGCGCCCGCCGATCTGGATGATCTCCCCGTCCAGCGTGCCAGCCTGTTCAACGGGCCCGATACTGTGCTCGACCACTCGCGTTCGACCAGGGAACTCGATCAACTTAGCCGACCGGTGGACAATCCTGCCTGCGGCATTGTCTTCGGCCAAGCGATTGTCCAGTGACTGGAACGCCTTGACCGCAGCCTTGGGTCCGTTGCCGTAACGGACTTCGTCCACCCGACGCCGCACCTTGTTCTGTGCAATCGGCTCGACCCGAGACGCCAGTGACAGGCTTCCCGGTTTCACCGCCTCGAAGTGGACGTGCTCCTGATGGCCAAGGAGTTCGGCAAAGTCAGCCATGTACTGTGCCAGGCGCGCCATCGATATGGTCGTGGGCGTAAGCGCGTCAATGTAAAGCTCGTAGACCTCGTCGCCAGGCATAAAGGCATTCTCCGGCCAGCAATCGTATTATCACAAATCGACACCGATTTGTTTCGGGTGTGCCCCGTGGTGACTACCTGACCACCTCGGCGTAGAGCCGCCCGAATTTGTTTTCTTGGGGTTTGTTTTGGTGGACCTGGACGGGTTCGAACCGTCGACCTCTTCCATGCCATGGGGCGTTGGTGGAAGAACCAAAATTGCTATCTGGCTGATTTGAAATGGCTGAGGCCGATTATGTGCAGGCGCAGTTTGCGGGAATTCTGCGGGAATCGTAAAGAAAACATAACGACTGCGGGAATTTTGCGGGAATGCGGGAAGGAATTTTAGAAGGGTTCGGCCAGGTTGACTCCCTTCCCGATACGCACTTCCAGTGGCATCGGACCGATCCTGCGAATGCAGCCGCACTAGAGGCTTAAGCAGGTGGAGTCGCGGCACAGTAACGCTTGACGACTCAGCCCTCCGCATCGACGCGCGGTCGTGACTTTGAAGAGGGCTCCCCTCCCGGCTCGGTTACACTGCCGCCGGGCAACTCCATGACCGCGAAGTGAAAACGCGTGGCGCACAGGCCTTTGCGTCACGTATGTGGAGGGAAGCCACCCAGCAACTCGACGCAGTGTTGCAGGTCCCTGAGCAACATGGTCGTGATTGAGTTGTCGCGCAGGCAATCCGGCGTGGTCTGAAACGGCCGCGCCGCCCTAAAACTCATCAGTTGGATTCCAACCTCTCTTCTTCAATGCCGCCTCGACATTCGTAAGTCTGATATTCATGCCATCCTGCACACTGAAGCTGGCCACTTCCTTCGCAATCTCCGCCACCTTTTGATCCACTGCTCCAGCCTGTGTCCGGTGCTGCCGCGCCCTCTCGACACTGTCCAAGAAGTCCGCCAATCCGGGAATCGTAGTAATGTCCCGCCGCTTCAGCTTCGGTCCAATCGGCTCCCCGCATAAACACAGCCGCAACGGAAACGACGGCCCCTCCGCCGCAAAGATATCGGAGCCGGGCGTGGCGCCATAGGCGTCAATGTATTGCCGGAACTCTGCCTCCATGAGCCATGTCGACCCACACCGCGGGCAAGCTGCGACCTGATCTTCTTCTGCCACTTCGTCGTCCTCTTCTTCCTCAATGTCGTCATCGTCATACGCACCCTGCGCCTGGATCCGCAGATCTGCCACCGGGAGGAAAGTGATCCACCAGCGTTTCTTGTACGTCTTGACCGAATACCCGAAGGCGGTATGCTCCCTCGGTTTAGGAGCCACGGCGAAAGTCCACGTGCCAATCGGCGTTTCCAAGCGGCCGCGCGACAGCTGTTGCCGACAAACCTCCAGAATGACCTTCACCAGGCGGCGCGACATGCGATACGTAAACCCCTTCTTCTGCAGGGCCAAAACCAATTCATCCCTGCCCTGCGCCTCCGGTTTACGCGCAATCTCCTTCCAGGGCTTCCTCTCGCCGGCGATCTGGCGGGGTTCATGCTTGCGAATCTTGCGTAGAAGGCGCTCTTCGAGCCGCCGCAGGCGGGCGGCGAACAAAACCAAGGACTCTCCGGTAATTGCCTTTCCTACCCGCTCATAAAAAGCTTGCTTCAAGTCTCTGGTTCTTCGCGAATGCGGCTGGAGATCCACCACACGGCCGGGTGGTCGAACAGGAGCGTCTCGATGGCCATCTGCGCCCAGCTAACGAGATAGTGTGGCGCCGGATGTGAGCGAGTTTGTGCGCAAGCCGGTAGCGTTTCGTCTCCAGGCGAATCATTTCGAAGGCGATGTAAAGTTTGGCGCATCATCGCAGAGGCCCGCTCCAGAGGGCCACGGTGGGCCAGATGAGCTGGGTCCTCCGAAGCATTCGAGCCGCCAAACAACCTTCGTTTCGCGATGCGCATAAGGAGCACGGCGTCCATGGCTATTCCGCCCACACAGGGCTCGGACAATCGGCGCAAGGTAGATCGTAATGCCGCCGAGTGCCGCCGGCCAAGGAAAATTTAGAATCTCGTATAGAGTGGGTACTGCGTCCTGGCCGATGGCTGGTTTTTCTTTGACTACAAAGCCAGCGGAAGTGCTGTCGTTTTATCCCGGCGTCGACAGCGGGGCGGTCGACCGCCCCGAGCTTTTGCGGCTTCGGGGCTTTGTTGTTGGCGCGGATAGCCCACACGCAAATCCGCGCCGATGATGTGAGCCTCGGTCAAGCCTTCCTTGCCGGGATCGCCCGTATGCGCAAATCAGGGTCAATGTAATTTTAGATTGCGATACGAACGTCAGGAAATCCACTGGGTCGGCGGTCTTCCTGGCCCCCCTGTCGTGCGGCGCTCATGTCTTCTCTCTTCACACATTTCTCGATGGCCAAGCTTTTCCGGCACACGTTTAGCAGCGTAAAACTTCGGCATGAAGTCGGTACGCTCTTGCCACGACAATGAACCTGTGACAGCGTTGCGATTGTCTTCTGAGTGTGCTGTTTGTACAGGAGAGTGAAATGAAACCAGTGTGGAACGCAGTTCTCGTCGTAACCGTGGCCGTGGCCGGAGCATGGCTTTGTCCTTCCGCACTCAGTGCCCAAGTTGAGAAGCCCGGTGCGCGCTCCGTCTCCATCACCGACGACGGTTCCGCGTACACTCTCGCAAATGGGATCATCACCGCGCGAGTCGACAAGAAATCCGGCGATCTCCTGTCCATGCGCTTCAAAGGAACGGAGATGTTGGCGACTATTTATGGCAGCAACGGTCTGCCCGATACGACAGTCGATAAACCCGGCGCCAATCTCCGCGGCGGGGGCCACAGATACACGGATCACCAGTATGGCTTCTGGTCGCATGACACAGATGGGCCGCACACGCTCACGAAGATCACGATCGACCCGAAGTCGAACAACGGCGAGCGCGGGGAAGTATCCATCAAGGGCATCTCGGATGGCAAACCGATGGGCGCGGGCCCAGGCGGCAGCTTCATCTCCGACGTAGAAATCCGTTACACGTTGGAACGCGGCCGGCCAGGCCTCTACACCTACTCGATTTTTGAGCATCAAAAGGAGTACCCGGCAAGTTCCCTGGGGGAGGCCCGCTTCTGCGTCAAGCTGAACGACTTCTTTGACTGGATGACGGTCGGACCCAAGTACAACAAACTCTATCCCAAGGCCCAGCCGGGCGAACACGAAGACAAATATGATTTTACCGCCGACCAATTCGAAAACCCCGCTTTCGGCTGGTCCAGCACGAGCAAGAAAATCGGCTTCTGGTTCTTGAATCCCAGCGTCGAGTATCTGAGCGGCGGACCTACCAAGGTGGAATTTCTGGGGCACCGCGACACCAATGACGTTCAGGCGCCCACGGTCTTGAACTATTGGCGCAGCAGTCACTATGGGGGCGCCGTGGTGGAAGTCGCTCAGGGCGAACACTGGACCAAGGTCATCGGACCATTTCTCCTGTACGTGAATGATGGCAAGCAGCCCACGGATCTCTATTCGGAAGCGCTCGCCGAAGCGCGCAAAGAGACTCAGCGCTGGCCCTATTCCTGGGTCAGTGGAGTGGACTATCCGCGCCCACCGGAACGCGTTGCGGTATCCGGCCGCATCGTTCTGAAGGACTCCCAAGCCAAGGACGCCAAAATGACTCGTGTTCGGGTCGGTCTTGCGGCTCCGGCGTATATGATTCAACCGGTCAGCCGAACCGGTGCGGCAATGCCCGCGCGTCAAATCGATTGGCAAACCGACGCGAAGCACTACGAGTTCTGGGCTTTTGCCGATAGCAGCGGCCGCTTCCGGCTAGGCGGCGTGCGGCCCGGCAACTACACCCTGCATGCGATCGCGGACGGAGTCCTGGGCGAGTATGCGAAGGCGGACGTTACCGTCACGGCCGGCAAGCCACTGGACCTTGGAACGATCGAGTGGGCGGCGGATCGCCGCGGTAAACAGATTTGGGAAATCGGCATTCCCAACCGCACCGGGTCCGAATTCGCGAAAGGCGATGACTACGCGCACGATGGCATGTTCCTGACCTATGCCAAACTCTTTCCCTCCGATATCACCTACACGGTAGGCAAGAGTGACTATCGCAAGGATTGGTACTTCGAACAGGTGCCGCACAACGAAGACCCGAACGCCAAAGCGGCCGGTTACAACATGGGCACGCCGCAAGGGAGAGCAACCCCTTGGACTATCGCTTTCCAGTTGCCCAGTGCTCCTGCCGGCAAGGCCCACCTGCGCCTCGCCATCGCCGCCAACAGCGCCCGGCAGATCGAAGTCGTCGTCAATGATCAACCGGTCGGACAGGTTGACCACATGTTCACCGACGGGGCGATCGCAAGAAACGGTATCACGGGCGTCTGGAGCGAACGAGACGTGGTCTTCGATGCTTCAGCGCTGAAGGCCGGAGCCAACACGCTCAAGCTCATCGTACCGGCCGGACCGTTGACCGCCGGCGTTATTTACGATTACCTCCGGTTGGAAATCGATGACGCGGGCAAGTAATCGTATTCGCCTATCGCTACTTTCCGCCGGCTTCGTGGTGCTGTCAGGCGCGGTTGCCGCCGCGCCCGCAGCGCTCGATCCCTCGTTGCCGTCCATCTTCATCGCGGGAGATTCTACAGCCGCCGATGGCGTTCCCAACGCGATCGGCTGGGGCAAACACCTGCCGCGCTTTTTCGACCTCACCAAAATCAATGTGGTCAACGAAGCTCGCGGAGGACGAAGCAGCCGAACGTTTGTCGCGGAAGAGCTATGGGATCACCTGCTGGACCAAGTGAAGAAGAACGACTACGTCCTCATTCAATTTGGTCAGAACGATGGCGCCGAGATCAACGGCGAACGAATCGCGCGCGGCTCGCTTCCCGGCCTCGGCGACGAAACGCAGGAGATCGACAATCGTGTCACCGGACTGCACGAAACCGTGCACACCTTCGGCTGGTACATGCGAAAGATGATTCGGGAAACGCAACAGAAAGGCGCGATGCCAATCCTCTGCTCCCTCACCGTCCGAAATATATGGAAAGAGGGCCGCGTAGAGCGCGGCTCCGGACAGTATAGTGTGTGGACGCGCGAGTTGGCGGAGTCGGAGAAAGTGGCCTTCGTCGACCTCACCAACCAGGTAGCCGATCGCTACGAACAGATGGGCGCCGATTCCGTCAAGCCGCTGTTTCCCCGCGACATCGTGCACACAAGCGAAGACGGCGCCGATCTCAATGCCCAGTACATCGTCGCGGGGCTCAAAGCCTTGCGCGAGAATGCGATCATCAAGACCTTCTCCGCGGCTGGACGAAACGTGGAGATTGCCGCTCCGAACGCCGTCCTGATGCCTCACCTCAAGCGTCCATCCGCAGCCACGGCCCGCGAGGACTTTCTCCACTGGCTGAATCTGCCGGATCCCGCGGATCCGAAACTGCCCTCCTTGTATCTCATCGGCGATTCCACCGTGCGCAACGGACGCGGCGACGGCATCGATGGTTTAGGTCAGTGGGGCTGGGGCGATCCGCTAACCGCGTATTTCGATCCGGGCAAGATCAACGTCGTGAATCGCGCAGTCGGAGGAACGGGCGTCAGAACGTTCATGAAGGAAGGCTACTGGGACAAGGTCCTCGCCCTTTTGAAACCCGGGGACGTCGTAATCATGCAGTTCGGACACAACGATAATGGACCGAACGCCCCCCTTTCCGGCATCGGAGAGGAGACGGCCGATCGCGCGGGAGAGACCATTCACACCTGGGGATGGTACCTGCGCAAGTACATCGCCGACGCGCGTGCCCATGCCGCCATCCCGATCGTCTGCACGCTGATCCCGCGCAACCAGTGGCAGGACAGCAAGATCGTTCGTCCCGTGAATAGCCATGCCGATTGGGCGCGTCAGGTAGCGCGCGCGGAACGGGCGCCCTTGCTAGACCTCTATGACCGAATCGCGCAGCGGTACGACCCCATGGGCGAAGCTGCGGTGACTGCTTTGTTCGCCGACAAACGGGTCCATACCAGCCGCACCGGCGCGGAACTGAATGCCTCAATTGTGGTCGAGGCGCTGAAAGCACTTCCGGAAGATCCCGTTGCCGAATACCTTCGGCCTGGTCCCGCCACCATCTGGTAAGCCGCATCGGGCGAAATCCGACAGGATTATTAACGTTCCGCCATGAGAGACGGAACCGTCTCCTTGCCGGAGGTCGCATCGGCACGGGCGAAATCGCACCTTCGTCGCAAAGTGAGAATGATTTGCTGCGATAGGAATGACCAGCAGCGCAGACTACTCGTTTTGCATAGCGGAATCAAAGTGTTTTGTCCACAGACTGCTTGCGGTGACAACCGCGTTATGAAAACATTCCGGCCCAAGCACCAGCAGGAGTGGACCATGTCACGTCCCAAATCGTTTCTGATCCTCGCCGCAGTCGCTATGCTGTCAGGCTGGCAGACTTCGGGAGCGATGACTGAAGCAGAACGCCGGCAATACCTCGAAAAGCTGCAGCAGATCCTACCGGAAGTTCCCTCATTCCAGGCTTGGCTGCAAAGGACCGGCGAGTTGCCCCCGGACTTCGACAGCTTGCCGAAAATGAATAACCTGCCCGATCCGCTAACGTCCATTAGCGGCAAACATGTAGGCACACCCCAGCAGTGGCGCTCACGCCGCTCCGAGATCTGGCAGCTGTTCCAGAAGTACGACCTCGGGACGTTCCCGCCAAAGCCGAAGTTAGACCGCGTAGTGGCGTTGGACGAAACGGCCGGCAAGGGATACACGGTTCGGAACGTCCGGCTTGAATTCGGGCCAAACAGCAAGGGCGCCATGCGAGTGCAGGTGATGATTCCGGAGGGCAAAGGACCCTTTCCCGTCGTCATCAGTCCGAATCTCACGGGTTGGGGACCGTCAGTAATTCGTCGGGGCTACATATCGGCCGGCTATGCGGGAAATGACGGCATGGACGACGCGGCGGCGCTCGCGCAACTGTACCCCGATTATGACTTCGCTCTGCTGCCCCGCCGGGCGTGGGCCGCGGGATTGGTTCTGGACTACCTGGAAACCCTTCCGCAGGTCGACATGAAGCACGTCGCCATCAACGGTTATTCGCGCGACGGAAAGATGGCCACCATCGCCGCCGCCTTAGACGAGCGCATCACCGCGCTAATCGCGGGCAGCACGGGGGTCGGAGGCGTTTTGCCGTGGCGGAGCGCTGGTGAACGGGGGTTCGGTGAAGGAATCGAAACGACCACGCGCCAATTTCCCACGTGGTTCGTGCCCCGCCTGCGATTCTTCGCCGGACGCGAGGACCGCCTGCCGATTGACGGCAACTTACTGGTCGCGATGATCGCGCCGCGCGCCATTCTCATGGAATGGGGGCACAACGATGAAGTGTCAAACACCTGGGGAAACGAGCAGAGTTATTACTCCGCGCTGAAGGTCTATAAGCTGTTGGGCCAGCCAAACCGGATCGGCACCATGAGAGTGCCCGGTTTTCACGGCGCCAACGACCAGGAAGCGTGCCTGGACTGGCTGGACATTCAGTTCGGCCGCTCGAATCGCACGTGGACTAATAATCTGATCTTCCAGTGGGACTGGGAAAAGTGGCGGACGAACAGCAAGGAAACCGTTGACCTTTCCCGCTACCCGGATCGCGGAATCACAGGGATCCTCAAAGCAGCCAACGGCCAGACGATCGCGTCCGTAGCGGATTGGGAGAAGCGAGCCGCCGAAATTCGCAAGTCCGTGGAGTGGACGCTTGGTGCAGAGCCGCCTCTCGTCCCTATCGCCGGCCGTGGCGGCCGAGGGTTCCCCGGCGGGCGCGGTGGTCCTGCGGCAAGTGGACGCGGACCGGCGACGCCTGGGCGCGCATCCACAAACCCCGGACAAGTGACGCCCGACCTGGTCAACTGGGTCATTCAGCGCGGCGGGAATCAATTCGGCTGGCTCCCGCCGGAGAAGGACGCGGTGACCTCCAGGCGTGTCAGCTTCGGCTTCAATGTCAGGGGCGACCTGTACTACCCCAGCAACACGCCGGAGAACGCCAAGCTGCCAACCGTCATCTGGCTGCATGGCTTCAGCTATCCGCTCGGCTACATGTGGGTGTATCACAACGATCTGCACCCAATCCTCGCTCTCGCCCGCGCGGGGTATGCCGTCCTGGCCTTCGACCAGAGCGGATTCGGGAGCCGCTTGACCGAGACGGGACCGTTTTACGACCGCTACCCGCACTGGTCGCACATGGGAAGAATGGTCGAGGACGTCAGTGCCGCTGTCGACACTCTGACCAAAGACAGCCTGGTCGATTCGCAGCGCATTTATCTCTTCGGCTATTCCATGGGAGCGACGGTCGGTCTCTATGCCGCGGCGCTCGACCCGAGAGTGCGCGGCCTCGTCTCTATCTGCGGATTCACTCCGATGCGGACGGATACGGCGGCAACGGGTACGGGCGGAGTCGCCCGCTACAGTCACGAACGCGACCTCATCCCGCGGCTGGGCTTCTTTGTCGGGCACGAGGCCAAGATTCCGTACGACTTTCATGAACTGCTTGCACTGGTCGCGCCGCGTCCCGTCCTGGTGGTTCAGCCGCAATTGGACCGCGACGCCACCCCCGCCGACGTAAAGATCGCTGTGGCTGAAGCGAAAACGGTCTACGCGCTGTACGGTGCAGCCGGCAAGCTGGGGATCAGCGAACCTTGGGATTACAACCGGCTACCCAATCGCCTCCAGGACGAGGTGATTCAGTGGATGGCCCAAAACCTTCGATAACGGGAGAGGAGACCTGCGTCATGCGATCGATCACAACATGCAAGGCTCATTTCTGGCTGCCGCTCGCGGCATCGGTGCTCTGTGCCGGCGTCGCCCTGGCGCAAGTGGCCGGCGGCGGTTCCATTCAAGGCACAGTCACGGATCCGTCCGGCGCCGTGATACCCGAAGTTCAGGTCGTCGCCACCAACGTCGCAACCGGAGTGGAAACCGCCCGGCAGAGTACGGCGGCGGGGTTGTATGTCATCACGCCGCTTCCGGCCGGAGAATATACGGTCAAGGTTACCGCGTCCGGATTCCAAACCACCACTCTGCAAAAGGTCATGGTGGATGCCCTTTCCACCGTCTCGCTGCCTGTCGAGATGAAGTTAGGGGCCGCGACCCAGGAAGTGACAGTCACCGGGGCGCAGACGATGCTGCATACCGACGACGCCACCCTCGGCGGGACCATGCAGAATAACGTCTACACGGCGCTGCCCCTGGCCATGAACGGAGTTCCGCGCGACCCCACACAGTTCATTGCGTTGATGCCGGGCGTCGCCGGAATGTCCACTCAAGTGGCCGGGCCTACAACGGAATCCTTCAACGGCACGCGGGGCGCCAACGAACTCTACGTCGAAGGCATTCCGCTAACGTTCCCGAGTCAACAGGCCGATACGCGCAACCTGGCGTTTGGCGTCTCCGTCGAGGCCGTCGATCAGTTCCAAGCCGAGACCAATGGGCAAAAGGCGATGTACTCGGGCCAAGGCATGCAGAACTTCGTGTTGAAATCCGGCACGAACCAGTTGCACGGTTCGGCGTTCGAGTACTTCCGCAACACGGCGTTGGATGCTCGCGGGTTCTTTCCGAAGACCGTGCCCGTGGAGCACCAGAACGAATTTGGCGGCACCATTGGCGGACCCATCAAGAAGGACAAGATCTTCTTCTTCGGGTCGTACAGCGGCTACTACTACAAAACGGGTGAGACCCCGGAGTTGGAAAGCATCCCGACAATAGCGGAACGCACCGGCGACTTCAGCGCGCTCCCCGCAGTCATTTACGATCCCAAATCGCAGACCTGCGTCGGAGCGGTATGCAGCAAGACTCCGTTCGGCGGAAATATGATCCCGGGCAACCAGATCTCGCCAGTATCGAAATCGCTGCAGTCCTATTTGCCCAGCCCGACCAACGGAAACATTACCAACAACTACCTGGCCTCGCTCCCGGAGTCCCTGCACAACAACAACACCACGAATAAGGTGGACGCGAATCTCTCCGCCAAGAACCGTTTCTACTTCATGTTCAGCAAGGGACGGTACATGACGGACTTCACCGGGAGCCTCGCGCCGAATACGGACTCCATGCCATTGCCCTATACGCAAGGCCGCATCGTCCAGGAGAACACCACCATCACGCAAATTCATTACACCCGGACGCTCACCCCTGCGCTCTTGAACGACTTCTCCTTCGGGTACAGCCGCATCTTTATTCCGATCATCAGCGCAACCGCGGGTGGCGGGTATCCCGTCAAGGCAGGACTCACGGGGTTGCCCAAGGGCGCAGCCAGCGACGTCTTCCCGACTGTCAACTTCAGCGGCACCAATGCACCCAATGTCTGGGCCGGCACGAATGCCGTGGCGTTCGACCAAACGGAAAACGTCTGGACCATGGTCGACAACATGATGTGGGTTCACGGCAAGCACGCGATCGGGTTCGGCTTCCAGCTGCAGCGTATGCAGGACAACAATATGAATCCGGATACGGGCACTCGCGCCACGTTCAGCTTCAGCAACAATGAGACTGCGGGTTTTTCTCCCACCGGCACCCTGGTCAGCACCAGCGGCAACGCCTACGCCGGCTATCTGCTTGGGGCGCTCTCTTCGGCCAGCATCACGGATAACTATGTGACCGAGTTGGGTTCCAGATTCCACGGTTACTCGGGCTTCATTCAGGACGACTGGAAAATCAGCTCGCGGCTCACGTTGAACCTCGGCCTGCGCTACGATCTCATGGGTCCGTACCATGAGGCGTACAACCGCACCTCCTACTTGAATCCGCTTGAGCCGAATCCGGCAGCGGGAGGCCGACTTGGCGCATTGGACTTCGCCGGCTATGGTCCGGGCACCTGCAACTGCGGCAACGTCCCGATGAACACGCACTACCTGAACTTCGGACCGCGTATCGGGTTGGCCTACAAGCTGACGGACAAGACCGTGCTGCGATCTGGTTACGGGATTGTGTATGCCCACCAGGGCGGCACCGGAAATAACGGCACGGGCGCTTCACCGGGCCAGCTCGGCATCAATGCGAGCGCCAGTTTCGCCAGTTCGGTTACGGGGCAGCCAGCGTTCTATTGGGACAACGGTGTGCCCGCGTATCAGAAGCCTCCGTTCATCAACCCAGGCTATGGGGCCGGCTTCACTACTGCCAGTCCCGGCACCGCGTCCAGCTTGAACTATGTTCCCTGGAATATCGCGGCGAAGCCGCCCTATTTCGAGAACTGGAATATCGGCATCCAGCGGGAAATTACGCCGAATACCACAGCATCCGTGACGTACGCCGGCAGCGGAGGCCATTTCGTGCTCGGCAACGGCGCTTTGGGTTACTGGACCAATTCCATACCGCTGCAATACCTCGCGCTCGGGCCGCTGCTCGGCGTTCAGGCCACCGCCGCGAACATCGCTGCCGCGCAGGCTGTCTTCCCGAATATCGCGCTGCCGTATCCAAACTTCTCCGGCACCATTGCGCAGATGTTGAAGCCGTTTCCGCAATACGCCGGCGTCACGTACCTTTGGGGAAATCGCGGCAGTTCCAGCTATAACTCCCTGCAATTGAACCTCAACCGCCGCTTCGCCGAAGGCATGACGTTCAACGTCAACTACGTCTTCAGCAAAGAGCTGGACAATCTCGGCAGCAACCGGAACCCGTTCGACGGATCGCTCGACAGGGCTCGTGGAACTTCGGACCGCTCGCACGTCGTCGCGGCGACAGCCGTCTACTACCTGCCGTTCGGAAAAGGCCACAGGCTCGGTTCGAGCAACAAAGTGGCTTCCGCGATCGTGAGCAATTGGCTGCTTTCCGGCGTCTTCACCTTCAGCACCGGAGCCCCTCTGACCATCACCGGTTCCGGCTGCACGGTCACGGGCATTTCGAGTACCTGCATCGCCAGCTATAACCCGGCTTTTAGCGGGCCGGTGCACATCAACGGGACCTACGGCGAAGGCAACGTCACCGGCACGGGCGCAGTCGCGTACCTCGCAAAGAGCGCGTTCGTAGATCCGGCGGCGTACACGTTCGGCAATCTGCCGCGCTCCGCTCCGTTTGGACTCGTCGCGCCGTACCTGCTCAATGAGGACGCAAGCCTGCGCCGCGAGATGCACTTGAAGGAACGCGTGAAGCTCATGGTGGAAGCCAATATGTTCAACATCACGAACTCCGTGCATTTCGGGGCTCCCGGAACGAACATCGATTCCGCAAATTTCGGACAGGTCTCCACCCAGGCGAATCTGCCGCGCAAAGTGCAGTTCAACGCCCGCATTACGTTCTGATCGGTATTTGTGAGGAGGTAAAAAGATGAGCGACCATAGCGTTATCGATCGTGCGCTCACGCGCCGGTCCGTCCTCCAACATCTCGGCTGGGGAGCCGCAGCCATTGGCGGCCCCTACATCATTACGGCCGCCCAGGCGGCAGAGGCTCCCGTCGCTACGACGAAAGCCGGCAAGGTCCGCGGTTACGTCGATAACGGCATCAATGTGTTCAAGGGCGTTCCATACGGTGACGATACCGCCAAGCGCCGGTTTATGGCTGCGGTCCCAGCCAAGTCCTGGTCGGGCGTGAGGGACTGCGTCCAGTGGGGGCCGCAAGCGCCCAAGCCCGTTGCCGCGCCACGGCAGGCCGGCAACGGAAAAGGCACTCCTCTGCCGCCGCTGACACCAGCGGGGCCGCCGAACCCCATGAGCGAAGACTGCCTGAACCTCAGCGTCTGGACGCCCGGCGTCAACGACGGCGGAAAACGTCCGGTGATGGTTTGGTTTCACGGCGGCGGCTACGCGGCCGGTTCCGGCAACTCGCCGGGTTCGGACGGCGTTCGCCTGTGCAAGCGCGGCGACGTGGTCGTGGTCAGCGTCAACCATCGCCTCAACATCTTCGGGTATTTCTACCTGGCCGAGCTCGGCGGACCCGAGTTCAAGGATTCCGGAAATGTCGGCCAACTCGATCTCATCCTGTCTCTCGAGTGGGTCCGCGACAATATCAAGAACTTCGGCGGCGACCCCAGCCGTGTGTTGATCTTCGGCGAATCCGGCGGCGGAGCCAAGAACGCCTGTCTGATGGGAATGCCGAAAGCCATGGGTCTGTTTCAACGCGCGTGCAGTTCGAGCGGCGAAACCGTCACCGCGTCCCGTCCGCAGACCGCGACGGAGCGGGCCAGGCTATGCCTGAAGGCGCTCGACCTGCCTCCGGACAACCTGCGCGAAATCAAAGATCCGCAAAAAATATCGATGGAGAAGTTGGTGGAAGCCAGCCGTGCCGCAGGTTATTGGGGACCCGTCGTCGACGGCGGATCGCTGCCGCGCCACCCGTTCGACCCCGATGCGAATCCCATCTCCGCCCATATTCCGTTCATGGTCGGCACGAACCACGATGAGGCCAGACTGCTGATCGGACGATACTTCGACCTCACCTGGGACACGCTGCCGGAAACGCTCACGAAGTACTCGGAAAAGATGGGCAAGCTGGATTTGAAAGACGTGATCGCGATGTACCGCCGCGTTTATCCGAACTACTCAGCCAGCGACGTGTTCTTCGCCGCGACTACCGATTCGCGCGACTGGCGCCCGGCTGTCGTCGAGATCGAACGCCGCGCCGCACTGCCGAAGGGCTCGGCACCCACGTATTCCTACGAGCTCGATTGGGGTTCGCCCGTTCGACCCGAGCTGAAGGCTTGTCACGCGCTGGACCTTCCGTTCCTGTTCGACAACGTCGCCATCTCGCACAACCTCGTCGGCGAGGGGCCGGAAGCCTATTCGTTGGCGGAGCAGATCAGCGAAGCCTACATCGCGTTCGCGAAGACGGGTAACCCGAACAATTCAAAGATCCCCCATTGGCCGGCGTACGACCTCACAAATCGCGCGACCATGGTATTTGACAAGGTTTCGAAAGTGGTCAACGACCCTCGGTCGGAACCGCGCAAGATGTTCTCTCAAGTTCCATACGAAAACCCGGGCACCTAGAAATGAGACGACGAACTTTCCTTTCCACAACAGCGACCAGTTTGGGAATTGCAGCGCTGCCGGCGGAGGCCGAGCCGCAGAGCACGGCGGCGGCCAGCGGCTCTTCTACTGTCTCCGTCGACTGGCTGGGCGGCACACCGGCGCCGGCCGAGACTGGACTGAGTTTCGGTGTGCCATGGCCCCGAGGACAGGTTCGCAAGAATCAGACGATCGCGCTGACGGCGGCAGATGGCAAAGCTCTGCCGGTGCAGACCTGGCCGCTTGCCTATTGGCCTGACGGCTCTCTGAAGTGGAGCGGCGTCGCGACGGTCTCCGCTGCCGGAGCGCGCGGCCCATTCCGGATTGGGCCGGGTACTTCTTCAGCGGTTAGCGGCAATTCCACGGTGCACGTGCGCGATAGCGCGGGCGCTGTCGATATCGACACCGGGAAACTGCAGTGCCGGATCGCAAAGACCGGCAGCGCGTTGATCGATTCCATGACCGTGGGCGGCCGCGTCGTGGCACGCCAAGGCCGGTTGCTGTGCACACTCGAAGAGCGATCCGCGCCGGACGTCATCCGCTTCCAGCATTTCGGCAGCTCGGTCGGCAAAGTGACCGTGGAGCAAACCGGACCCGTGCGCGCCGTCGTCAAAATCGAAGGCTCGCACAAGGCCGAATCGGGCAACCGGCAATGGCTGCCGTTCACAGTTCGCCTCTATTTCTATGGCGGACAGGCGGCTGTGCGCATGGTCCACTCCATCGTGTTCGATGGCGATCAGGAAAAGGACTTCATTCGCGGGTTGGGAGTCGCGTTTGCCGTCCCCATGCGGGAGCAGGTGCACAACCGGCACGTGCGCTTCTCGGGCGAAGACGAAGGCCTGTGGGCGGAACCCCTGGAGCCGGCGACAGGCGCGCGCGGTCTCGCCGCTCCTGGCGCTCCCCCACCGGCGCCGGGCATGCCGCCGGGCAACGATCTTTACGCCAAACAGCTTGCCGGAGAGCGCCTGCCCAACAAAGAAGCGTTCAACCAGCAGGGTCAATATCTCCTCGACAACTGGGCCATTTGGGATTCGTATAAGCTAGTCCAGCCGACGGCCGATGGTTTCCAGATCGAGAAGCGCACAAATCCGCAAAGCTGCTGGGTGTCAGCAGGCGCGGGGCGGCGCGCGTCGGGTCTCGTCTTCGCCGGTGACGTGAGTGGAGGGCTCGCAGTCGCGGTAAAGAACTTCTGGCAGTCGCACCCCTCCTCGCTCGAGGTCCGAAACGCTACCCGCGAATCCGCCGATCTGTATGCATGGCTCTGGTCGCCCGACGCTCCCGCGATGGATCTGCGTCATTACGACACGAGGAATCACGGGCTTCAGGCCAGCTACGAAGATGTGCAGCCGGGATTCAGCACCGCAAATGGCGTCGGCCGCACCAGTGAGTTGACCCTGTACCCCTCCGAAGCGGTTCCATCTAAATTGGAGTCGGTTCAGCAGGCACGCATAAACGCGCAGCCACCGCTGCTGGTCTGCACGCCCCACCACTACCACTCCGTTTCCGCGTTCGGCGTATGGAGTCTCCCGGATCGCGGCACCCCGCTAAAGCGCACGGTAGAAGAGCAACTCGACAGCGCGCTGAACCTTTATCTGAAAGAAATCGAGCAGCGCCACTGGTACGGCTTCTGGGACTACGGCGACGTCATGCACGCTTACGATCCCGCCCGGCACACGTGGCGCTACGACATCGGCGGCTACGCCTGGGACAACACCGAGCTCGGCACGGACATGTGGCTCTGGTACAGTTTCCTGCGTACCGGACGACCCGAGGTCTACCGCATGGCCGAGGCGATGACCCGCCACACCAGCGAAGTGGACAGCTACCACTCCGGGCGATTCGCAGGGTTGGGATCCCGTCACAACGTTCGGCATTGGGGCTGCGGCGCCAAGGAGGCGCGCATCAGCCAGGCCGCATTCCGACGCTTCTTCTATTACCTCACCACTGACGAGCGAACCGGGGACCTGATGCGAGCCGTGGTCGACGTCGACTACAAAGTCACAGAACTCGACCCGATGCGTCTGGCCCAACCTCGCACTGGCACCCTCGCCTATCCCGGCCGCATCCGCGGCGGCCCCGATTGGCTCGCCTGCGCCGGCAATTGGATGACGGAATGGGAACGCACCGGCGATACGAAGTATCGCGACAAGATCATCACCGGTATGGACTGCATCGCCAGCATGCCCTACGGCTTCATGACCGGTCCGAACACCGTGTACGGCTACGATCCCAAGACCGGCATGCTGTATCCGCTCGATAAAGACGGCTTCGGCACCTACAACCTGCAGGTGATCCAGGGAGGCGCGGAAGTCGCTTTCGAACTCAACCAGTTGATCGACCATCCCGGCTGGCAGAAGGCGTTCCTGCAGTACTGCCGCCTCACCGACGCTTCCAAAGACGTGGTGGCGAAAGACATGACCACCGATGCCGAGGGCGCTGACGGCTCGCACGCCGGCGCTGGGCGCCTCGCCGCGTATGCGTATTTCAAGACGCACAATCCGGCGTTCATTCCGCGTGCCGTAAGCCAGTTGCGCGGCGGTGGGCCGCGTGCGCTCACGGGCGGTCTCTACGCAACCCGTCACGTCACCGGCCCGGATGCTCTCAACCCTATCGACGAAGCGCCCGGCGTGTCGACGAACACTGCCGCGCAGTCGTCGCTCGTTGCCATACAAGTGCTGGAGCTCTGTAAAGATGAGCTTCCGCAGGAGTTGCCGCCCCCGCAAGCGCCCGGCCGTCGCCGCGGGTAAAACGCAAGCCAGAGGAGGAAGTCGGGCCCAGATTCGCATTCAAACTGCGCATCAAGCCCGAAGCTATCGAAGAATACGAGCTGGAGCATCAGCGCGTGTGGCCGGAGTTGCTGGAGAAACGGCTCTGTTGCGAACCGTTTTGAGCTGATCTGGTACCGTGTATGGTGACTCAGAAGCGGCCAGCACTGTTCCGGGGACGGCATTACGAAGACGTCATCATCCTATTCGCTCACATATCGAGATCTGGAGGAGATGATGGCCGAGCGGAACCTCTCGGTTGACCACGTCACGATCTGGCGCTGGGTTCAGCGCCAGGTCCCGGTTGTGCTGTCCGGTAACCGCGTTCAACGAGAATGTAGCCAATCGCCTATTGCTGGATGTAGAACAGCGACGTCACTGGCGGTAGCGTCAGGTGGAGGGTGGTCGCGCTGTCGGTATTCGTGAACTCGGCGGCTTGCTGTTCTCCGGTGTGCGGGTTCCAGATGGCGAGGGCTTTTTTGCCCCGTAGAACGACTTTCGCGTCGACGGGTTTGGCTGTCGAGTTGGCGAAGAAGTAGATGTCGCGTCCGTCTTTCACCTTGTGAATGTAGGTGAGGGCTCCTTCATATTGGCTGCCGACGCGGATGGGGGCCATCGGTTCCTGAATGTCGACGTCGCGCCGCGGGAGCACGAGCTTCAGAGCGTAATCCACGAGCCATGGATTCGTGTTCGGGAGGAAGAGGGCCTGCCCGCCGGATTTGTTCTTCTTGATGTAATACCAGAACACGTAGAAATTCTGGCGATCCTGCGCGCGGCGGACGTCGGCCGTGAGGGGTTCGTCGGGGGACACCCCGAATACATCGTAGATGGCTTCCTGGACGTCTTTGTCTTTGTTGAATTCAGACGATTTGGTGGGGAGGAGGCCGGTGGCGATCACGGTTCCTCCGTGCTGGTAGAACTCCCTGATCTTTGCGGCGGCGGAGACGGACAGGGTGTCGCCGGCGGGCACGAAGAGGACGCTGTACTCCTCGCGATTCTCACGATTGTTCAGGATCAGCTTGTTGCCCTCGATGATGCAGTGTTCGGCGAGGACTTCCGGGTGGAGATAGGTGTAGTCGACGCGCAGGGCGCGGAACAGCGATTCGCCAAGGTCCTGGTAGTCGGCTCCGAACGCCGGTCCGCCTTCACGTGCGTAGGCGGTTTCCATGATCTGCGGGGCTTGCGCGCCTGCCGCCATCGGGAAGGTGACGCCGCCGAGGTTGCGATATTGGGCATGCATGGAGGCGATGGGATAGAGCACCGCGATATCGGAGACGTGGCGACCGTGTTGTAGAACGTAACTGAGCCGTCCGACGTAATCGTTCAGTTCGGGGCGCTTGGGCTGAGGTGTTCGCGCGGGGATCTGGTAATTAATCCCCATGGCGAATTGATCCATCGCGACCTGGTAGGCGATCTTCTCGTCGAGGATGCGGTACGCGGCGTACGTTTCCGCGCGGATGATCGGGTGGTCGTAATTGAAGGCAGCCGAGGTGACGATCTTGTACGACGGGTTGGAGCGGCCGTACCACCAGATGTCGTCGACCGTGGGGGCGGACTGGTATTGGAACACCTTGAGGAGATCGCCGTTCAGCGGCGTGGGGTTGAGGGGCTCTTCCTGGTCGAGGTGGCCGCCGAAGATGAGGTGGTGGTCCGCGCACCAGTCGTTGAGGCGCTTAATGAAGTTGCGGGCGAAGAGATCGCCGCGGAATCCAAATAACGCGTTGCGGGCGGCGGCCGTCTGCGGGCCGATGTCATACCAGAGCGCCGGGTAATACTTCATGGGCGAGTAGCCGTACTGCTTTTCGAAGTACTGGTTGAAGTTGGTGGTCCACATGCGATCGGCGTGGTGCATGGAGGGCTCGTCGTAGAAGGTCTGCTTGATGAGGTTGCCGAAGTAAGAGCCGAAGTTCTGCTGGTACTTCTCGTACGTCATGGAGATGAACTGGCTCATGGCGTTCTCGTCGAGGTAGTCGACGACGCGCGTCTTGCCGGTGACGAGGTAGAACGCCATGACTTTCCACTTTCCGGCGGGGACCTGGGCGACGACTTTGTCCTGCTGCTTGCGCGTGCTGATATCGACGAGGTCGTGGGTGTCGCGGTTCATCATCACGGCTCCGATGTAGGGGCCGGCGGGAACGGTGAGTTCGGCGGTCGCGGGACCGGTGACGTCCTTTTCGACCATGTCGAGGCTCTTGGCAACGAGATCGGGATGCTGCTGGAGCATCTGGCCGCCGACGGTCCCGGTGGGGAAGGCGTAGTCGTCGTAGAGGATGACCTCGAGTCCGTCCTTCTTTGCTTCCTCCAAAGCGATGTTGTAGTAGCGGAAGTACTCCGGGCTGAGAAAGGCGACGCCCTGGCCGGGCTGTCCGCGGCCTCCGGCTTCGATGAAGAAGCCCCCGTAGTTGAGACGCTTCATTTCCTGGATGCCCGATATGATGTCCTTCTCGTTGAGCGTCGGCAGGTTGAAGTTCCACATGGCGTGGCCCCGGTATTCGGCGGGGGGCGATTTAAAGGTCGCTGGGTCGAATGCAGGGGTCGGTTGGGCCGCTGCGGAGAGGGCCAGGAGGATGGTGGAAACCGAGAGGCGGAGTGGGTTCATGGAAATTACCAGTTGAGTTTGCCGGCAACCTGGACGTTGCGCGGGTCGTTCCCTTGGGTGTTGCCCATCAGGCCGAAGCGCGCGTTGCCCAGCGACGTATTCGCAAGGCCGAACCAGGGTGTGTTGAACGTGTTGAACGCTTCCATGCGGAGTTGGAAGGTGAGGCGCTCGTGCAGCGGAAACGATTTGAAGATAGAGGAGTCCATCACGCCGGGGCGCATTTCGCGGCGCTGCGACCACTGGGTGCCGTCGACACGCAGAGTGCCGGCCGGCCGCTGGATCCAGGCGGCGGCTTGGGTAGCGCTGGCGCAGTTCTGCCGGACGCCGTTCGTGTTGAGCGTGCACCCGTTGAAGTAGTAGCCGTTGGGATTGTACGGGCCATCTACGAACTGGTTCGCCCCGGTGGGATACGCATCCACGCCGGCGAGCTGGCGACCCGACTGGAAAAGGGCGATCAACTGCACCTGCCAACCGCCGAACGCCGTTTTCACCAGGCGCCGGGAGTTGTGAAAGAGCGGGATTTGGTAGCCGCCGACGATCGACAGACGGTGTGGCAAGTCTTCGCTGGCGCGGACGCTTTCGAGTTGGTTGTCGCCAAACTGCGGATTGAGGTAGCTGACGGCCTGCATGGTTTCGGAGTAGGTGTAATCGACTAGCAGGTGGAACCCGTGCGTCAGGCGCTTCTGGACCTGCACCTGGAGCGAGTTGTACCAGGCCCGGCCATTCGGGAAGCCGGTACGGGTCACGCTGGTAAATTGCGGATACGGCAGAAGGAGTTGCTGGCGCTGCACGGTGGCGCCGTTGATGGTAGTGCCGGGCAGGAGTCCCGCGAACGGGTTGGCTACCTGTGCGGTGAGATAGGGCTGCCCGAGTGCGAGCTGGGCCGCGGTCAGCGAATTGATGTTCTTGCTGGTGGCGAGCTCGCGGGTCCGGCTGCCGACATACGAGACATCGAGCACAGTGCTGGCCGGAAGTTCCTGTTGGAATCCGGCGGAGAACTGGTGGATGTAGGGGATGGTCCGGCCCTGGTACGCGTAGGTGACGCCCTGTCCGGCGAAGGTAGCGAATCCCAGCGAGCTTCCGCTCGGTTTGATCGTGCCGCTCGGGAAGGGGTTGCTGAGCACGCCGGAGGGGGTCAGTCCGCCGTCGAGCGAGGAGACGAACGGGGTCGAGGTGCTGAACCCTTGCGTTTGCGGGCTGATGTACGTCGGAACGTAGGACATGCCGTAGCCGGCCCGGAAGACGGTCTTCGGCAGGAAGTGGTAAGCCACGCCGAGGCGCGGATCGATGTTATTGACATCGCGCTTCCAGGGGAGGCGGTTGTCGGAGGAAGTGAAGAGGAGACCACCGGTCAGGGCGAGGCCGGGAACCTGCAGGTTGCTGGGGCCGGTGAGGTCGAACCCGGCGTTTTCGCGATTGTAGCGTTCGGTGATGGGCGATTCGTATTCGAAGCGGCCGCCCAGATTGACGGTGAGCTTGTCCGTGATGCGGATATCGTCCTGCACGAAGAGGCCGGCGGAGTGGTAGCCGAAGGCGGGGGAGGCGTTGTACGGCGACGCGCCGCTGTTCGCGTAGCCGAGCAGGAAGGAGGCGAAGGCGTTGCCGGAGAGGGCGTCGGCGTTGAGGGCATCGCGCTGCGTCCAGGCGTTCGTGAAGCCGAAGTTGGCGAACGAGTAGTTCGGGAGATTGTCGAAGAACACGCGGTATTCGCCGCCGAACTTGATGGAGTGGCGGCCGAGGGATTTGTTGGCGACAGAGGTGAAATACCAGTTGGTGCTGGTATCCGAGTTGTTGCCGGCCTGGCCGAAGCCGGTGTAGTTGGTCATCGTGATCTGCGGGAAGAATTTGCCCTGAGCCTGCGCGACCTGACCGGCGGGGAAGCCGAGCTGTGTGGGGTCGAAGCCACCGCCATTCATGTAATTGAGGAAAATGTGCTCGGTGAAGCCGAAGCGGGTGGTGACGACCATGGTCGGCGAGAGGGTGGAGGTCAATTGCGCGTTGGCGCCCTGGTTGTAGCGCTCGAAGTTGTTGGGACCGAGCGCGGGGATCTGCCAGCCATAGTAGGGGCCGGTCTGCCAGCGCTTATTCGTCACGTAGTGGATAGAGAAGCGTTCGTTCTGCGTGATGACCTGATCGAACTTGATGGTGTAGGCGTTGTAGCGTTCGAGCGTGAGGGTGCCGGGGCCCGAGGGGCTGTAGTTGTTAAAGCCCGAGGCATCGGCGGGGAAGTTCGGCTGCGGCATGTACTGCATCAGCTTGAGCGCGACGGGGTCCCAGCGGTTCTGCGGAATTTTGTTGCCTCCGAAGGGGGTTCGGATGTAGTTGCTGCCGGCGAGTTGGGTGGTGGTGGGGTCGTAGATGGTGATGGGTTGGCCGCTGGAGGTGTGGAGACCGGAGAAATCGCCCTGGCGCATGGCGGCGGTGGGAACCGTCTGGAGGAGGTAGTTGGGGATGTTCTGGTAAATGCCTTCCCACGAGAAGAGGAAGAATGTCTTGTTGCGCCCGTCGTAGATTTTGGGAATGTAGACGGGCCCGTTGGCAGTGGCGCCGGGCTGGTTCCAGAGGAAGGATCCGCGCGGCTGGCCGGCGAAGTTGCCCTGCCACGTATTGGCGTTCAGGATCTTGCTTCGGTAGTACTCGTAAGCGCTGCCGTGGATCTGGTTGGTGCCGCTCTTGAGGACGGCGCTGATGACGCCACCGCCGGTGCGGCCGTATTGGGCGTCGTAGTTGTTGGAACGAACGGCCATTTCGTCGACGGCCTCGGGCGGAGGAACGAAGGTCAGGCTGTTGACGTTACCACGTTCGACGTTAGTATTCGGCGCGCCGTCGAGGAGGTATTCGTTGGTGAACGCCTGGCCGCCGTTGATCCGGATGGCGTCCATACCGCCGTTATCGTACGGGCGGTCGGTGATGCTGCCCTGAGGGTTGATGTGAAGGACGCCATTGGCCTGATAGGCGAGCGTGTATGTGTTCTTGCCCAGCAGGGGGAGGTCGGCTATCTTGTTGGAGTCGAAGAGGGTGCCGCGGCTGGCGTCGGCGGTATCGAGCAACTCGGCAGCGGCGCTGACGGTCACAGATTCGGTGAGCGCGCCGAGGTCCAGTTTCACGTCGAGCTGGCGGCGTTCACTGACGTTCAGTTCGACATCGTTGACGACTGCCGTTTTGAAGCCCTTTGCTGTGACGGTGACCGTGTAAGTGCCGGTGTTGAGGAACGGGATGACGTAGATGCCGGCACCATTTGTCGTGGTTTTGGTTGCGAGGTTGGTGGCACCTTGTTTGGCGACCACGTCGGCAGCGGGGATCGGCGCCCCTTGTGGGTCGGTCACGGTGCCGGTGAGCGTGGCCCTGGATTCCTGGGCGAGACAGGGGACGGCGGCGAGGAGCGCGGCGCAGATGACGCGCAAATGGAGATGCGACATAGCGGAACCTCCAAACAGAAGCTCAAAATCTTGACAGCATTTTGCTCCGCTTAGGTTGCGAGAGCGAACAAATTTGTGGAATCAGCGCCGTGTTTCAGATAGCGGAACGCGTTACGAGTGCGGCGGGTTGGGAAAAGCCGGGTTACCCGGTTTTGGCGGTTCGCGGGCGGGAAGGCGTATGGCGTTTGACAGAGGGTGGGTTTTGTATGGGGGAACAGCATTTATGACGGATCATTTGGTTCTTCTGCTGGACGGCGAGTCGGCCGCATCACCTTTCCAGCATCGCGGGCCGCTGCGAGCCGCGTTGGATCACCGACCGTCCTCACATCTTGGAAACAGGAACGGAGTCGTGTCGGTTCCGACGGACGGCGGAGAAACAGAAGAAAGGAGCGAAGACAGCAGGTGCTGCTTACTCCCGTCCGGGTTCCGTTTCGGGTGTTCGGAAGATATTGCGCTCCCGCCCGAAGCGGGAGTACCATTGCAGTCCGAATTGGGAGGATGTAAGCGCATGCACAGATCGATCAGCATGCCTGGATTGCTAGGCGCCGGCCTTATTTTTTTCGCCAACGCGATGTGCGCGGAACATTTCAACATCCAGGCGCACGATCCGGTGATGATTCGGCAGGACGGCACGTTTTACGTTTTCTGCACCGGCAACGGCATCTCCGTTTATTCCAGCAAGGACATGAAAAACTGCCACGCCGAAAAGCCGGTTTTTGCCGAACTCCCCAAGTGGGCCGCGCAGCGTTACGCCAAAGCTCGAAATAACGAGTGGGCCCCCGATATCGCATTCCACGAAGGAATCTATTATCTTTATTACGCCGTGTCTTCCTTTGGGAGCAACAATCCACTATTGGAGTGGCCCACGCTTCCAAGTTCACCCGCGAAGTGCTAAATGGGCTTCTCCGGATCGGGTTCGAGCACCATCAGCAGATCATCTGGGACAAAATGCGGACGGTGCTCACGAGAACGCTCTACTGGTTTCAACACGAACCCTGTTGGTTCGTTCGAAAGAAGAACGCACCCTGGTATGGCAAGGCTGGCGAAAACTCGACGATCTGGGCATCGCCCTCGCCAAAGTTCATCATGGGGGGCAGCGACGAGCAGGAGTACGATCACCCTACCGAGAAGCCTGTTGAGCTCATGCGGCGCCCAATCCTAAACCACCTTAAGCGCGGCGAACTGGTTTACGAGCCGTTTCTGGGAAGCGGCACTACCCTCGCGGCCGCGGAACTCACCGAGCGCATCTGTTGCGGGATGGAGCTCGACCCGAAGTACGTTGATGTCGTACTGCAGCGCTGGCAAACACTGTCAGGGAAAGAAGCCAGGCTGGACGGCGATGGCCGGACGTTCGAGGAGATCGCAGCCGAACGAAAGGCGGTATCGGAGGCCACATGGGTGTGGGCGGGCAGGTCGCCGGCCGAGATCGTCGTACCAGCCGTGGCGCGACCCCATGCGTCCACGGTGAGCTTCGTATAGGTGCCAGGCCCGACGCCGGATGCAGAGAGCGAGATAACGCCCGCCGCAACGTTGATGCCGCCCACCGGATCGATCTGTACGACGCCCTTGGCGAGCGTCGTCGCGTCCGGAACCGTGCTCGCGCCGAACGTCTGGCCCGCCGCGAAGTCGATGATGGCGTCCATCGCGAGGTGGTTGCTCGCGTTCAACGCGATGCCGAGGTCGCCGGAGTTGTCCTGCTTCCTCCACTTGACCGCGCCAGCGTTGGGCAGGCGCACCAGGCCGGTGCTCGATTTCGTACCCGCGCCAAACTCCGCGCCGTCCTGGAACGTCTTGAGGCCAGTGACAGTGACTGCGCCATCCTTCCGAATGTAGTTGCGCGCGGCGGCGGTGCCCAACTCCGTCTCGATGGCCACGACCGCCGACTGGAGTGCGGTGATGAAGCCCGCGACCATGTTCGCCTTCACAGCCACGCCGTTGCCGTGGCCTGCGGCGGCGGTCCCGAACGCTCCACGCTGGCACCCGGTGAACTGCGCCCCGGTCTTGCCGGTGTACACGATCAGTTCGTCGTCAATCGAGAGGATGCCGTACGTTGCGGCGAAGCCTCCGGTGGTGGACGCCACGTTGATCGTGGAGTCGCCAGCCAGTACCGCGCCCGTGGTCGTCGTCTCCAGGGGCTTCGCGGAGAACGCATCGACCGGCGAGTACATACTGGCGGCGCTGTCGATGGCGCCGGGATAGTTAATGGTTGCAACCGACGTCTCGACAGGAATGCGCGTTTCCGAGTTGTGCGGTTTGAAGTGGGAAGTGTTGACCTCAATCACGGCACAGTAACCGTGCAGGAGACTTTCTTTCGCGGGAGAGAGGGCGAGACCAAAACCGAGAACTCCCATCGCACTCTTTCGCTCGGGATCCTCACTCCGGCATTCGCAGCGATGCGTCCGGTGGACGCTCAACCGGACGACTATGTGTTCCAAGTCGAACGCAAACCGCTCGATGACCGCGACGTGCTACGCCGGTTCATCCGTCCGGTTGCTCAAGAACTCGGACTTTACTTCAAGGGCTTCGGATGGCGCACGTTCCGTCGTCTGCACGTCACTGCAATCCAGGATGGCTCTGAAGCGGTCAACGTATTCGAGGCGATGGCGCAGGCAGGCCACACCCGGCCAGAGACCACCATGCGCTACACGCTGCTGCAGTCAGATCGTCGGGACAGCGCTGTGTTGCGCTTGCAGGAAAAATGGATTCCCGCAAAGTGTGCGGGAATGCGGGAATGCGGGAATAAAAAACTCAACTAACCTATTGAAACGAATGGTGGACCTGGACGGGTTCGAACCGTCGACCTCTTCCATGCCATGGAAGCGCGCTCCCAACTGCGCCACAGGCCCACTGAAGGTTCGCTCTCAATATACCATAGCTCCACTCTTTCCGAATTGACATGCTCCTTTCCCCGTTGCCTACAATGAATTAATGCCGTTTCGGCGAATCTCCGGAAACGTAGTCGTCGTGTGCCTGGCCGCCGCGGGACTCTCCTCCTGCCTCGTCCACAAGCGCACTTTCACTCGCGCCGGCGCTACCCCCGCCCAGAAACTCCTTGTCGCCGACCAGTCTGCGCTCCTCGACGCCATTCGCCGCCAATACAACGCCATTCGCGATTTCAACGCGTCCGTCGATATGGTGCCCGCCCTCGGCAGCGCCGAGAAAAACCAGATCACCGAGTACAAGGACATCCGCGCCTACATCCTCTTCCGCAAACCCGACCAGATCCGCCTCATCGGCCTCGTCCCCATCCTCCGCAACACCGCCTTCGACATGGTTTCCGCCGGCCCCGATTTCAAGCTCTATATCCCATCCAAGAACCTCTTCGTCACCGGCCCCGACGTTGTCATCCAGCCGTCGAAAAACAAACTCGAAAACCTCAGGCCCCAGCACTTCATCGACGCCCTGATGGTTAAGCCCGTCGATACCGCCGCCGACAAGGTCCTCATGGTCAACCTCACGGACGAGAGCAATGCCTACTACATCATCCTCTGCGTCCGCGAGGATTCCTCCGGCAACCTCCAGCTCTCGCGCAGCATCTGGTTCAACCGTCTCGACCTACAGATCGCACGCCAGCTCATCTTCAACCCTGACGGCAACATTCTCACCGACGCGCGCTACAGCCAGTGGCGACCCTACGACAATGTCCCCTTTCCCAAGCACATTGAAATCAACCGCCCGCGCGACGAGTACGGCGTCGTCATCGACGTCGTAAAGATGGACATTAACAAGGGTGTATCGGATGATAAGTTTGTGCTCAATCAACCGGAAGGCACAACCCACAAGGTGATCGGTCAGTCCCCGACCACGCCCCAAGGACCGTCGAAGTGACCGGTACTCTCGTCCTTGCCAATCTCAAACACCGGCCAATGCGCAGTTTCCTCAGCGTCCTGCTCATCGGCGTCCCTGTCACTCTCATCCTTGCGCTCGTCGGACTCACGCAAGGCATGCTGCAGGATGCTCGCGAGCGTCAGCGCGGCGCCGGCGCGGACGTGGACGTGCGAGGCTCCGCCGCGGCCGGAGCCGTAAGCTTCAGCGGAGAGTCGCTCCCGCAAGGCTACGTCGATGTCATAGAAAAACAGCCGCACGTCAAAGCCGCGAGCGGCGTAGGCATTCACAATATCGAACTGCCGCTGGTGATTACCGGGATCGATATGCCGTCCTGGATTCGTCTGAACGGCGGCTTCCAATACATCTCGGGAGGCCCGTTTCAAGGGCCTGACGACATGCTCGTCGACGAACTCTACGCGGCCCAGAAGAAACTCCACACCGGCGATTACATCGACCTCATGGGGCACCACTGGCACATATGCGGCATCATCAAGCGCGGCAAGTTCGCGCGCATTGCCGTCCCGCTCGCCACACTTCAGGATCTCGAGTCCGCCGCCCACCACGTCAACCAGATCCTGGTCCGCACGGATTCGCCCTCGAATGACCGCCTCGTCGCCGACGAGCTCCAGCGCCTCATGCCGGACACGAAAGTTTTCACCATGGCGGAGATCACCGCTCTGTTCAGTGTGAGCAACATTTCCGGCGTCAGGGAATTCACCGTGGTGATCATGGTCCTCGGCGTCGTAATCGGTTTCCTGGTGGTCTATCTCTCGATGTATATGTCGGTTCTGCAGCGCACGCGCGAAATCGGCATCCTCAAGTCACTCGGCGCCGGCCGGGGCTTCATTCTCGGCATCGTCGAGTTGGAAGCCGTGCTGCTCGCCATCGGTGGCACCGCCATCGGAGTCCTCATGAGCTTCGGAGTTTGGTGGCTCATCCGCACCTTCGTTCCCGCGTCCATCCCCATGATCATCGTCCCGGGCTGGTGGCCCATCGCCGGCGGTATAACGCTGTTTGGGGCGCTCGTCGGGGCGCTTTACCCCGGTCTCAGCGCCGCCAGCCACGATCCGATCGAGGCCCTTGCGTATGAATGACCCGATCATTCGCACGTGCGATCTACGCAAGGTCTATCGCGTCGGCGAGGTCGACGTGCCGGCGCTCCGCGGCGTCAATATCGAAGTAGCTCCCGCCGAGTTCGTGTCCATTGTCGGACCGTCAGGATCTGGAAAATCGACGCTGTTTCACATCATCGGCGCCCTCACCCCGCCGACATCGGGGGAAGTGTCTGTCGCCGGACAGGACCTCTCCAAGCTCTCCGATGCCGAACGCACGCGCATGCGCAAGCGCACCGTCTCGTTTGTGTTTCAGAAGTTCAACCTTCTGCCGAACCTGACGGCCCGGGAGAACATTGCAGTGGCGAGGTATATCGGAGGGGGCGAAGGACAACCCGGGCCCGAGTTCGAACAGGTGCTCCGCCTTCTGGGCATCGCCGGCCGGCTCGATCACAAACCCAGTGCCCTTTCCGGCGGCGAGCAGCAGAGAATCGCAATCGCCCGCGCCATCGTGAATAAGCCGGCGATTCTTCTCGCCGACGAGCCCACCGGAAACCTCGACAGCGAGAACTCCCAGGCCGTTCTCTCCGTGCTCCGCGACCTGAATAACCGCCTCGGACAAACCGTCCTGATGATCACGCACAATCCGGAAGCGGCAGCCTACGGTCATAGAACGGTGCACATGAGGGACGGACGACTCGTGGAAGTGACCGCGTAAGCGAGTGGCATCGCGTCTAACCACAGAGGCACAGAGAAAAACAAAGAGGACACAGAGAAAACAGTTTTTGTTCTCTGTGTTCTCTGTGAAATCTCTGTGGTGAAATCGCAAAGCCGACCGTTACAAAGCCAGTTGACCCGACCGCTGCGCGCGCCCCACCAACCGCGCCTCGCGCTTCCGTAGTTCCGGCGTGTTCTCTAGCCCCAGCGCGCAGCGCGTCATCTCCAGCGCCATCGAGAAATTTTTCTCCCGATGCTCGTAATGTTTCGCCATCGCCTCCAACGCGCGAACCCGGTACGGGTTGCGCACGCCCGCCAGTTCCGCCGCAATGGCAACCGCGGCGTGTTCGCGCCCGAGCCGCCGCTCCAGCACTCCGATGTCCCACAGCGCCTTGTAAACCAGCGATTCCGGCAGCCCCATCTCGACAGCGCGGCGCATCAGCCGCAGCGACTCTTCATCGCGCCCGGATTGGCTCAGCCACCGCGCCAGTCCCACCAGGTCCGCGCCGTGCCGGAATTGCGTCTGCTCCGGCGCGCGGAACGCGAACGGCACAATCGCCGTCAGACAGGCGAGCGACAGAATATCGGTCGCGTTGTGATGGAAGATCGGCACAATCTCGAAAGCCTGCTGCGTGCGCAGGAATTCGAAATAGCAGTATGGAATCAGTTCGCCGGGCAGGTCGCCCTGCCGCTCCACGCCGAGAATCCGATTCTCCAACTCCATCAGCCGGCAGCTTTCCAGCCGCAGCTTCCAGAGCCGCCGCGCGCCAAAAAGCAGGTCCAGGTGAACCAGCCGGTCAAACGGATGCCGGGAGCGGCACATCCGAAATCGCGTCTCCAGCAGCGGTTGATCGTACGCCTTGCCGTTATACGTGATCAGCACGTCGAATCGCGCCAGATACTCGTTGAGGCGCGCCAGCATCGATGCCTCTTCGCCGAAATCGCGCATGAAGAACTGCCGCAGCCGGAAGCCGCTCTCGTCGATGGAGCCCACCCCGACAAGAAACGCGTACGTCCCCGTTCCGCCGGCCAAGCCGGTCGTTTCCGTGTCCAGAAACGCCCAGCGCGTCGGATGCGCGCGCGGGATGCTGCCTTCTGAAAGCGGCTCCAACAGATCTTCCGGCAACTCCGGCAAATCGCAGATCGCCACGCTCCCGTGCCGCCGGTGCCGCTCCCACACCTTCTCGGTTTCGAAGTGCTGCCCGAACGCGGTAGCGACCACCTCTCCGTGCATCAAATTCTCGATGAAGGCCGCCGCCTCTTTCAGTTGGCTCGCGGGGCGCACCCGTGCGGGCAGCGGCGCAATCGGCGTCCCCCCGCCGCTTTCCCACTTACGATCGATGCGCGCGACGTGCTTCCGCAAAGCCGCGAGCTGTTCCTGAATATCCTCCATCGATTCGCTTTTTCTTTGCCTATTATGGTCCTATAGTCGAAGCTTGAGCAAGCCCCGGCTCTTCTTTCTGCTGCTTTTTATACTCCTGGCGGCGTCGCGCCTCTGCCATGTGGCGATCCTCTGGGAGGGTGACGCCTATCCGCTCGCCGCAGCCGGGCAGATGTTGCACGGGAGCATGCTCTATCGGCAGATCTGGTTCGATAAGCCGCCGCTCCTCGCCATCGCCTACCTTGCAATCGGCGCGCACGCCGGCATTCCACTGCGCGTCGCCGGCGCGCTGTATGCCTTCCTTGCGTGTCTCATCGCCTACGGCTTCGCTCGCGACCTATGGGGAAAACGCGAGGCCCTCTGGGCCGCGGGACTGCTCGGCTTTTTCCTGACATTCGATTTTCCCTCCGCCGTAATGCCCGTTGCCAGCGACCTGCTGATGCTCGCGCCGCACCTCGCCGCGGTGTGGCTTGCCTGGAAGCGCCGCGCCTTCTGGAGCGGCGCCATGGCGGCCGTCGCGTTCTGGGTCAGCCCCAAAGGTCTCTTCGTCGCCGCGGCCTGCGCCGTTTGGTTTCCCGCGGGAATCCCGCTGATGGCCGCCGGCTTTGCCGCCGTGTCCGCGATTGCCGTCGCGCTGCTGGGCGCGTGCGGAGCGCTGGAACCCTACTGGCAGCAGGTGTGGATCTGGGGCCGCCTGTACGCGGGTAGCACGTTCCTCGAGAATCCGCTCCGTAACGGACTGCTGCGCACCGCCAATTGGGCGGGCTTCCACGTCGCCATTGTGCTCGCCGCCGCGTGGTTTGCGCGCAAACGGGAATCGCTGCGATGGGTGGCGTGGACGATTCTGGCGTTCCTCGGAGTCGCGGCAGGGTTGCGCTTTTTTCCGAGATACTATTTTCTGCTGCTCGCGCCCATCACGCTCATGGCCGCGCGAGGCTTCACCCTCATGGGCCGGCGGCGCGAACTCATTGCACTGCTGCTGCTCATCCCCGCTACGCGTTTCGGCCTCACCTACGCGACTGCGCTGCGAGATGCCGCATGGCGCGATACGGCGATGGATCGCGACAGCCGCACGGCCGCAGCGGCAATCACCGCGCGCGCCACTCCGCAAGACACCCTCTTCGTCTGGGGCTACCGTCCTGAACTCTACGTCTACACCGGACTGAAGGCTGCGACCATCTACCTGGATTCGCAGCCGCTAACCGGAGTCCCGGCCGATCGCCACCTCACCTCTTCCGAGCCCGTAGAAACGGAAGAAGCCGCGCACCGGCGGCGGCAACTGGCCGGCGCCAACCCCGCATTCATCGTGGATGGGCTCGGCCTCTACAACCCCAAGCTCGCCATCACGCAATATCCGGAATTGAAAACCTGGCTGTCGCACTACCAGGAAATCGCAAGAACGTCCGGTAGTGTGGTCTATCGGTACGCGGCGCGCACGGCTACCGTCCGGTCCAGCACGCGGACCGCTTCCCAAGAAACGCGCTGATCCCCTCCTGAGCGTCCGCGGCCAGCGCATTCATCGACATCACCTCTTTGGCGTATGCATACGCCTTCGGCTGGTCCAAATCGATCTGCGTATAGAACGCCTGCTTGCCGAGACCGATCACCAGCGCACTCGCCGCCGCAACCTTGGCCGCCAGCTGCCGCGACGCCGCCGTCAACTCCGCCGCCGGCACCACCTGATTGACCAGCCCCCAATCCGCGGCCGTCCGCGCGTCCACCATCTCGCCGGTGAGCAGCATTTGCATCGCGCGCTTCCTTCCGATGGCGCGGGTGAGAGCCACCATCGGCGTGGTGCAGAACAGCCCGATCTTCACTCCGGGCGTGGCGAACGCCGCTTCTTCCGACGCCACCGCCATGTCGCATGTAGCCACCAACTGGCAGCCTGCCGCCGTCGCGATGCCGCCCACTTCGGCGATCACCGGCTGCGGAATCGACTGGATCTTCGCCATCAACTCAGTGCACACGTCGAAGACGCGGCGGTATTCGTTGATATCCTTGCCGGTCATCTCCGAAAGATCGTGACCCGACGAAAACACCTTGCCTGCCGCCGCCAGCACCACCGCACGGACCTCGCGATTCTTCCCGACCTCGTCCAGGCACGCGATCAACTCCAGCATCAGTCCTAGCGAGAGCGCGTTGCGCCGCTGCGGACGGTTGAGGGTGACAATCGCGGCCCCGCCTTCCTGCGCCATCTGTATGGTTTCGAAATTCATTTGACTGAGCACTTCCCCCATTGTCTCGCCATCGGCAGACGTGACGACAGGAATCCTTCCTGTCGTGCCGCGCTCGCGCGGCTGGGCGGATTCGCGGATCTCGGGTCTACCCGCCGTTGGCGGTTAGCTTCAGCCGGTCCAATACGGACTCCGGAACCCGGAGATTTCCGTTGCATCCCGTTCCCAGTCGAACTTCGGGTTTCACCGCGCCATGAAAATCGGACCCGCCCGTGACGAGCAGTCCGTAGCGTTCCGCTAATCCTACGTACAGCGCGGTGTCGGATTCCGTATGGTCGCTGTGGTACGCCTCGATGGCATTCAGCCCGGAGGCGCAGAGTTCGGGGAGCAGTGCGGGGACATCGCCTTTCACTCGAATCGGATGCGCCAGCGACGCGATGCCTCCGGCGGAGCGGATGCGCTCGATTCCTTCCGCGAACGTGGGCTCGCGTCGATAGACGTACGCGCTGGCAGATTCATCAAGGTATTCGTCGAACGCCTGGCGGAAGTTGCCGGCGTAGCCTTTCTCCACCATCAGCTGCGCGAAGTGCGGCCTGCCCGTCATCCCGCGGCCCCGCGCTTCCGCTTCTTCCAGGGTGATGTGGAATCCCATCTCCTGCAGCCTCGCGGCCAGGCGGCGATTGCGGTCCTGCCGCGAGACCTGCATATCCATTACCCACTCGCGAAACCCGGCGAGCGTCTCGCCGCAGCACGGAAAATAACCCAGCAGGTGCACGGAGTGGCCGTGCAGCTTCGTGGAAAGCTCGATGCCGCACAGCAATTCGACGCTCGCCGCCCGAGCGAATTCGCGCGCCTGGTCGAAGCCGGCGAAGGTGTCGTGATCCGTAATTCCAAGAGTGGTTACGCCTGTCGAGGCCGCGATTGCGACGAGTTCCGCGGGCGAGCAGGTGCCGTCAGACTGGTTCGTGTGCGAGTGCAGATCGATCAAAGCGTATAAGACCTAAACGTTCCAGTGTAGCCCAGATCTTCTCGACGCTTTCCTCGGGCGTTTCGCGCGAGGAGTTGACGGCGGCCTCCGGCGCGGCCGGGGGCTCATACGGATCGCTGATTCCGGTGAAGTTCGCGATGTTCCCCGCCAGCGCTTCCTTATAGAGGCCCTTCACGTCGCGATTCGCCAGCACCTCGACCGGACACTCCACATAGACCTCGACGAAGCTGCCGATGCGCGCGCGCACCTCTTCGCGCACGCCGCGATACGGCGAAATAGCCGCCACAATGACGATCACGCCGTTCCGCGAGAGCAGTTCGGCGACAAATCCGATGCGGCGCACGTTCTCATCGCGATCCTCTTTGCTGAACCCGAGGCCCTTCGAAAGATGAGTGCGCACGATGTCGCCATCCAGCACTTCCACCTTTGCTCCCGCCGCGCGCAGCCGCTCTTCGAGAATCGCCGAGATGGTGCTCTTGCCTGCCCCGGACATTCCGGTGAGCCACAGCGTGAACCCTTTATGCACGCCGCACCACTCCCGCCGGAGAAATGTGGATGCCGCATTCCTTGTGCGCGCCCGATTCCCACCACCAGCGTCCGGCGCGCTCTTCTTCGCCGGCCTCTATCGCGCGAGTACACGGCGCGCAGCCGATGGTGGTGTACCCTTTGGCGTAGAGCGGGTGCACCGGAACGTCGTGCTCGCGCGTGTACTGCTCCACCTGTTCCGCCGTCCAAAGCGCCAGCGGATTCAATTTCAGGCGGCCGTCTACCATCTCCGCGACCGGCACATTGGCGCGCGACGCCGCTTGATCGCGGCGCAGTCCGGACGCCCACGCCTTCAGCTCCGCAAGTTTGCGCCGGAGCGGACGCACCTTGCGAATTTCGCAGCACAGCTCGCGCATTTCGACGCTTTTGTAAAACAGATCGCGGCCGTGGCCCTCCACCATGCCGGCCACTTCGCCCGCGTCCGGCCGCACGATCTCGACGGCGATTCCGTAGCGCGCGCGAACCGTCTCGATCATCTGGAGACTTTCTTCGGGAAGCCGGCCGGTGTCGAGAGTCAGCACGCGAACCGCGGCGTCGACCCTCGCGGCCATATCAACGAGCACCATGCCTTCTTTTTGGAAGGCGGTGGAAATCGCGAAGCCGCGCCCGAATTCACCTAACGCGAAGGCGACGAGCTCGGAGGCGGGCAAATCCGCCATCTGGGGCAAACTAAGCAATCTCTATCAAGATTAAGATGTACGCGGCGGGCGTGTCAAACGGGGCGGGCTTGTCGGGGGAAGCCCGCCCCTGGATCGACACTACGTGAGTGAGGTTAACGAACGCGGTAGCTGAACTCGGCGCGTTCTTCGCGCAGACGCTCGAGATCCAGCTCTTCGGCTCCGGAGAGATCCAGCACGCGGACGCGCTGGCCTTCCCTGAGCTCCTGCAGACGCACTTCGCGGCCGTTCTGGAAACGAACCGCATCGCGATAGCTGTTAACGGCTGCGGAGATTTGGGTGAACGTGACGTCTTCGATCGGTCCGATGCAGAATTCATGCTGCAAGCGGGCCGGAATGTCCTGAAGCTGGAGCCGCGCCCCCGGTGGGATGCAGACGGCCGCCACAGGTTCGGTTTTCGGCGGATTGAAGAACTCCTTCACGGCGCACCAGAAGTTGCGGCGTGCCGGCGCGGGCGGGTCCGCCGCGCGTTTCAGGTCGGCGGGTGAAGCCAGCCCGAGGGATCCGGTGGGGAATCGGTGAGCAACCAGTTCCTCGCCTTCTTGTGCCAGCCGGTTGGGTACGGCCATCAGGGAATAATCACACATGTGTCGATCCTCCTTCCTAATCGTTTACTTGGCGGAGCGAGCCTGTTCGTTGATGTAGGATTCCGCCAAATCCGTCAACTTTTTATCCGTTTCGCCTTCTTCGTCCAGAGTCTGCTGGAGCAACCGCGCATGATCGTCGAATCCGAGTCTCCGTGCGAAATTGCGAACCGTCCCGTATGCGGCGATTTCGTAATGCTCCACGCGCTGCGCCGAGGCGATTAACGCCGCATCGCTCACCGCGGGCGGTGCGTCGTCGCCTTCATCGATCATCTCTTCGCCTTCGTCGATCAGTCCCTCCATGCCTTTGCATTTTTGGCCCTTGGGAGCTTCGTCCATCTTCTGGAAGATCTGCTCCAGCCGGTCGACGTGTCCTCGGGTCTGTTCCAGGTGTTGTTCGAAAGCGGTGCGCAGTTCAGGAGAGTTAGCCGCTTCCGCCATCTTGGGGAGTGCTTTCACAATACGGTTCTCCGCATCGTATAAGTCTTTCAATTCCGCGATGTAAAGATCGTGGAGAGAAGTAAGTTTCATGAGTCCGCCCCTCCTTATTTGAGTTTCGGTTCGTGCGGGTCGAATTGACAAGACGCGAATTAGCGATAGGGTTTGATAGCGAACCGAATGAGGGTGTGAAGTGGTACAGGCTATAGTGTTAGCCTGTACGGAACGAGAAAAGCGTCATGATCCGGGTTAGCGAGCTCAGCAAGAGTTTTCACGATAAAAAACGCGGCGAGGTGCCGGCCCTCGCGGGCGTCTCCTTTGAGGTGAATCCCGGGGAGATCTTCGGAATCCTGGGGCCGAACGGCGCTGGAAAAACAACCATGATGCGGCTCCTGGCGACCGTCCTTTCGCCCACCGCCGGCACCGCTTCCATCGCCGGCCATGACATCGGAACCGACCCCGCGGGAGTGCGCTCCAGCATCGGATTTCTATCGGGCGATATGGGACTCTACGGCCGGCTGACGCCGCGAGAGATTTTACGGTTTTTCGGACAGCTCGGCGGGCTTGAGAAGAGCACTCTGGAGCGGCGGATTGGCGAAGTGACCGAGTTGCTGGATCTGAAATCGTACTCGGGCACACGCATCGATAAGCTATCCACCGGCATGCGCCAGCGGGTGGCCATCGCCCGAACCATTGTGCACGATCCGCCGGTGCTGATTCTCGACGAGCCGAGCTTCGGCCTCGACGTGCCAAGCGCACGCCTGATCGAACGCTTCATTCTGGAGGCGCGCGACCAGGGCAAGTGCATTGTGTTCTCCACGCACGTGATGGAAGAGGCCGAGTACTTGTGCGACCGCATCGCCGTAGTGCATCAGGGGAAGCTGCGGATTATCGGCACGATGGATGAGCTGCGCGCCGCGACGGGCAAGACGAGGCTGCGCGAGATTTTTCTGGACCTGCTGGGAATCGAAGACATTCGCCTGGAGACACGAGCATGAATGGCACAGCTGTAACCACCATCTATCGGAAAGAGCTGCTGGAGCTGGTGCGCGACCGGCGCACGCTCATCAGCATGGTTCTGGTGCCCATCGTCGCGATTCCCGCGCTATTCGCGGTGATGCATTATTTCCTTTCGTCGAGCGAGAAGCAGGCGGAACAGGAGTCGGTGAAGGTCGCGGTACCGGTGCGGATCGGGATGCCGGGTTTGGAGCAGGCGCTGACAGACGCCGGGTTCCAGCTTTCGCCCCAGGAGAATCCGCGCGCGGCCGTGGAGGGGAAAAAGGTCGCAGCCGCGGTCGAGATGGCGAACGGCGAGGATGGACAGCCGGTGGTGCGCATGTACGTCGATGGGTCGCGGGAGGCCTCGGACGCAGCGGCTGCGAATATGCGCGCCGCCTTGGAAGGCCTGAAGGCGGAGCAGGTCCGTGCCGCGCTGGCAGGCAGCGGAGTATCGGAGAAGGTGCTGACGCCGTTTACCGTTTCGAAAGTGGATGTCGCGCCGAAGGGGAAGAAGGCGAAGAAGATGCTCGGCGGAATGATCGGTTACATGATCATCCTGATGATCTTCAGCGGATGCCTTTATCCGGCCGTGGATATGACGGCCGGCGAAAAGGAGCGGCGCACGCTGGAGATTCTGCTCGCATCCCCGGCCGGCCGCGATGAGATTGTGCTCGGCAAGATTCTGGCGGCGAGCACGGCGGCTTTTGTGACGGGATGTCTGAATATCGCGAGCATCGCGTTCTCGTTTCAGTCGGGCTTCATCGGAAACGATATGCGCGCCATGATGGATGGCGCGCAGATGACGCCGTTGATGATCGCTCTGCTCGTCGCGGCGGTGCTGCCGACGGCGATCACCGCGGCCAGCGTGATGATCACGATCTCCTCATTCGCCAAGAGCTTCAAAGAGGGGCAGAGCTATTTGACGCCGCTGATGATGCTGGTGATTTTCCCGGCGGTGATCGGGATGTTGCCCGGAATGGACGCAAATCCCCGGCTGGCGCTGCTGCCGGTGTTCAATGTGTCGCAATTGATCAAGTCCATCTTCGCGGGAGATTACACCGCGTCGGCGTTCGTCGTGAGCTTCGCTTCGAACCTCGTGTATGCGGCGATAGCGTTTGCCGTCGCGGTGCGAGTCTTCAAGCGCGAGAACGTCTTGTTCCGAACGTAGGTACCGGTCTCCAGACCGGTACCAGGCGCGCGGAGCGCGCCCGTGCGGTCGCTACTTCTCAGATTCGCGGATCACTTCCGAGCGGCGGCTGGCACCGGACATTCAGTTCCAACTTGCGGCGCGCGGAGCGCAGCCCTGACTACCCGCCGACGTTCGAATGCACGCCCGGCTTGGGTACCGAGGTCGTCGTCTTGGTAGTCTCGGGACCTCGCCCCATCTTCTCGATCTCGTTGTAATAAACGCGGCGGCCTTCGTCCATTGCCAGATTCGAGAGAATCACGCTGATGGAATCGTTGAGCCCGACCTCGAGATTGCTCTTGGGCTTCTTGTTTACCGGATCCTTGCAGCAGTCGAGGAAGCCGCGGAGCTCACCATCGACGGGGTTGTAATCTTCCTCCGGCACCATGATGCCTTTGCTGTACAGCCAGCGGCGCGCGAATTTAGCTTCCTTGGAGAGGAACGGGTCGTTAGCGGCAGGCGAATCTTTGGGCAGCAGCAGCGGAACTCCGCGAGTGGCCGCGGCGGTCGTCATGGTTGCCCCGGCCTTCGTCGGCACAGGCGCGGATCCGCCCTTGATAATAGTGCCCGTGTTGACGGGCGCGGGCTCGCGATACCACAGTCCGGTGCAGGGGTGCGCATCGTCGCCGACCGTGATTTCGATGGTGCCGGCAGTACCCATGATGACTTCGCCGAACTCCTGACGCTCGGCCTGCAAAAGATCGAGATGCCCGTTCGTGCTGATCGAGCTATACAGAAGCTTCCGGCCGCCCGGATATTGGTAGATGAGCTGAATGTTGTCGTACCAGTCGCGCCCATCTTTGAACGTGTCCAGCCCACCGAGGCCGAGAACGAATTCCGGCGTGGCGCCGAACATCCAGTCGGCGACGTCGATCTGGTGCGATGCGAGTTCGGCCGTGTTGCCGCCGGAATATTCGCGGTACATGCGCCAGTTGATCTTACGCTCGAGCTTCGGGTCCGGCACGGGCCGCCGCTGGCTCGAATTGCGATGCCATTGCCCGCGAATGTGGGTCACGTTCCCGAGTATCCCCTGCGCGATCATGTCCTTCGCCATCTGATAAAACTGGCTGTAGCGGCGCTGCAGGCCCACCTGCATCACCTGATTCGGCTTGGAAGTGGAGAGCGCGCGAAGCTCGTGCACTTCTTCGGGCTTGAACACCAGGCTCTTCTCGCAGAACACGTGCTTGCCGGCATTGAGGGCATCGCGTGTGAGGGGGAAGTGCTCATACACCGGCACCGCGATGAAGACGGCGTCGATATCCTTGCGGTCCAGAAGTTCGCGGTAATCGGCGTACGTGGGAACGTTGCGGCCCACCGCGTTGAGACCCTTTTTGAGGCTGACATCCCAGTTGTCGCAGATGGCCATGCAGACGCCGGTATCGATGTCGCGCAGGTGGTGCTCGTTCGGGTTCGGACCGCCATTCAGGAGATAGCATCCGCGGCTTCCGGTGCCGATGAAGCCGTACTGCACCTTATCGTTGGCCGCCTTTACCTTCTGAATGAAAGGCGCTTCGATCGCGGGCAGAACCGCGGCTACGGCGGTCACAGCTCCAGCGGTTTTCAGGACATCGCGGCGGGAGACCTCGTGGTTCTCAGCCATTGCATGCTCCTTGCAAGGGGATTTATTCACGATTGTATCACGCAGGTTTAACGGTAATCGGACGCGCAGGGGGCGGTTTAGCTCAACCCGTTAAAATAGAAGTATCCGTGCTGTCTTTGTTCGATCCTCTAGTCGCCGAATGGTTCGCCGCGCGCTTCGGCAATCCCACGGAACCGCAACTTCAGGGCTGGCCTCTGATTTCCGGCGGCCGGGATGTGCTGATTTCCGCGCCCACCGGGTCCGGTAAAACGCTAGCCGCCTTTCTGATCTGCATCGATGCGTTGGTGCGAAAAGCGCGGCTGGGTCCGCTGCCGGATCGTACGGAAGTAGTGTACGTCTCGCCGCTGAAGGCGCTGAGCAACGACGTTCACCGGAACCTGGAAGTGCCGCTCGCCGAAATCGCGGTGCTCGCCAAGGCGAGAGGCGTCGATCTGGCGCCGATCCGCGCGGCCGTCCGCACCGGCGATACGCCGCAGAGGGACCGGCAGCGAATGACGCGCGAGTGTCCGCACATTCTGGTGACGACGCCCGAATCGCTGTACATTCTCATGACGGCGGCGGGTCCACGCAAGATGCTGTCGCAGGTCGGGACGCTCATCGTCGACGAGATCCACGCCGTCGCCGACGATAAGCGCGGGTCGCACCTGGCGCTGACCCTCGCGCGGCTGGATCGCCTGGTGGAGCAGGGCGAGTTGCCGAAGCCGCAGCGGATCGGGCTTTCGGCGACCGTGAAGCCGATCGACGAGGTGGCTTCGTTTCTGAGCGACGGCGCCGCGGTGGTGAATGTCGGCCACCGGCGCGAGATGGAGCTCGCCATCGAGGTGCCGAAGGACGAGCTCGGTCCGGTGGCGAGCAATGAGATGTGGAGCGAGATTTACGACCGCGCCGCCGAGTTGATCCGGCAGAATCGCACGACGCTCGTGTTCGTCAATACGCGCCGGCTGGCGGAGCGCATGTCGCACCATTTGGGCGAGCGGCTCGGGCCGGGCGTGGTGTTGCCCCACCACGGCAGCTTGTCGCGAGCCATGCGGCATGAAGCGGAGCGGCGGCTGAAACACGGCGAACTGCAGGCTGTCGTCGCGACGGCCTCTCTCGAACTGGGCATCGATATAGGAACAGTGGACCTCGTCATACAGATCGGGTCGCCGCGTTCCATCGGCGTGGCGCTGCAGCGTATAGGCCGCGCGGGCCACTGGGTGGGAGCGCTGCCCAAAGGGCGGCTCTTCGCCACCACGCGCGATGAGCTGCTGGAGTGCGCTGCGCTGGTGCGTGCGATCCGCCGCGGCGAGTTGGATCGTCTGGAAATTCCCCGCAACGCGCTGGATATTCTCGCGCAGCAGATGGTGGCATCGTGCGCGGCGGAAGATTTCGGCGAGGACGAGCTGTTCCACCTGATGCAGAGAGCCTGGCCCTATCGCATGCTCGAGCGCGCGGACTTCGATGCCGTCCTGACCGTTCTGTCCGAGGGCATTTCGACGGCGCGCGGCCGCAGCGGCGCGTTTCTGCATCGCGATGCCGTGAATCGCCGCGTTCGCGGTCGTCGCGGCGCGCGGCTCACAGCGATCACCAACGGCGGAGCCATTCCGGAAACGTCTCAGTATCTGGTGGTAGCGGAGCCGGAGGGCACGACGGTCGGCACGCTGGATGAGGATTTCGCGGTGGAAAGCCTGGCGGGCGACGTGTTTCTGCTCGGCACCACGAGCTGGCGCATCCGTCGCGTAGAGCCGGGTCGCGTGCGCGTGGAAGACGCGCACGGCGCGGCGCCCAACATTCCGTTCTGGCGCGGGGAGGCGCCCGGGCGAACGGTGGAACTATCGGAGGAGTTGTCGCGGCTGCGCGAGCAGATCGCCGAAAACCCGTCGGCGGAGTTCTGGGAGTACGAGTGCGGCATGGATCGCCTGGGCGCGGAGCAGGCGATCGAGTACGTGCGTGCGGGAAAGGCGATGCTGGGCGCCGTGCCGACTGTGCAAAAGGTGGTTGCCGAGCGATTCTTCGACGAAGGCGGCGGGATGCAGTTGATCATCCACGCTCCCTTTGGCGCGCGCATCAATCGCGCGTGGGGATTGGCGTTGCGCAAGCGATTCTGCCGCAGCTTCAACTTCGAATTGCAGGCGGCGGCGACGGATAACGGAATCTGCATTTCGCTCGGCGAGCAGCATTCGTTTCCGCTGGAGATTGTCTTCGAGTTTCTGCGCGTCGCCACCGTGCAGGAAGTGCTCACGCAGGCATTGCTGGCCTCGCCCATGTTCACCGCGCGATGGCGCTGGAATGCGACGCGGGCGCTGGCTGTTCCGCGCTATAACGGTGGCCGCAAGGTGCCGCCGCCCATTCAGCGTATGCGCGCGGACGATCTGATGGCCGCCGTATTTCCGGATCAGGCTGCATGTCCGGAAAATCTCGAGGGCGAAGTGCGCATCCCGGATCATCCGCTGGTAAAGGAGACGATCGGCAACTGCCTGTACGAGGCGATGGACCTGGAGCGCTTGCGGGCGCTGCTCGCGGACATCCACGAGGGGCGCGTACAGATATCGGCGGTGGATACGCCCGAACCTTCCCCGTTCTGCCATGAAATTCTCAACGCGAATCCGTACGCGTATCTGGACGATGCTCCGCTCGAAGAGCGGCGGGCGCGCGCTGTGCAGATGCGGCGGACGCTGCCCGCCGACGCCGGGGACGCGGGCGCGTTGGACCCGGCCGCGATCGCCCAGGTGGCAAGCGAGGCGTGGCCGCCGATGCGCGATGCCGATGAGTTGCACGAGGCGCTGTTCGGGTTGTGCATGATGCCTGTGGACGCGGAGCTGCGCTCGCTCTTCGATCAGCTTACGGCTGCGCGGCGCGCCACCACGTTCCTCGTCGAGGAGCGCGCGTTCTGGGTTGCGGCGGAACGCAGCGTGCTCGTGCAGAGGGCCTATCCCGCCGGGTCGATGCAGCCGCCGGTCGCCGCTCCCGCGGACGGTCGCGAAGTTCCGGAGGGTCTGGAGCGATGCGCGGCCGAGGTGCTGCGCGGTTGGTTCGAATGCTCGGGTCCGCGCACAGCTTCGGCTTTCAGCGAGATGCTGGCGATGCCGCGCGACGTGGTGGATCAGGCTCTGGCGCAGCTCGAGGCGGAGGGTCAGATTCTGCGCGGCCACTTTAGTGGCGCGGGAGAAGTGGAGTGGTGCCACCGCCGGCTGCTGGCTCGCATACACAGGTTGACGATCGGTCGCTTGCGCCGCGAGATCGAGCCGGTGACCACGAGCGAGTTTTACCAGTTTCTTGATCGCTGGCAGCACCTGGCGGAGGGCACGCAACTGCACGGCGCGGACGGCCTGTTGCAGATCGTCCGCCAACTGCAGGGCTGCGAGTTTGCGGCGGCCGCTTGGGAGACAGTCATCCTGCCGCGGCGGATCGCGAATTACGATCCCGCGGACCTGGACCGGCTTTGCTTGTCGGGCGAGGTGACGTGGGGGCGCTTGTCGCCGCATCCGGCGTTCGAACGTGAGGAAGACGCGGAGACGCGCCGGGTGCGTCCCACGCGGGTCGCGCCGCTGGCAGTGTTTCTGCGGGAGAATGCGGACTGGCTGCTGGCGGGTCCCGCGCCTTCGCCGCGCGAATCCGTTTCGGGAGCGGCGTCGGCAGTGCTCGACGCGATCGAGCGGCACGGCGCCTCCTTTTTCGCCGATCTCACGCGCGTGACGGGCAGGCCGGCGGATCAAGTGGAAGATGCGCTCTGGGAGCTGGTCGCGGCGGGGTTGGTGACTGCCGATGGGTTCGAGAATCTGCGCGCGCTGCTTGACCCCAAGCGTCGCCGCGCAGCGCGTCCCCGTCATGCAGCCGGGAGGTGGGCGCTGCTGCGTCACGGAGATGCGAAGCCGGCGGATTACGTGGAAAAGTTCGCGCGCCAATTGCTCGCGCGCAGCGGAGTAGTATTCCGCGATATCGCAGTGCGCGAGCCGCTGGCGCCCGCCTGGCGCGACCTGCTGGTACTGCTGCGCCGCCTGGAGTCGCGCGGAGAGATCCGAGGAGGCCGCTTCGTCTCGTCCTTCGGAGGAGAGCAATTCGCGATGCCGGAGGCCTTGGATCTGTTGAGGGCGGTAAGGCGCGGCGCAGGTGCATCAATTCCCCAGAGAGAAAATCTTTATGGGACGCAGATGAACGCAGATGAACGCGGATAACAAAACAATCCCTTCTGCCGTGTTATCGGCGTTCATCTGCGTTCATCTGCGTCCGAATATCTTTAGATCTGCGGCCCTCATTCCTACGCCCTACGTTCGGTATTTTTCGAGCGTGCGCGGATTGTATTCCCAATGAAATTCCAGTTCGTAACCCATCGATCGCGCCAGCCCTTCCAAATCCGGAAAGAGCGTGGCGTAGGTGATATTCATCCGGTACAACTCCCTCATGCCGGTTTCGCGAACCGCATTGGTGAGCACGATTTTCGCCAGAATGTTCTCCTGGTCGGTGTCGCTGAGGATGTCTTCAATCGCCACATCAATCGCGCCCGGGACCGCAAACGTTCCCGACTGCGCGATCAGGCGCCGGTTCATCGTGTGCGGCTCGCCCATCCAGATAAACCGGTGATTGCCTTTCAGGAAGTACCGCTTAAAATTGCCCTTCAGCCGTGGATCCATGCGTGCCGGCTGTGGCGCCCGGCTGCTATCGACGCGCGCCGGATTCATGGCCCACACCACTCCGTCTCCGAGCGTCCGCTCCAGCCCGAAGAATGCGGCCACGTACGGCGACCACGTGAAATCGATCAGCCGCGTGGGCGCTCCGTGATGCTGCATCAGCGCCAGCCATTGAAAATCGTCGTCCCATTCCGGCGGACGCTCCAGAAACTGGTGGGCCTTGCGTTTGAAGATGCGCAGGATGCGATCCTCCTGTTCGCCCCAAGCCTCGGGAGCGACCCCGAAATTCTGGAGGTACCGCGAAAGCGAACTGTAGAGCGGCCAGCGCTCGTCGCGTTCGCCGCGGAAGGCCCAGTTCGAGTATGGCGGCTGCGTCACCAGGTTGAGAAACGAATCCCAGGTTTCGATGCGGATCAGCCGGTACGGATGCCGCGTTTTCTTTTTCCGGGCGGTCACGCGCTGAACCGGTACAGAGCCTGCTCCATCGGCATGCCGCGCACTTCGATGCGCTTCAGGTTCGTGGTGCCCAGACCGTGAGCTTCGGCAAGCGTGAGAGTGTTGTCGCAGGTTTCGAAAGGTGTGGATCCGCGTTGTGCGCCCGGGTTGTAGCCCATCACGGCCGTAGCAACGGCATCCGTGCACACCGGATTGAACCCCGCAATCAGCACGCCGGGCGAGACCGGTCGAACTTTCCCGACCCAGGGACCTTCGCCGCCCGCGATGCTCTGCACGCCATCGATGATCGCCAGATGAATGGGACGCGCGGCCGTAAGATCGGCTACGATATGCGGAACCCGGTAGCCGGGGTCGTGATTCGCCCCGAAGTGCAGTTCCTGAGGCGCGGAGTTCGAGGGCTGCCGCTTGCCTTCATGCCCTACACTGCCGCGGCCCGAAGTGGGCTTCTCATTGGGCTCGTCGACCCCCGCGTTGTCACCGTAAATGGAGGCGGGCAGATTCCCGAAACAGTTCTTCAGTGAGAGCGTGACGCCGCACGTCGCATGGTTCTTCAGCTTCGCCATGCTGATGAAAACGTCCGTCTCCTCGTAAGCCTGGTTGAGGTCGTAGGCGGGGTACATGTAGGCGCTGCCTGGAACCTTGAATCGCGCATAACGGCTGAAAGTGCCGCGAGCGTTCGTGTTTTCGAAGAGCACGTTGGGCGCGGCAGATTTGAGAGCGCCCACGTTCCAGCCGGAATCGAGCATGACGTCTTCGAGAGGGCCCGCCGTGGCCCAGGCGCTCTCCACAAACCGCACGCGCCTGGCGCCGGCGCGGCTCAGGAGGTAAGCGGTAGCGCCGAGCAGCTTGGGATGCGTGTAATGCGTCAGCGCGGGCGTTTTGCCGTCAACGCGGTTGCTGGGCGCGCCCGTCATGTTGACCTTAATCGTAACGGTCTTATTGCGAACCAGCGGCTCCAGACCGCCGAGTTGGCGGAACATCCCGGCGAGCGGGGCGCTGACGTCTTCGTCGTACGAAGCGCATTTCGCGATCGCGACCGGCGCCGCCGGTGCAGGGGGAGTATCCGCCGCTCTCAAAAGCGGTGTGGCGGAAATGAGCGCGAGCCATTCTCTACGGGTCATGCTATTGCTCCAGCTTGATCTTAGCGCAGCAGACTTCCGGCTATTGCGCCCCGACCGGCCTGCTGACGTTCCGCAGCGCCCTTTCGAACCCCGCAAGCGAGCGTACCAATTCTTCGCGAGCTATCGTTAAGGACAACCTCATATACCCGGGCCGTCCGAACCCGGTTCCCGGCACCGCCAGAATGCCTTCCTGCTGCAGCATTCCGATGAATGCCACGTCGTCAGGAACCGGCGTTTTTGGAAACACGTAAAACGAGCCTTGCGGGCGCTGCGCTTCATAGCCCATCCGCGTTAACGCATCGCACAGCAGGTCGCGCTTTTCCTGGTACGGTCGCACATCGACGGCCGCGTCGGGCGCCTGCGCCACCGTCCATTGCCAGATCGCCGGTGCGTTGATGTAACCCAGAATGCGATTGGCGAACGTGCAGGCGTTGCGCAACGCGGCCGCCTCGGCGAGACGGGGCGAAATCGCCAGATAACCGATGCGCTCGCCGGGCAGCGCCATTGCTTTCGACCAGCTCCACGCCACCACACAGCGCCGCACGTGCGCGGCCACGTCCGGCGCTTGCAAACCATCGAACATCAGAGTGCGGTAAGGTTCGTCGCTGATCGCGAGCACGTGGTCCGGCAGCAATTCATCGAGGTCGCGCAGCACTCCGGCCGAATACACCGCGCCCGTCGGGTTGTTTGGAGAATTGAGAACGATCGCCTTGGTACGCGGCGTGATGGCCGCCGCGATCCGCGCGACCTCCGGCTGAAAGCGCTCGCCGGTTTCCACCAGAACAACGCGGCCGCCATGATTCTCGATGTAGAAGAGATACTCGGGGAAGTACGGCTTCAGGACGATGACCTCGTCGCCGGGGTCGAGAATGCTTTTGAGCACGGTGTTGATCGCGCCCGCCGCGCCGCTGGTCATGATCACGTCTTCCCATGCGAACGGCACTCCCGTGCGCCCGGCGAGTCCGCGCGCGATGATCTCGCGCACTTCGGGGTAGCCGGCGTTCGGCATATAGCCGTGGCTGTGTGGCCGTTTTGCGTTCACCACCCGCCCCAGCGCGTCCAGAATTGCTTCGGGCGGCTCCACTTCCGGATTGCCCAGAGAAAAATCGAAGACGTTTGCCGCGCCCCGCTCCCGGCGGAGCTGGATGCCGATTTCGAACATGCGTCGGATCCACGAGGCGCGCTCCATCTGACCAGCGATTGCCCGCGATATAGGCATTCGCCCCGATTGTATCGCCAATTTCAGATAAACACCACCTGAAAGTGGGGCACTATCTCGTGCGCTGGCCTCCGGACAAGTCGCTATAATCGTGCATTCATGGCACTTCCCACCGCCCGCCCCTCTACATCGCAATTTCGCTGGGTGATTTGCGGTCTTCTCTTCTTCGCAACCGTGGTGGCCTATATCGATCGCGGAATTCTCGGCTATTTGCACGTCGATTTGGGGAAAGAGATCGGCTGGGACGAAATCTCGTACGGGTATGTGTCTGCGTCATTCAAAGTGGCCTACGCGATCGGCTTGGTGGTCGCGGGCTGGTTTACAGACCTGCTGGGGACGCGCAAAGCCTTCGCCATCGCCATCGTCTTGTGGAGTTTCGCGGCGATGTCGCCCTCGCTGGCGAACTCCGCCGTCACTTTCGGCATCGCCATGTTTTTTCTGGGACTCGGAGAGGCCGCGAACTTCCCGGCTTGCATCAAGACGGTAGCGGAATGGTTCCCGCGCAAGGAGCGCGCGCTTTCCACCAGCCTGTTTAACTCCGGCGCGAATATCGGAGCGATGCTGGTGCCGCTCCTCGTGCCAGTCATGGTGGTCGCGTTCACGTGGCGGGGCGCTTTTGTCGCCGCCGGCGCGACGGGGTTTCTTTGGCTGGCGGCCTGGCTGCTGTTATACCGGCGTCCCGAGGACCACCCGAGGGTATCGCCCAGCGAACTCGCATTGATTGAGAGCGATCCGCCCGAGAAGTTGGAGCGTGTGCCTTGGGGTCAGCTTCTGGGCATCAAAGAGACTTGGGCTTTCGGCGTCGCCAAGCTGCTCACGGATGGCGTGTGGTGGTTCTACATCTTTTGGCTGCCCGGCTACTGGCAAAAGACCTTCAATCTGACCTTGGAAGAAAACCGCCTGCCCGTGATGATCTCCTTCGGCGTCTCGATTCTGGGCGGAATTTACGGTGGGTATCTTTCGGGTGCTTTGATCCGGCGCGGGAAGAGCGTGGGAACGGCGCGCAAAACCGCACTGGGCATCTGCGCGCTGGCGATTCTGCCGGTCATTCTGGTGCCGTTCATTCACAACCTCTGGGCGGTGGTGGGGCTGGTGTGCCTGGCGATGGCGGCCCATCAGGGATGGTCGGCGAACCTGTTCACCGTGCCCTCGGACCTCTTCCCGAAAGCGGCTGTGGCTTCCGTGGTTGGCATTGGCGGCATGATGGGGTCGGCCGCCGGCGCGGGCTTCGATGTTTTCGTCGGCCACATCGTCCAATGGACCCACAGCTATGTCGCGGTTTTCGCGGTATGCGGCTGTGCCTATCTGGTGGCTCTGCTGCTCCTCCATCTGTTCTCACCGAGATTCGAGCCGGCAAGAGTTCGCTACTAGCCGGCGCCGGCTGCCAAAGCTCGCCGGCATGCCGCCGTGCGCACCGTCACAATTGGCTCCCGCGAGCCATTGCTCCAGAGAATACCCGCCGTTAGAATCAGGGTGCCATGCCTGAGGACAAGAAAACGATTCTTGTAGTCGACGATGAGCCGGAAATCCGGAAGCTGGTAGGCGCCATGGTGGGCCAATTCGGATATCAGGTGATCACAGCGGACAGCGGCGAGCATGCGCTCACACTGTATAAGAACCACAATCCGGTGGAACTGCTCATCACGGACGTAATCGCGCCCGGCATGAGCGGACCCATGCTCGCGGACAAGCTGACGGCGCTACAGCCCGATCTCAAAGTGCTCTACATCTCGGGGTATGACAATACCCAGGTGGTGCAGAAGTACGTAGTGGAAAAGGGCCACGCGCTGCTCGCCAAGCCCTTCACCGTAGCGGAGCTGCAAGCCAAAGTGGGCGAGCTGCTCGGCCGCGCGGTACACCAGGCCGGCAGCTAAGCGTTTCCGGCAGTGGTACCATCGCGGAAGTGAGAGTGCGGCCGGCGAGCGACCGCTCGCTTCTGGTTTCCTTCGGAGAAGAGATTTCGCTGGACATGCACCGGCAAGTAGCGCGCCTGACACGGCGGCTGCTGGGCGTGCGCGGCGTTTTGAACCTTCACCCTGCATTCTGTTCGGTGCTGGTCGATTTCGATCCGCGCCTGCGCACCCATAACGATATAGAAGCACTGGTGCGAGAGCGCATGGCTGCGCCCGATACCGGCGACGAGTCGCCCACGCGCAGCATCGAGCTCCCCGTCCGCTATGGCGGCGAGCACGGACCGGACCTCGCCGATGTCGCCCGGCACTGCGGCTTGTCCGCGGAGGAAGTGGTAAAGCGGCATGCGTCCGCCGAGTACGTGATTTACTTCGTCGGCTTCGCTACCTGTTTTCCCTACCTGGGCGGCTTGCCCGCGGAGCTTGCCATGCCACGCCTGAGTTCTCCGCGGACCCATGTGCCCGCGGGCAGCATCGCCATCGGCGGCAGTCAGGGCGGCATATACCCGCTCGCATCGCCGGGCGGGTGGCGGCTCATCGGACGCACCGATGTTCTGCTGTTCGACCGGCAAGCCGAGCCTCCGGGCTTGTTGCGCATGGGCGATCGCGTCCGCTTCGTGCCCGTGGGGGAGAGTGGAGCATGAGCGGCGTTCGCGTGCTTGCGCCCGGCCTACAGACCACCATGCAGGACTTGGGCCGCTTCGGTTGCGCCCATCATGGCGTTTCTGCCTCGGGCGCGGCGGACTCCGTGGCGCTGCGCGCCGCCAACCTGCTCGTGGGGAATGCGGAGAACGCGCCCGCGCTCGAAATGACGCTCGCCGGACCCACGCTGCAATTCGAACAGGACGCGGTGGTGGCGCTGACCGGGTCCGATTTCGGATCGGGGCTGCCGCTGTGGAGCGCGTCCCCGGTCCGCGAGGGCGAGGTGCTGACCTTCGGCGCGACACGCTCCGGGGCACGGTGTTATCTGGCGGTGCGCGGCGGCTTTGACGCGCCGCTGACGATGGGGAGCGCGTCGGTTCACATCGTCACCGGAGTAGGCGGACGGCCGGTTCGCAAAGGCGACCATCTGAAATTGCGGAACCAGCCGATCCGGCGCGCGCGCACCCGGCCGGGGGCGCCCTTTCCCGGAGACGTCGCGGGAGTGCTGCGCGTCACCGAAGGTCCGCAAGCGGAGTGGTTCGGCGACGACCTGTATCGCTCCGCTTATACCCTGACCGAAGAAAGCAATCGCATGGGTCTGCGCCTTCGGGGAAACGCCATTACGGCGGCACATGCCGGCGCCATGTTGACCGAAGGCGTGGCACTGGGCGCCATTCAAGCGCCCCCGGACGGCCAGCCGATCATTCTGTTCGTCGAACATCAGACATCGGGCGGCTATCCGAAGCCGGCCAACGTGATTTCGGCGGACTTCTGGCGGCTCGGCCAGCTTCGGCCCCGCGACGAAGTCGGTTTCGAACTCGTCACCATCCACCACGCCCTGCAACTACTCCAGCAGCAGGAGAAATGGCTCTATGAGCTCATCAAAGCCGATTGATTTGAATTGCGACATGGGCGAACTGGAGGACTCGGCGCACGAAGCCGCATTGATGGCCTACATCACGTCCGCCAATGTCGCCTGCGGCGCTCACGCAGGCGATGACGCCATCATGGACCGCACCGTGCTCATGGCATTGCATCGCGGCGTGAAGATCGGCGCGCATCCGGGCTACCCGGACCGGCCCAACTTCGGCCGGTTGGAAATGCCGCTCAGCCCGGAAGAGATCGCGGCCACTGTCCACCAACAGATCCTGCGGCTCGAGGCCATTGTGAAGCGGCTCGGCGGGAGCATCGCTCACGTCAAACCGCACGGAGCGCTGTACAACGTAGCGGTGAAGAATGCCGGGGTGGCGCGGGCGATCGGCGAGGGCGTCGCGCGCTGGAACGCTGGCGCGTTGGTCTTCGGACTTGCGGGGTCGCCCATGCTGGACGTTTGGCGCGGCATGGGACTCACTCCCGCCGGCGAAGGGTTCGCGGACCGCCGCTACGAGCCGGACGGCACGCTGCGCAACCGCAAATTCGACGATGCGCTCATCAAGGTCCCGGCGGAAGCGGCGGCCCAAGCCGTGCGCCTGGCGGAGAGCGGAAACGTTCAGACGATTTGCGTCCACGGCGATACACCCGGATCCGTGGAAATCCTGAGGGCCTGCCGCGAGGCGCTACTATTGAAAGAATGAGGTTTCTCGCCCTTTTGCTTCTAGCGCCGGCTGGTCTTTTGGCCCAACAGTGCCAGTACACGATCAGCGCCAATACGTTCGTAGCCGGAGCAGCAGCCAGCAGCACGAATCCGACCCCCAATTTTATCGTCACTACGAAGAACCAGACGTGCACCTTTATGGTGAGCACGAACGCAACCTGGATCCACATTCTGAACGGTCCCAGCTTTACCGGGGATAGCACGGTGATGTTTGTGCTGGACTCCAATGCTACTTCCAGCGCCTTGCGCAAGGACACCATTACCGTAACCACGGCCGGCGGATCGCTTTCAGTGAGCATCACTCAAGTCGCGGGCATCTGCAACTTCACAATGTCGGGAACCTCAGACCATTTCGGCATCGCCGGAGGAACCGGCAGTTTCGATGTCATCACGGGTTGCGGCTGGGGCGTCACGTCCCTTCAAGGATTTATCAACTTCGGCGGACTCACCAGCTTTCTTGGCCCCAGCACAGTGAAATACACGGTTGCGCCAAATAGCTGCGTGGCGGCGAGAACGGCCACCGTGACCGTTGAAACCGGGCAGTTTAATGCGCCGGTGTTTCAGGTGACCCAGGACGGATCACCCGCCAATCTGAGCGTTTCGCCGGCGGTGACCACGGTCGGCTCGGGCGTCAATATCGGTCGGCTCAGCGTCAATACGGGCAGCGGGTGCTCCTGGAGTGCGTTCAGCGACGTGAACTGGTTGACCATCACGGGGTCCGCTTCCGGGGGAGGCGCCGGCGGCATCACCTACACCGTGGCTGCGAACGTGGGGGCGCAACGCACCGGCAGCATTCACATCGGTCCGGCGCTGTTCACGGTGACGCAGTTGGCGGCCGCGGCCCCCGCTCCTCAGGTCACCACGATCCTGAATGCGGCGAGTTATAACAGCTCGAACACGCCCGCCTATGCGAACGGGCCGATTTCGCCGGGCGAAATTGTGGCCATCGGCGGGAGTAATATGGGCCCGACCACCGGTGCGCCCTACCTGCTCAGCACCGACGGAAAGTCCATCTCCAATTTGCTCGTCGGGACGCAGGTGACGTTCAACGGCATCCCCGCGCCGCTGCTCTATGCGTCGGCGACGCAGATCAACGCCATTGTCCCGCTCGCCCTCGCGGGCAGCACAAAGGCCGATATTCAGGTGGTCTATCTCGGCACGGCGGGCAACACGCTGACTGAACCGGTGCAAGCCGCCACGCCGGGACTGTTCTCGATCGATAAGAGCGGAGCGGGTCCCGGCGCTATTTTGAATCAGGATTTCAGCGTCAACGGGAATACGAATCGCGCGTCCAGAGGTAGCGTGATCGCCATCTACTGCACGGGCACGGGCATCAACTCGCCCGCGGGTCAGGACGGGGTTCTCACCGACCTGACTCAGCCGTTCCCCTCCGTGGTGGCGCAGCTAAGCGTGACCATCGGCGGCGTGCCGGCAAACGTGGTCTATGCGGGCGCGGCTCCGGGCTCGGTTGCCGGACTGACGCAAATCAACGTGGTTGTACCCGATGCTGCGCCTTCGGGCAACGTTCCGGTGCTGGTGCAGGTGGGCGGGGTGTCGAGCCAGGCGGGGCTTACCGTGGCCGTGCAGTAACGCGGCGACGCAAAAGTGCCAAGCCGGCAATGGCCGCTGCCAGCGGGAAGAAGGTCCCAGGCTCGGGAGCTTGCTCCTCAAGTGCCCACATTGTTCCATCCGTCAACGTGAAGAGGTATTCGTGCCCGTGCGCGTCGTAGACCACGCCGGAATTGAGCGCGATGGATGGGCCTCCCTGATACCACAGCGCCCCGCTTCCGGGAAGGGGGTTGCCTTGCGCGTCCACGCCGTACAGCGTGAGGCTGAACGTTTGGTCGTCTTCCACCAGCACGCTATTGGCGTGAACGGCCAATCCATCGGCGGGCGCATAGGCAAATGAATCGGCGGTAGGGCCAGTGGACGTCGTGGTACTCGCCAGGATTGTGTACCAGGCTCCTGTCGAACCACTATAGGCACTCGCCTTCAGCAGACCCGCACCCGTAAAACCCGCCGGCACATATTGCAGGCCGCCCATAGTCTGGGAGGCGAAAACGTCCTCATGGGCGACAGTCGAACTCCCACTGCTATAAGTTCGGATCGAGCCGCTCGCATCGGTATCGTACAGCAGCGAGCCATCGGAATTGTAAATGAGTCCGCCGCCGACCCCAACGCCCGTCAAAGTATTCGTCGGCACAACAGCATACGGGTCTGCCGGGCTGGGAAGCCCGACGGAGATGATGCGGCCGGAAGCATCGCGGCTCACGGTGAGGGCGTAGATGGGCTGCGCCGTGTTGCTGTAGTCGTTAACGGCGAGGAGCAATCTTCCGGTGGTGTCTAACGCCATGCCTCCGTAGTATTGGTTCGCCGTCAGTGTGGGAAGAGCTGAGGTGCTGATTTGGAATAGATTCAGGCCGGCTCCGACGACGGCAGTGTCGGCATGCAAAAGCGGCGCCGCCAGTGCAATTGCAGCAGCAAGTGTCGCAGAGCATCTCATTCCGTTGACCCAAGTCCTCATCTGGCGCAGCATCCCCGTCGCGGTGCAGTGATTATAGCACCGACCCTTGCTTGCGGTTCCGGCAAACGATACTAGTACGAAAGTGCCGCAAAGTGACGGTCTCCGTTAGAACTCTGCAGAAATATCGGCTGCCCGGGCACCTTTAACTGCTCCCTTACGGGCTTGTGAAAAAATATCGAATCGCTTTTTTGCCGCATTCAAACGCGCTCGCATCCCCGGCACCTTTTACCGCTCCCTTACGGTCACGGCTCCGTATTTAGTTGATTCTGCTAACGGAGCCGTGACCGTGAGGGAGCGGTAATAGGTGTATCGAAAAGGCGAATGGAGCCCGACGAGAACGACAGCCGGATTTCTTCACAAACCCGTGAGGGAGCGGTAAAAGATGCATCGCCACGAGAACAACAGCCGGACACACCCCCCGGGCGCGAGCGAGCCTATTTCAAACCGTCTTGAGCTTCCTTGCGGTAGACCGCGACAGCGGCGAAGTAGCGGTAGCTCGGTACGTCATCCAGAAATACGGCAGCCGCCTCACCGCTCCGCTTGCTGCAGGTGTCGAGCTCCGCCGCCGCATAGGGGAAGTTCTTGGTTTTGATGTACGCGCGCGCCAAATCCAGATGCCCGAGCCACGTGTCGACAATCTTGTTCGCCGCGTCGAAAGATTTTAACGCTTCCTGCGCCTTCCCCCCGGCGAGTTGAACTTCGCCTTCCAGCAATTTAGCGTATGCCTGGGGCTCCGGCTCGGGTCGCGCCGCTAGCTGCGCGGCCACAGCCAGCGCTTTGCTTTCCTGGCCCGATTCCACCAGCACCCGCGCGGCGGCGAACGCGGAGTTCTTATCGAGCTCGATCGAGCGGTTCGCGTACTCCACCGCCTTGCCGCGATTGCTCTCCGCAGCCGCCGCAGCAGCCAGTTTCACCGCCGCCGACGAGACGTTCTTTGCGGCAAGATCCGCCGCGATGCCTTTTTCGAGGATCGCCAGCGCGTCGGCGTTCCGGCCCTGATACATGGCGATGTCCGCGAGCCCTATGGACGCGATAGACGCGCCATCGGGTCCGGTAGCCGCGAGCTGCTGGTATGTCTTCGCTGCGTCGTCCGGCTTGCCCTGCGCAAATTCGGAGAGCGCTTTGGCGACGAATGCGCCGCCGTAATCCGGACGCCGCTTCAACACCTCCGCGGCCTGCGCCCGGGCAAGGTCGAACTGGCCGCCGTACATGGCATAGAGCGCCAGATTGCCGCGATAGAGCACGTTCTCCGGATGCTGATTGACGATCTTCTGCTGTTCCTGAATCGCGCGCGCGACGTTGCGGCCGTAGAAGTAGGAAAGCGCCAGGTTGCTGCCCGCCGCATCGTCGGCTTTATACTTGCTCAGCAGTTGCGAAAACTGCTCGGCCGCCTTCTGGTCGTTATGCACGAAGGAGTAGTAGGCGCCGAAGGTGCGGTAGCGTTCGCGCTCCGTCATCCGCTCGGTTTTTCTCATGGCCTGCTTGAAGTACTCGGCGGCCTCTTCATTGTGGTGCAGATTGGCATCGGCCACCGCAACCCCGGCATAGGCGCGTCCCATTTCGGGGTCGAGCTCGATGGCCCTTTTGTACGCCGCAATCGCGTCATCCAGCTTGCCGGCCCACTGCGCAGCCTGCCCCTTGGCGTAAGCCTGAGCGGCTTCGAGCGAGCTCGCTCCGTACGTTTCCGTGGCTTCGGCGGGCGTGGTGTCGCCGAGCTTCTTGCGCAGCGGCGTGGCCAGCTTGGCCGCTACCGCGAGCACGTCCTGCTTGGAAGAAGCATCGTCGCTCTTCTTGAGGATCTCTTCCCCTGTTTTGCCGTTGAGCGCGCGTAGCGTGATGCGGTACCCGCTGCCGTTCTTCTGAATATTCCCGGAAATGATGACGTTGATGCCCTCCTGCAGGGCCACCTGGCGAGCCAGTGCATCGTCAAGCGTGGTGGCTCCGGGACGCAGTTTAGCGGCTTTGCGGCGGGCATCGCCGCGATCGAAAGAGCTGACAAACGTCGCGCCTTCCATGGCCAGCACGACAGCGGGTTCCAGCGTGCCGTCGAACACCTGGTCGCCCGTTGCGTTTTGAAAATCGGCTACCAGCAGGGAGACGGGAGCGGGCCCGGATTGGCCGCCGCCGCCCGCCGGAGTGCGATGCAGATACATCCAGGCGACCACTCCCAGCAACAGGGCAATGGCTGCCGCCGCGATCCGCACGGTGTAGTCGGTCTTGCGCGGCGCAATCACAGGCCCGCTAGCCAGAACAGTGCGGCCCGTACGCGCGGCCTCCCACGCATCCAGATCCTGCAAAATCTCGCCAGCGGTCTGATACCGGTCGGCCACCTGAGTGGCCAGCATCTTCATGACGATATCGTTGAGAGCCGGTGGAATCGACGGCTCCAGCTGAATCGGCGGCGTGGCCTTTTCCTGTATACGCCGCACCAGCGTCGCCATGGGATTGTCGGCTTGAAAGGGCGGGGACCCGGTCAACAGCTCGTAGAAGATGATGCCGAGCGTGTATAGATCGCTGCGCGCATCCACCTTCTGCCCTTGCGCCTGCTCGGGCGACATATACGTCGGCGTGCCCATCAGCGCTCCGGTGCGCGTCATGTTGGATGCGTCCATGGATCGCGCGATGCCGAAGTCCATCACCGAAGCCTTGCCGGAAGGGTCGATCATGATGTTCTGCGGCTTCAGATCGCGATGCACCACGCCTTCGGAATGGGCGGCTTCGAGTCCGCGAGCCACTTGGGCCATGATGCCCGCGGCTTCGGCGGCGGGGAGTTTGCCGCGAGCAGCCAGGACGTTGGATAGGTCCTGACCCTCGATATACTCCATCGTGATGAAACGCGTGCCGGACGCGCTACCCAAGTCGAAGATACGGATGATGTTGCGGTGGGTGACCTGCCGGGCCAGGATGAGCTCCTGCTTGAAGCGATGCAACACCTGGGCGTTGCGCGCCAACTCGGGGCGGATCACCTTCAGGGCGACCGTGCGCTCCAATTCGCGATCGTGCGCTTTGTACACCGCGCCCATGCCGCCTTCCCCCAGAAGTTTCAGGATTTCGTAGCGGTCGCCCAGCACTTCCCCCGGCCGAAGAGGCCTGGAATCAGTAATTTCGCCGGGATGTGTGGGCGGCCGCGACCATCCCGTCGCTTGTGTTGCCTGGGGGTCGAACGCTACCGTGGCAGCCGCTGCCGACCGGGCTTCGGGCGTAAACGCAATGGTGGCGTCCTCCAGGTCAATGGGGGTGCTGCATTGCGTGCAGATCGTCGTCCCCTCCGGATTTGGAGTGCGGCAATGAGGGCAAAACATGGGCGAACCCGTTCCCGTTCAAGGCAAAAGCGTAAAAAGAGTACTACCACTGTACGGGCTTTCCGTGTGCGAAGCAACCCTGCAAACGGGTGTATGCGCGTGAGAAGATGGAAGAAAGCGCTCAATCTTTCGGATGCTATGTTTCCAAAACTTCGCACAGCTATATTGAATATCCAGCACCCAGCCGCGGGAATGGTGCTCGGCGACTTTACCATGACACCGCGGGTTCTCTGGATTGGGTCCCTTGCAATCTTCATCGGGTTTGTAACCTCTTACATCGCGCTCGCGCTTTTGAAGCTGATCGCGCTCTTTACGAACCTGTTTTTCTATCAGCGCTGGGGCTTTTCGGCGGCGACTCCGGCCGGCAACCGGCTGGGCGTCTGGGAAATTCTGGTGCCGGTCGTGGGCGCGATCATTGTCGGCTTGATGGCCCGGTTCGGCTCCGAGCGCATACGCGGCCACGGAATACCGGAAGCCATCGAGGCCATCCTGATCAACGGGAGCAAGGTGGAACCGAAGGTGGCGCTCCTGAAACCCATTTCGAGCGCCATCTCAATCGGCTCCGGCGGACCGTTCGGGGCGGAAGGTCCCATCATTATGACGGGCGGCGCCTTCGGGTCCATGGTTGCGCAGTTGTTCAAGCTCTCCAGCACGGAGCGCAAGACGCTGCTGGTGGCCGGAGCGGCAGCCGGAATGTCGGCGACCTTCGCGGCGCCGGTGGCGGCGGTGCTGCTCGCCGTGGAACTGCTGCTCTTTGAGTGGAAGCCGCGGAGCCTCATCCCAGTCGCGCTGGCGAGCGTCACGGCCGGCGCGGCGCGCCGCTACATTCTCGGCATGGGGCCGCTATTTCCGGTAAGCACGCACCCCGCGTTTATCGGACCGCTTGGCCTGGCCGGTTGCCTGGTCGCCGGCATTCTCGCCGGGATTCTCTCGGCAGCGGTTACCGAAGCGGTGTATAAGTCCGAGGACCTGTTCCACAAGTTTCCCATCCACTGGATGTGGTGGCCGGCCTTCGGCGGTCTGGCCATCGGACTCGGCGGTCTGATCTTCCCGCAAGCGTTGGGCGTCGGGTACGACACCATCGGTTCGCTCCTGCAAGGCCATGTCGCCCGCGATGTGATTCTGGGCATACTGCTCGTCAAGAGTGCGATTTGGGCGATTTCTCTCGGCTCGGGAACATCGGGCGGCGTCTTGGCGCCGCTGTTGATGATGGGCGGCGCGCTCGGCGGAATGGAAGCGGCGTTTCTGCCGAGTTTCGGCCCGGGGTTCTGGCCGCTGGTCAGCATGGCCGCAACGCTCGGCGGCACCATGCGCGCTCCCATGACGGCAGTCATCTTCGCGCTGGAGCTCACGCATGACGTCAACATGCTGCTCCCCTTGCTGCTGTCGGTGATCATGGCACACTGCTTCACCGTGCTGCTGCTCAAGCGCTCCATCCTAACCGAGAAGGTGGCGCGGCGCGGCTATCATCTCAGCGCGGAATACAGCGTGGACCCCATGGAGACGCTGTTCGTCAAAGACGTGATGCGCAGCAACATTGCGGCATTGCCGGCAGGAGCGACCCATGCGGACGTGGCGGCATCGCTGAAGCCCGATCGATTGCGCCGCGGACAGTTCCTCTATCCGGTGATCGATCGCGAGATGAAGCTGGTGGGAGTGATCACGAGGAACGCCCTGGACAAGATTGTGCAGCAGGACGGCGCGGGCCCGCAGATCGACCTCGGCGAACTGGCCAACAAGACTCCCGAAGTGGCATACGCGGACGAGCCGCTGCGGTCCGTAGTCTATCGCATGGCGGAAACGGGACTGACTCGTTTCCCGGTGGTGGACCGTACCGACAATCGAAAGCTACTCGGAATGGTCGCGCTTTACGATCTGCTGCAGGCACGCACTCGCGCCATGCACGAAGAAGCGCGCCGCGAACGCGTTCTGCGCATCCACATGCCGTTCGTCAGCCGCGATACGCCGCTGTAGAGGATGTTGACCATCGGGCACTCCAACCGCGCGCTCGCCGAGCTGATCGCGATGCTGCGGGCGCACGGCGTGGAAGCTCTGGTGGACATCCGCACGGTGCCCAGATCGCGGTACAACCCGCAGTTCAATACCGATGCGCTGCCCGCGCCGCTGGCCGAAGCGGGTATCGAGTACATCCACCTCCCGGCGCTCGGCGGCTTGCGGCATGCCCGCAAGGACTCCACGAACACCGCTTGGAAAAACCTGAGCTTTCGCGGCTATGCCGATTACATGCAGACGCCGGAGTTCGACGCAGGCATCGACCAACTGCTCGCCATCGACGCACGAAAAAAGGCGGCGGCCATGTGCGCGGAAGCCGTGCCGTGGCGATGCCACAGGTCGCTGGTAGCAGATGCTTTGACCGCGCGAGGCGTGCCGGTGTGGCACATCATGAGCGCGGAGAAGAAGAATCCGCACAAGCTGACATCGTTTGCTCGCGTGGAGGATGGCCGCGTCACCTACCCGGGCGAGAACTTGGAGTTGTGGCAGTAGTACCGGCCTTCCAAGCCAGTACCAGTCGAGCCTTCGTTGGTGCATACGAAACCAAAAAACCACTGGCCCCGTTCTCCCAGGGGCTTACCCCCGGTATAGAATGATTGCGGTTCCGGAGGGGACATGCGTCGCGTTCTGCCTGTCTTTTTACTCGCTGTGTGCGCCTTTGCGCAGCAGCCGCTCATCTTTAACCGCTCTGTACTGAACGCCGCCAGCTATATGCCGCCGCGGCTTCCCGGTGGCGCTATCGCGCAAGGCTCGATTTTTTCCGTCTTCGGCGCCCGCATCGGACCGGCGACCCCGCAGCAGGTGAATGCCTTTCCGCTGTCCACTACCTTCAACGGCGTGAGCATCACGGTGACACAAGGCTCTACCACCGTGAATGCCATCCCGATCTATGTCTCGTCCGGACAGATCAACGCCATCATGCCGTCCAATGCGCCCATCGGGACAGCATCGCTGCGCGTCACGAGCCCCTCAGGCGTCACCAATCCGATGACTGTGCACATCGCCGCGAGCGCGTTCGGAATCTTTACGGCGACCGGCACGGGACTCGGACCCGGCATCCTGCAGAACTTCATCACGCAGGCCAACCAGCCCATCAACAGCGCCACGACTGCTGCTCAGCCCGGCCAGACGATCATTCTCTGGGGCACCGGACTCGGTCCGGTTACCAATGACGCTGTGGCTCCGACGGCGGGCTCGCTCGCCACCAAAGTGGAAGTTTCGGTGGGCGGGGTTCCGGCGAGCGTGCAATATAGCGGACGCACGCCGTGTTGTTCCGGTGTCGACCAGATCGTCTTTCAGGTACCCTCGAATGCGCCCCAAGGTTGTTGGATTCCGGTCTACGTTCGAACGAACTCATCCGTAGTGAGTAACTTCGTCACCATGGCAATTACTCAGGACGGCAGCTCCTGCCTCGCCAATAACAGTCCTTTCTTCACTCCCGGTAACTGGGGAGGAGTGATCTCGATGCGCGTCTCGACGCACGAAGATTTAGGAACCCGCTCCACCGTGGATGTGACCGGCGATTATGCCGTGCCGGTCGCATACCGTCAGGCCGCTTCTGCTTTCCCGTTCAATCCGCTGCTCTCCTGGCCGCCGGCGGGCACGTGCACCGTCTATACCGTGAAGGGCGACCTCCTGCGCGGCGATACGCTGCCGGGCGCGCTTCCGGCCGGCGCGAAAACGCTGAGCTTCGGAGCCGCCCTCACGCTCAGCGGCGCGGCCGGCACGAAGATACTGCAGAACCTGCTGCCTGATCTTCCGATGCGATATCTCGGTGGCTCGGTGAGCAATAACTTATTCAACAACACACTCTACTTACAACCTGGGGCTTATCAGGTAAGTGGGGCGCCGGGCGGCGATGTGGGAGCCTTTACCGCTTCCGCCGCCATGCCGCAGCCACTCACCTGGACCAATCGGGATCAGCTTGTTTTTGTGGACCGGACGCAGCCGCTCACCGTGCAGTGGAGCGGTGGCTCGGGTTCACAGGTCGCGGTAGTCGGCTTCGGAGTCGACCTGCCCACCGATTCGACCACTGTATTCGGCTGCCTCGCTCCAGCGGGGGCAACCAGTCTTTCCGTTCCGGCGGCGGTGCTTGCGAATCTTCCCGCCACGCGCCCCAACCCGCTGCAATCGAAGAGCGTCATTTACCTGGGAAATGCGCCCACCGGATCCGCGCTGGCTGGCGTCAGCGGCGGCGGCTTGAATGCCGGTCTCGCTCTCTTTGAGAATGCCCTTGGCAAAACGGTTATCTGGCAATAGGAGCCGCTCATGAAAACAAGTTACGTCTTATTTGTCATGGGGCTCGTCGCCATGCTGCTGTTCGAACAAGGGTGTAACTGCGAGAAAGATCCGGTGGACCCCAACCATTACTGGGTAACCTGCATGGAAGACGCGGGGTCGGGAACCAGCGAACCGGTTCTTACAAATGGCAAGGACACCCATTATGCAGGGCAGTTATTCGACCCTTCGCAGTATTCCTGTCCGGACACCTCCAACTCACCGGTATGGACAGGCTCCGGTCAGCCAATCTATAACACCAACGGGCAACCGAAACCTTCGTCGCTGCTGCGGCCGCGAGCGGCGGCCCGTCCGCCGGTCGCTTTCTTGCCTTCTCTGCTTCTCGATCTGCCCTTTCCGGCGCTGCGCCAGGATACCGAGAACACCACCCTACAGTGCAGCGCCGCGCAGCCGGACATCCTCGCCATTAACCACGATTTCGCCAGCGTCACCCGTTTGGCGACATGCCCGTTTTTTGTGGTGGCAAAGATTCCCGTGCAGACCAGGCCGCTGCAAATCGCCATTACACCGGACGGCTCGACCGCCCTGGTCACGAGCTTCGATTCCGCCGTCAACTTTATCGACCTCACATCGAATCGCGTGACTTTCACCCTGGCCACCCCCGGCATTAACCCCAACGGAATCGCAATTAGTCCGGACGGAGCCTTCGCCTATATCACAAACTTTGTGCCGGGCAGCGGCAGCATTTCCAAGATCGACTTAACGGCTAAAAAGATCGTGGCGACCATTCCCACTTACTCCTATCCTCAGAATGCGGTAATGAGTCCCGATGGCGAGCAGTTGTATGTTACTGCGCCGTATGTAAACACCGTCGCGATTATCGATACCCAGACGTTTACGCAAGCCTACGCGTTCTCCGTCCCGGCCCCGCGCGGAATCGCGTTCAACAGCAAGGGCACGAAAGTGTTCGTCGCGAGTGCGGGAAATCCGGATTTTGCTACCACGGGAGCTGTGCTGGAGTTCAACACCAATAACTTCCAGATCGCCAACACTTACAAGGTTGGCTTGGGGCCGAACGATGTTCAGGTGTTATACGGCGATCAGTTTGTAGTCACCACTAACTACGAGGGTAAGTCGGTGTCTAAGATCGATACCGTTTCAGGCACAGTGCAAACTGTCAACGTCACGGGCTTTCCAGCCGGCCTTTCGATCGTGAACTGAGCATGATTCCCTACTATCCCGAACCGCTTCTGCACTTAGGTCCCGTCACGATCTCTGCGTTTCGGGTAACTCTCGTGGCCGCAGTGCTGCTCGGCGGCTACATCATGGTGACGCGCGCCGTGCGGCTGAAAGTGGGTGGCCAGTTGATGTTCGACGCGAGCCGCTGGGCTGTGGTGGTGGGCTTCATCGGAGCCCACGCCGCCAAAGTCGCCATGGATTATCACGCGGACTTCGTCGCCAATCCCATGATGATGTTCAGCACCGAAGGAGGCATCCGCTCCATCGGCGGTTTGGCCGGAGGCCTTATCGGAATGCTGATGTTCTGTTTGTTGTGGAAGCGGCTTTCGTTCCTCGCCACATTCCGGCTGCTGGACGTGATGGCATATTCCATGCCGTTTGCCTTCGCGGTGGGCCGGCTCGGCTGCTTTCTGGTGCACGACCACCGCGGCATTGCCTCCACGTCCTGGTTCGCCGTCCGCTTCCCCGAAGGTTCGCGCTACGATCTCGGCCTCATCGAGTGCCTTTTCCTGGTTGCACTGAGTATGGTGTTCTGGAGCCTCGCGCGGCGTCCGCGCCCGGCGGGCTTTTTCCTGGCGGGTTACGGCCTGGTGTACGGAGTGTTTCGCATCTGGCTGGACACTCTCCACATTCAGCCGATGCGTTTCTGGGAAGGCGGCGCGCTGACCGTCATGGGCGCGGCCGCAATTCTCATCAGCGCTTTCTACTCCGCGCCTGCGCGCCTCCCGGCTACTGAAACGTCACAGGCAGCATGTATGTAATGCCGGCGGAAATCACCGCGGCGTCGAGCAATGGCGCGGTGAACGGCTTGCCGATCAATGCCTGCGTGAGCTGTATGGAATTCGCGGCCGACTGGCCATTTCCTGCTGCGGGCATCGAGAGCAGAACCGGCGCCGGAATCGTGAACGTGCCCGCGTCCGCCGGCGCTGTGCAGAGGAATTGCGCGCCCACGGCCGGAAACTGCGACGAGATCGAAAGGCCGCTGATCATCACCACACTGCCCGCCGCCGCACCCGACCAGGTAACCGTCAGGCCATTCGCGCGATTCACTTTCGAGATACTCGCCTGATTCGTCCATTGGAAATTCGCCGCGGGACCCATCGTCACGCTGGCGGAAAACGGCCCCACGCTCGACGTTCCGCTGCCGTTGCTGAAAGTGAAAGTGCCGCCCGACGCCGGAATAAAAGCAGGGGAGACGGCCCCGCCCAAAGTGGAAATACCGCCGAGAGGTTTCTGCTGAGCTTTGTATACGGTGTTGACGATCGGCACCGCGCCCGTTCCCAACGGGCCGCTCACGCTCAGCGATGGTCCGGCGTTCAAGCCGAAAATACTGGCGTTCCCTGCCAGACCCACAGGCAGTCCGCCGGCATACACCGTGCAGCCGCCGAGCGACGCGAACGGCATGGGCAGCGCATTGAATTGCGCCGCGGTGGTATTGAAGAATTGCGCGCCCGCGATGTCCAAGCTGACCGCGGCGCCTGCGACCGTTGCGAAGGTCTTATCGATACCGATGATTCCGCCTGCAAATGTTCCCTTGGCTGCGATGGCGTCGAACTGATCGGAGGAAAGGCTGAGCAGCGGTTCGCTGCAAGTGCGGCCGCTGGCGGCTACCGGAATGGTGGCGAAGTTAGTAACCATCGTTCCGCTCTGCCCTACCACCGAAACGTAACAGCCCGGAGTAACATTAGGCGGCACGATCAGAATCACCTGATCGAGCCCTGGATATTGCGAACGCCCGTGATAATAGACCGTAGCCGGCTGGCCGCCGATCCACGCCTGGAACGGCACGCTCCCCAGATCCGCCGGCGTTTGCTGAATGGACTCGTCGGTTCCGGGCGGAACCGGTCCCATGCCCGTGCCCCACAACACCACATACTCGCCCGGATTCAGCGCGTTTGTGAAGCCCAGGTAGCGATTGCTAACATCGAACGCAGCCGCTTGTCCCGTTCCCAAGCCATTGAGCGTGAGGATGCCGAACCCGCTTTGCACCACCTTGATGGGCGTTGTGCCGACGGTTTGGCCGCCGTTGCTCACCGTCAGAGTGCCGGTTCCCACGGGCGTATTCGACGGCAGAATGCCTGCGATCTGGTTCGGCGTAACATAGTACAGCAGCACATTGGTAGTGGTGTTATTGACCGTCGCCGTAACAGTTACTCCGGCGAGCGACGTCTTCAGCGGCGCTGATTGCAGCGGCGTGGAAGTGGACGCAAGGTTCGCACCGAAGATATCGAAGATGGCTCCCTGGGCGATCCCGTAATTCGGAAGACCATCGAGCGTGTAACTGTAGTTATTCGCGAGCGACTTGACAGGCGCGTCGCCCACCGGAATGAACACAGTCTGCCGATTCGCCGCGCCGCCGATCAGAACCGAAATTCGCGCCGAGCCTCCGGACAAGTTACCAGGGAGAGCCAGATCGATCTGATAAATGCCGACTTGACCCACTGCCAGAAATGCAAGCACATTGGTGGCGGGAACCGTGAAGGACGTTCCCACCGAGATAGAAGGCGTAGTCGTGGTAACTGCGTTGCGGTCCGCCGCCGCCGTGCCCGTGGGCACCACCGGCTTAGTCGGCCCCATGCCGATCGCGAAGAGGCTGATCGTTTCTCCCGGCAGCGCCGGATTGGCGGCAGTTACTGCCGCTCCCGTCGATTTGTGAACTGCCTTTGCGGTGGTTTGTCCCACCGCCGTTGGAACGAACTCCGGAGCGTAATCGGAGAGCGTGAAACTTTCCGACGTGGAACTGTTCGTTCCTTTGATTTCGAGAATAGCGTTCCCCGGCGTCGCCTCGACGGGAATCTGCACCAGTAACTGAGTCTGTCCGGTAGCCGAGAGTATCTTCATCGGCGAGCCGTTGAACGTAACGTTAGCTGCCGTGCCCCCTAAGTTCGTCCCCTCGATAGAGGCCAGGCTTCCAGGAGCCAGGTGAAGCAAACCCCAATATGGATCGCCCACCGAAGTGATACTTTGCCCGCTGACCAGTGTCGCGGAAAGCAATACGGCAGATGTTACAGTGGCGCAGAGATTCATAAAAATTGTGCGAAAAGTCTCTCAAACGCGGTCCGCCGTGTCAAGGGGGACTCCCCTAAGTGCGCGGAGCGCGACTAAGGCGATCTCCGGCCCGGTCCACTATATCGAAGGTTTCACAGCCCCTACCGGCCCGCCGGCAGGCCGCTGGTGACCGGTCCGAACTTCTTCAGCAGCTCTCCGATCTTCGCTCCGTCGCCGACCGCCACAATCTGCACGTTGTCATACGGCACATATTTGCGCGCGACGCGCTGCACATCCGCCGCCGTGATCGCCGCGATTTTTTCCGTGTAGGTGTCCCAGTAATCGTCTGGAAGGCCGAATTCACGCTGCTGCATCCAGCGCGCCAGCACATTCGCCGGATTTTCGAGCCCAACCGCAAAGCTTGCGGCCATAGCTCGCTTGGCGCCCTCGAGCTCCTCCTTCGGGACCGTCACTTCCCGAATCTCGCGGAATTCCTTCAGCAGATCGGCGAGCGCCGGCTCGGTTACCTCCGTGCGCACACTCATCGACGATGTGAACTGAGCCATGTACTTCGTAGCGGTGAAGCCCGAGCTCACTCCGTAGGTGTAGCCCTTCTCTTCGCGGATGATGCGGAACAGGCGCGCCGCCGGACCGTTGCCCAGCACTTGATTCATCACCATGCAGGCGATGTAGTCCGGACTGTTGCGATCGATGGCGCGATTGGCCAGCGTAATTTCCGTCTGCACGGAACCCGGCCGCGAAACCAGATACACCCTCTTCTCCGCTATGGGCGCTTCGATCGGCAGCGATAGACGCGCCACCGGTCCGCCCTTCCACGCGCCGAGCGCCTTATCGAGCCTCGCGACGGCATCGCGTGGTGAAATTGCGCCGACGATTCCCGCCCATTGCCCCGAAGGCACGTAATACTTCTTGTAGAAATCGATCAGGCCGTCGCGCGTGATCTTTTCGAGGCTCGCGCCGGTGATGCGGGTGAACTGGCGCGCATCGTTTGGATACAGCACCTTCATGAGCACTTCGCTCGAAAGCGCCGCGGGCTGTGTGCTCGCCTGTTCAATCGCTCCCTGCTGGCGTGCTTTCCACTTCGCGAACTCATCCGCCGGGAACGCGGGATGCAGCAACACGTCCGTCAGGATGGCGAGCGATTGATCGAAATACTCGGGCAGGCTGCTCAGCGTAATTGTGCTGGTTCCGCCACCACCGGCTCCGCCGCGGCCGCCGCCTCCGCCGATGCTCAACTGAGCGCCGATCCCGGCCAGGTCCTCGGCGAGCTTGCGCGCGCTCCGCGTGGTGGTGCCCATCATCATCATGGACGCGGTCGCATCCGCGACGCCGGGCATCCCTTCGGGATCGCGCAGCGGCGAAGCGGGAATCTGAATCGTCAGCGTGATGCTCGGCGTGCGATTGCTCTCCAGCACCAGCAGCTTGATTCCGTTCGAGAGCTGACGCTCCGTGGGTCGCGGCAGCTTCACCTTCAGCACTTCATTCGATACAGGCGCGCGATTCAGCCGCACCATGCCGCGAAATGTCGTGGACTCGCCGCCCTCCTGCGCAAGCAGGCAGCCGGCGCACATCAATCCAATCGCTAGCATTTTCATTGCTGACCTCCCCGCCGCCCGCCGTGGCCGCCGCCCGACGGCATGGTCACCACCACCACACGATTCTGTTTCACCAGCAGCGCCTTGGCAGCGCGTTGAATATCGCCGGGCGTGACCGCAAGTTCGTTGTCGATTTCCGTGTTCACGCGATTCGGATCGTTATACACCGCCGCCGAATCGGCCAGCGCCTGCGCGCGGCTCAGCGCCGTGATGCGAGATTCCGCGCCGCGCCGTAGAGCGATGCGAACGCGCTGCAGTTCCTGGTCGGAAACCGGCTGCGAGTACAGCTTCGCGATCTCCTCTTCGATCAATCCTTCCGCCTCCTGCGGCGTATGCCCGGGACGCAGAGTCACCGTAATGCGGAAAATTCCCGGACCGCCGCGGCGATCCACACCCGCGCCCACATTGAGCGCAATCTGCTTCTCATCCACCAGCAGGTTATAGAGGCGCGATGTGCCGCCGCCGCCCCCGCGCCCTCCACGTCCGCCTCCTCCGCCGCCGGCCAGAATCGAAGCGGCGACGCCGAGCGCCCGCGTATCCGGCGAGTTGGCGTCGGGCACCCGGAATGCGATCTCGAGCTGCGGCAGGCGCGCCAGCGGATCCTGCAGCGTGGCTCGACGCTCACCCTCCGCCGGCTTCTCGCTCGTATCCACCGGCTTGGGAGGAGCCTGCCGCGGAATGCCCCCGAAGTACTTCTTCACCTTCGCCAGGGTCTCCGCCGTATTCAGGTCGCCGACCAGGGCGAGCACGGCGTTATTCGGCGCGTAATACGTTTTGAAGAAAGCCTTCACGTCATCCACGCTCGCCGCATCCAGGTCCGCCATGCTGCCGATCACCGGGTGATGGTACGCGAAGTTGTCATAGATCAACTCTTCCACCTTTTCGCCGGTCTGTCCGTACGCCACGTTGTCCACGCGAAGGCGGCGCTCTTCCTTCACGGCCTGCCGCTGATTCTCCAGGTTTTCCGCCGTGATCACAAGACCCTTCATGCGATCGGCTTCCAGAAACAGGCCGAGGTCCACCTGATTCTTCGGCAGGACCTCGTAATAGGAAGTGCGGTCGGTATTCGTGGTGCCGTTGGAGTTGCCGCCGTTGTTGTAGATGAGAAAATCCAGCTCGCCGACGCCGACGTTCTCGCTGCCTTTGAACATCATGTGCTCGAAGAGGTGCGCGAAACCGGTGCGTCCGGGACGCTCATCGCGCGACCCGACTTTGTACGACACACAAATCGCGTACACCGGCGCGTAATGATCCTCGGCGATCAACACACGGAGCCCGTTATCGAGCGTGGTATCGCTGAATTTGATCTTGGGAATCGGCGAAGGCTTCTGCTGCGCAAGCGACGCCGCAACCATCGACAAAATGAGGAATAACCGTTTCAAAACGACCTCCACTACTCGCTCGCGTTAAAACCCTGCCGGGCGCTCATGCATCGCATTCGTGGCCCGTTCTAACGCCATACCGGCTCGCCCGAGAGTACCTTCTTCGAACAGCCGCCCAATCAAGGTAACACCATGAGGAACCCTCCGCGGCGGGGAGAACTTGGGAAGCGGATGCGCCGGGTCGGGCGCCCAATCGCTGCGCGCCTCGCTGATTTCCACGAAGCCGGTCCGCAGCTTGAGCGACGGGTGGCCGGTAAAGTTGGAAATCACCAGCATCTCATCACGCAAGGAGGGCACCAGCAGCAGATCCACTTGCGACATCACACGCGCCATCTCCTGAGCCACCGCGCGGCGCATGCGGTCTGCCTGCACGAAATCCACCGCGGAAAGGAAGCGGGCCTGCCGGAATGAGTTCGGCCAGGCATCGGACACCTGCGCCTTCATCTGCCGCAGGCCGCCCGAGAGCGTCAGTTCTTCGAACGCCGCCGCGGCTTCCGCGAAGAGGATCAACTGCAGCGAATCGTACGGCCAATCCGGCAACGTCACCTCCACCGGCTGTAGGCCGAGTCCGCGCAGGGTTTCGAGTGCGGCCCGGTCGACATCCGTCGCCGGCGGCTCTTTCATCCACGCAGGGAAATAGCCGACGCGCAAGCCCTTCACCTGCGCATTCGCATCGAAATCCAGATGACTCGGAACGCTCGCCATGTCACCCGAGTCCGGGCCGGAGATCGCTTGCAAAACCAGCAGCGTATCCTCCACGGCGCGCGCCATCGGGCCCAGTTTATCGAGCGACCAGCACAGCGTCATCGCGCCGGAACGCGGCACGCGGCCATATGTGGGCCGCAATCCAGTGACGCCGCACCGCATCGAAGGACTGACGATACTGCCGCCCGTCTCGCTGCCGATCGCAAATCCCACCAACCCCGCGGCAGTGGCAGCGCCCGGGCCCGCGCTCGACCCCGACGCGCCTTCTTCCAGCACCCACGGATTCATCGTCTGCCCGCCGAACCAGATATCGTTCAACGCCAGAGCGCCCAAACTCAATTTCGCGACGAGCACGGCGCCCGCCGCGTCCAGGCGCTTCACGATTGCGGCATCCTCGGCAGGCACGCGGTTGCGATACGGCTCGGCGCCGTAGGTGGTGGCGATGCCGGCCGTATCGACCAGATCCTTGGCGCCCCACGGTATCCCGTGCAGCGGCCCGCGATATCTTCCCGCTGCAATTTCGCGATCGGCCGCGCGAGCGTGAGCCATGGCACGATCGGCCGTGAGCGTGATTACGCATCGCAGTTTCGGATCGAACTGGCGCAGGCGGTCGAGATATAGAGAGGTGAGCCGTTCACTCGTCAACGCGCGCGATTCGATCCACCGCGAGAGCAGGCTCACCGGCGCGTAGGCGATATCGGCATCGTTCGCGGGCAGCGGAACCGGTTCCTTGCCGCTGCGCACGAAACGATCCTGCGGCGGACCCACGGCACTCATTCCGGGCAGCGCCGGATTCCAGACGGTTGCCGGAACGAGCCGCTCGCCGGGAGCGAACTTCTTCGGACCCACGCGCCGCTCGTAAAGAGCAGCCATGCTTCGCCGCCAATTACCGGCAGCCTGCGCGCGCTCATCCGCCGCGAGCGGAAACTGCACCAGCTTTTCAGCTTCGGCGAAGGTGGCCGGGGAAACCGGCGGACCCACTTCCGGACTTGTGCCGAAAGCCGGAGGAGTGCCCGGCGTGGCAGGGGTGCCTGCAACCGGCGCGCCCGGCTGCGTTTCGCGTTTACAAGCCGCGGTGACTGCCGCCAGCGCACTCAGAAACATACGTCGAGTCCGAAACATAATCATCGAAATTGTACCCCCTCACGGCACGCTATACTCCGGAATACCCCTAATGCGTCGTTTTGTTGCTTTTCTCGCTTTCCTGGTTTCCGCCCACGCCGACATCCTCTTGCTCAGGGGAAAGGTGGTTATGGCGGACGGCTCGGTGCCGCCCGCGACGGTCGCGATTGAACGAATTTGTGCCGGCGGAAAACCGCAGCGGCAAGCTCTCACGGATCGCAAGGGCGAGTTCGTGTGGCGGACGCTGGATGACCGGATCACCGCAAACCAGGCGATCGCCACCGACCTGGCCAATTCGAATGGCGTCTCCAGTTGGTTGGAGGGCGCGAAGAGTGCATCGAACGCGTGCATTCTGCGCGCCAGCCTGGCGGGCTACGAATCCAATTCCTTCGACCTTGGCCAGCTCGGATGGACGTCGAACCCGGACCTGCCGCCACTCACGCTTTACCGCAAAGGCGAAGCGCCGGTGTTCGACTTTGCTTCCGTCTTCGTTCCTCCCTCCGCGGCGCCGGCGTGGGAGCGCGCCGCGCACGCCATTCAGGCAAAGAACTGGACGGAAGCCGAACGCCAGCTCCACTTCGTGCAGCAAAACGCGCCCAAGTTTTCGGCTGTCTGGAGCGCGCTGGCGCTCGTGGCTCACGAGCGCAAGGATACGGCGGCGGAGCGGGAAGCGTGCCGCCACGCGATTGCCGCCAATCCGAAAGCGCTCCCCCCGATGCTCGAGCTCCTGCGCCTGGAGATCGCGGAAAAGCAGTGGCAGGCCGCTGCCAACGCCGCCACCGGCCTGATCAAAGCGGATACCAACCACGAACATCCCGACGCGCATGCTCTGTACGCGATTGCGCGCTTCAACCTGCAAGACCGCGAAGGCGCCGTCGCGTCCGCGGCACAAGCGCTTACGCTGGACCCCAACCGCGAGTATCCGCTTTCCGAGTACATCTATGGCGTTTTGCTGGAGGCGAAGGGCGACATCCCGGCCGCCGGCGAGCATCTGCGCCGCTACCTGGAACTGGACCCCAAAGCCGCCAATGCAGCCGAGGTCCGCAAGCGCATCGACAACCTGGGAAAGAATTCCGAGCCCGCGTTAATGGCCTTGCCCGAACCCACCATGACGCTCGCCGGCGAAGCCACCGTGCCGGGCGGCTATCAGGCGCTCGCGCGCATCGCGCGCCTGCCGAAGGTTCCCACCTACGCCAACTTCTTCCAGGAATATTGCCGCGCCATTGTTCACGAGACTTCGACTTTCAATGGCACGCCGCTGCCGGAATATCCTGGGACCCTGCAGACGTACATGGCCGTTATCGACGAGTTCACGCGCCTTGGCCGGACGCGCGACAACCGTACGGTAGTGACGATCACCAGCGCGAATGCCGGCCGGATTCTTCCGCTCTTCGGCTGGCGCACGGTGCAGCAGGAAGGCTCGTTGACGGTTGAGCCCGCGGACCGTCCGGCCGATGCCCTGCGGCAGCCGATTCCTTCCGCGCTCGGCATCGACGAAATCGCCCTGCGCGCAGCTCTGGAGGCGGGTCGCGATTTCGAATTTTCTTTTCCGAACGAAAAAGCGCGCCTGATCGGCGGAGCAGCCTGGACCGCGCTCATTAAGAACACGACGATTCCGCTGCCGGGCGGAATCGCGGACGCTTTCGCGCGTGATTTTCGGATGGCCAAAGCGTACCTCGGATTGAGCTCGATGAACCCCGAAGCGGCGCTCGCCGCCGCCGCGGGCCTCGGCATCCGCAGCGCCGTGACCATGCATGCCGACGTGCTGGCGCAATTCGGCGGCGCGTTCGATCGTCTGCCCGGAGGTCCCGCGGCGGAGCCCGCATGGGCGGAACTGGCCGGGGTCAGCCCGAAGAATGCGCCGGCGTTTTATCGCGCCGTCTTTACCAGGGATCACGGAACGCTCGCCGCGTTTTATGCCGCGCTGGCGGCCGCGGACAATGCTCATCAGCACTTTTTTACAGCTACTCCGGAGCGCGCTCAGCACTTTTACACGTGGTACCGCGCGTCCGGCGAAGTGCATCTCGGCGTGGATCGCCAGGTGGGCACATGGCGGCCTGCGTTCTTTCACGATCTGCCGCTCGACGCCGAAGGCCACGTCCACTACCCCGGCGGCCAGGCTGCGTGGACCTCATCGCAAGCCGCGCCTGACGACGCTCTGGCAACGGTAGCCCATCTGGACGCGCTGGTGCCCGTCGCACGCATCGAACAGCATCGCAAGACCGCGCTCGATGGCGGTTCGGCCGCGCTTCTGGCTCGCCGTTATGCCGATTGGAGCTCGCTGTTTCCATACCTGGAGCGAATGCCGGGTTTGACGGTGGCCGATTTCGAAGCACTCGAATCCTTCACTACCAAAGCCGCGGCGCTGAAGTCGTCTGCGCGCAATACGGCGGTGGGTGAGTGGCACGCTGTAGTCGAATTGATCGTGCTCGCAAACGGCGCCGGGTCGCTCGATGCCGCGCGGGCTGCTGCCGCATTCCGCCAGGCGTGCACTCAGTTGGCTGTCAGCAATCCCTCGCCGGCGGCGGTTGGCATCGTGAAATCGATCGCGGGTTCCGCGGGGTCGCTCGACGACGCCGTCCCCACAAATCTGCTCCGCTTATCGCAAGGGCGCCGCGCCGCCTTCGATCGGATCAAGGAGCTTCAGAATGTGCCCTCGCTCCATTCGAACGAAACTCTGGCTGCTCTGGCGGGCAACGTCTATGCGGCGCTGCTCAGCCCGGAAGACCTGCTGGCCGTTGCCGACCCCGCACTGTTGCGCAAGCACCGCTTCGTGAAGGACACGGTGGACCCGCATCAGGCGGTGTTCTTCGAACCGGAGTTGAAGTCTTCCGCCGTTGCGCCCGGATCGTACTTTCTGGGCGGCTTCGCGCAGTTCCCGCCATCGATGCCGGACGCGCCGCTGCCGAAAATGAAGCCGGAAACGGAAACCGCGGTGGTCAGCGAGGCGGCTGCGCCCGCGGCTCCGGCATCCGGCCCCAATGAAGATGTTCCGGTGGAAGCTGTTTTCCGCGCGGAGGCGCGCCTCGTGGAAGTCAACACGCTCGTGACGGACGACAGGGGACGGTATATCGACGACCTTCCGGCCAGCGCGTTCACGATTCTGGAGAACGGCAAAGCAGTGCCTTCCGTGGGGTTTGAGAATCGCACCGCCGGCGTTTCGGTGGCGCTGCTGTTCGATACTACGGGCAGCATGCAGAGGTCGCTGCCTGCGTTAAAGAGCGCGGCGCTGAAGCTCATCTCCGAACTCCGTCCCATCGATTCGGTCGCGGTGTACAGCTTCGCGGACAAGGTGACCGAGCTTCAGCCATTCACCACGGATAAAGCCGCCGCGCAGCGCGCCGTACTGCGGACGAGGGCGGCCGGAGCCACCGCGCTCTACGATTCGCTGGTGCGCGTGTATCAGGAGCTGGCGTCGCGAAGCGGAAAGAAAGCCCTGGTGGTCTTCACCGATGGCGCGGACAACTTAAGCGTGCTGACAACGGATATCGCCACACGAAGGGCGAAGAACACGGGATTGCCCGTGTACACGATCGCGCAAGGCGATGCGGTGAAGGATCCGGCTCTTCTCAAGCAGCTTGCGAGCCTCTCGAAATCGACGGGCGGCGTGGCGTTCACGATCGCGGGTCCGGGCGAGATTCGGAAGGTGTTTGAGGCGGTGTCCCAGGATCTGGCGCACGGATACCTGCTGGCGTTCCAGCCTCCTTCGAATGAGAGCCACGCCTGGCGGACGATTGAGGTGCGGCTGACTGAGAGCCGCAATCGCAAAGTGCGCGCGCGCGAGGGCTGGCAGTAGCTGGCTGTTGTTCTCATCGCGCTCGATTCGCCTTTTCGATTCCGTTTACCGCTCCCTCACGGGCTTGTGAAAAAATCCGGCCGCTGTTCTCGTCGCGCTCCGATGCACCTTTCACCGCTCCCTTACGGGATTGTGAAACAATCCGGCTGTCGCTCTCGTCGCACTTCATCCGCCTTTTCGATACCTTTTACCGCTCCCTCACGGTCGCGGCTCCGTTAGCAGAATTGACTGAGAACCCAAAATTCTCAAACCCTATCGACGTCACCCATGTCCTCGGATAGAAGTGTCACCAATGTCCCCGGTTTGGACCCATACGGAGCCGTGACCGTAAGGGAGCGGTAAAAGGTGCCGGGGATTCGAGTGCGTTTCGAAGTCGGCGCAAAAGCAACTCAATATTTTTCCCAACCCCTAGAGCAACAGGTTTTCCCGCAGCGCTCGGGAGACGGCTTCGCTTTTGGAGTGCACCTGTAGCTTGGTGTAGATGCTCTGGATGTGGAATGCCACGGTGTGGATGCTCACCTGCAATTCCTGCGCCGCCGTTTTATAGCTGTGGCCTTCCACCAGCATCTTGAGCAGGCGGCGTTCGTGCGGCGTCAGGTTATACTGCGCCCGAGCCGGCGGCCGAAAGAGGCGAAAGAGCTCGACCACCATGCGTGCGATGCCGGGCGACATGGGCGCGCCGCCGTTCATGGCCTCGCGCAAACTCTCCAGCAGTTGCGGGGGAGCCGTATTCTTCAGCAGATACCCGATCGCGCCTGCGCAGAGCGCCTGGAACACGCGGTCGTTATCCTCATACACCGTGAGCACCACGATCCTCGCCGCCGGATATTTTTCGCGGAGCTTGGGAATGCCTTCGATGCCGGACATTCCGGGCAGCCCGAGGTCTGTGAGAATCACGTCCGGCTCTACTTCCGGCGCGGCCGACAAGGCCTCTTCCATGGAGGCCCACGCGCCCACGGACTGGAAGCTCTCGTTTCCATTCACCAGCGCTTGCAGCGCGTCGCGCATGCGCCGCTGGTCTTCGACGATTCCTACGCGAATTGTTTCCGGCATGGCGGTCCGCTTCCCAATGATAAAACCGGAAGGAGCGGCAGAACCCCGTTAGTTCAGGTAGTGACGAGGGTGCCGCAGCGGCAGAAGGACGAACAGGCGCGTTCCCTTGCCGGGCGCGGTATTCCATTCCGCCGACCCGCCCACTTCGCGCATGCGCCGGCCGATATTCGTCACACCTTCGCCCTCACGCGGCGCCGAAAGATCGAACCCGCGGCCATCATCTTCAATCGACATGTGGAGGCGGCCGTGCTGCACTTCCAGCCGCACCGTCACCTGACCGGCGTGCGAGTGGCGCGCGGCGTTATTCACCGCCTCTTTGAAAACAAGGTACAGCGGACGGCGCAGTTCAATGGGCGTGGTGAGATCGGCGGGCAGATGTCCGGCAAGGAATTTCAGCTCAATGCCTGCCCCGCCGAGTGTGTCGCTGGCGTAACGCCGCATGCGGTGAAGCAGCGCCTCAAAGGAGTCGTGCCGCGGATTCACGGCCCAGACGATGTCGCTCATCTGCTCCACCGTCTCTCTGGCGATCGAGGAGACCAACTCCAGCGGCCCGCGCGCGGGATCTTGGCGCGCCATTTCACTGAGCAGCGCGATCTGCGAGAGATTGGAGCCGATATCGTCATGCAGGTCCGTCGCGATGCGCATGCGCAGTCGCTCCAGCTTCAACAACTGCTCGATGCGGTAGCGATACGCGGCCGCGCCCATCGCCGTCAGCGAAGCGGCGAGGAGCAGCAGGAACCATCCTCGTTTCCACAGCGGCGCCGCCACATCGAGGTCCAACACGGCAGGCGTGCTGCTGTACTGACCTTCCGCGTTCACGGCTCTTACTTCGAATCGCAAACGGCCGGCGGGCAGCACCGGATAATTGACCCGCTGCAGATTCACCGGCTCACTCCACTGGCGGTCATGGCCCACGAGACGGTATTCATAGCGGAGCGCGGCGGCTCGCGCGTCGCTGCCCGCGAACTCGATCTGGATCTGGTTGCGATCCGGGGAAAGGGCCAGGGAAGCATGCGCCGCGCCGTCCCACGCGAGCGGCGCCTCTTCGCCGCGAACCAGCAAGCGGGTGAAGTAAACTCCCGGCGCGGCTCGCCGCGGTACGCGCGCCGGGTCGAATTCCGCAACTCCGCGCAGAGTTCCGAACCACAGGTGGCCGTCGCGACCGGTCATGGCGACGTTGTGTTCGTTGTCGGGAAGACCATCCGCCGCAGTGAAGTGCAGGACGCGTTCGGCGTCCATGGGCGCGCGCGGATCGATACGGTCCACGCCGCGTACCGAGCCGACGTAGATATAGCCGTCGCGATCCTGCGTGATGGCTCGCAGGTACGCGGAGGCAAGGCCCTGCGCGGTGGAATAGTTGACGAACACGGGATCGGCTGCGTCCGGATGGTCGCAGCGGAACAACCCTTCGCCGCCGGTGGCGACCCACACCCGGCCTTCGCGATCGACAATCATGTCGCGCACCCACGGCTTGCCGGGCGGCCAGTGGCGGCTGACATGGTCGAAGTGCCCGTCGCGGTATCGGAACACGCCGCTAAAGGTGCCGATCCACAACGTCCCCGGCTCGGGCTCCTTGAAGATGGTCGGCGATTCACCGGCGGGCCAGCCATCGGCGGCCATGATCGCGCGAAACCGGGTGTCCCCGGGCTTCAATCGCTCGACGTGCGGTTCCGGCTTACCGGCCGCGATCCAAATGGCGCCGGCGGAATCTTCGAAGACGATGGAAACATCGTCGCCCGTCAAACCTGCGCCTGTCCGGTACCACCGCTTCAAAGGCGCATGGGGTAGATTATCGACGGTTGCCGCTGCAAATCGCAGGACCCCTTGCCGGGTGGCGACCCACCAATCGCCATCGCGAGCCTGTAGCGCGATTTCGTTCCACCATTCCGAGTGGGAATGGATTTCGCGGGGATACGGAATCGGCACGCCGACAAACTGCCGGTTGCGCAGAACGTGGAGATCGTGCTGCCCGTCCCATGACGTCATCGCGCAGACGCTGCCGCTGCGATCCTCGAAGATGGCTGCCATGCGCGCCGTGTGCAGGCCCTCCGAAGTGTCGTAGAGCGAGAAGCCGCGATCGTCAATGCGCGCGACGCCTGCCCCTTCAGTCGCCACCCACATCACGCCGGCGGCATCTTCAGCCATGTCTTCCAGAACAACGGCCGGCAGACCGTCATCCCTTCCTATACGCCGCGCGACAGACATGTCGCCGGCCGGATCGAACGCCAGTTGCAGTACCGACTCGGTGCTGTTCGCCCAAATGGTGCCGTCGCGCCGCCGCATCAGGTGCCTGGGATAATCCGGATACGCGATCCATCCGCCGCGAAACTCCGGCGTGCCGTGATTGGCGCGGGTCCGCCGCATGCGGAAGAGACCTTGGCTTGTGGCCAGCCAGGTATCGGTCGCGGAAACTTTTATCAAGTCGGAGATGCCGACCTTCCCCAGCTTCGCGGTGAGCACACGCACTTCGCCCGAGGGACTGCGCTCGAACAGGCCTCCTTCGGTGCAAACCAGCAGGCTGCCCTGCTCACCTTCGGCGATTTTCAGGATTGAATCAGCGAACCATAAGGGGAAACCCGCGTCGAGCAGCGCGCCATCGCTTTGCCGCAGCGAATAGACGTGCTTTGTGGACGCCAGCCAGACTTCGCCATCGGCTGCTTCCAGCACCATACCACCGAGGTTCCACTCACCGGACGGTGTGTTGCTCAGGACCTTGCAGGGGTCGCCAATTCTGGCTCCGGCCGGGAGCCTGCAAACGCCGCGATCGGTGATGACCCAATAGCCGCCGGCGCGCGCCGGCTGAAAGCCCATCACGGTCTGCGAGGGAAGCCCCTGGTCGCGGCCGAACACCCGGAAGGTCAGGCCGTCAAAGCGCACCAGCCCTTCGGTGGTGCAAAACCACATGGCTCCGTTGGCTCCGGGCGCCATGCAGATGACCGAATTGCGAGGCAGACCGTCGCTGGTGCGGTAGACGCGAACCGGAAGCCGCCCGGCGTGAGCGGAAACGGCGATGGCGAGCGCAACCGCGATTCGGACAGCGAGCATGTACGTTATGGTACAGCGGAGGAACGTGACGACAGGAATCCTTCCTGTCGTGCCGCGCGAAGCGCGGCTTGGGCAAGCTCTTCTCGCCTGCAATTACCAGCGGTGGTGGATCAGTGGCTTGATCCGGGTGTCGTAAATGCTGCGCACCGCGGCCATGGTTGCTTCGCTGAGGGCCGGCGCATCGGAGGCGCCGCAATTCTCGCGGACCTGCTCCACTCGTTTGCCCCCGGGAATCGCGCACGTCACTTGCGGGAATTCCAGAATCCATCGCAAGGCGAACTGGGCCATGGTCATGCCGGACGGCACGAGGGCGCGCAACTCGTCGACGGCTGCGAGGGCCGTCTCGTAATCGACTCCGGAGAATGTCTCGCCGACGTCAAACGCTTCGCCGTGGCGGTTGAAATTGCGGTGATCGTCGGGCGCGAACTGCGATTGGCGATTCAGTTTGCCGGTGAGCAGCCCGCTGGCCAGCGGGACGCGCGCGAGAATTCCGACGTGCCGCCGCCCGGCTTCCTTGAAAAACAGTTCGGCGGGGCGCTGGCGGAAGCAGTTGAAGATGATCTGGACGGTTTGAACGCCGGGATAGTCGATGGCTTTGAGCGCTTCCTCAACGCGCTCCACGCTGACTCCGTAGTGCCGGATCTTGCCTTCCTGCACGAGGCGATCCAGCACGCCGAAAACGTCCGGCCGGTAAAAGACATCGGTGGGCGGACAGTGCAACTGCACAAGGTCCAGGGTGTCCGTTTCCAGGTTGCGGAGAGAGTCTTCGATGAAGCCGCGGAGGTTGGCTTCGTTGTAGCCATCGGCCGTGTGCGGATTCAGGCGGCGGCCGGCTTTGGTGGCAACTACGATCGGCTCACTGCGGTCCCGCCGGAGTTGCGCGATCAGGCGCTCGCTGCGGCCCATGCCGTAGACGTCGGCGGTGTCTATGAAATTGACTCCGCAGTCGATGGCCGCATGGAGGGCGGCCATGGAGTCCTTATCGTCGACCGCTCCCCAGGAGCCGCCGATGGCCCAGGCGCCAAAACTGATGCCGGAAACTTTCCACGGAGTGCGGCCTAACTGGCGATATTGCATATTTTCCAGTATGCCCTGTTCGCGGCGGCTTCCGGCGACGCACGATATAATATTGACTTAATCCAAATGAGGCTGACCCAATGAGCGCGTCTCCCGCCACTCGTCCGTCCAAACGCAAAAAGCCAGCGGCGAACGCGCCCAAGTACGCGAACATCACGCCGGAACTTGCCAAACGCGCGCACTATCTGATGGTGCTGATGCGCGAAGTGGAAGACCGCATCGAGCGCAAATTGTACCGGCAGGGCAAGATTGTGGGAGGCGTCTACGTCGGCCGCGGCCAGGAGGCGATTCCGGTGGGCAGCGCGCTGGTGGCGCAACCGCAGGATATTTTATTCCCGTCGCATCGCGATATGGCGGTTTTCTTTGTGCGCGACGTGCCGCTGGGCCGCATCTTTGCACAGTATATGGGGCGCCGGGACGGGCTGACGCGCGGCCGCGACGGCAACATGCACATGGGCGATCTTTCGGCGGGGATCGTGTCGATTATCAGCGCGCTGGCTGCCACGGTTCCCGTAGCCGCGGGCGCCGCGATGGCTCTGCGCTACAAGGGCATCGACGGCGTGGCGTTTTCGTACTTCGGCGACGGATCCACGAGTCGCGGCGACTGGCACGAAGGCGTCAACTTCGCGGCTGTGCAGAAGCTGCCGGTGGTGTTCATCTGCAACAACAATCAGTATGCGTATTCAACGCCGCTGAATCTGCAGATGGCGGTGGCGAATGTGGCGGATCGCGGACCGGCGTACGGGATTCCGGCCGAGATCGTGGACGGCAATGACGTGCTCGCGGTGTATGACGCGACGTTGCGCGCAACCGAACACGCGCGGAGCGGCAAAGGACCGTACCTGCTGGAGTGCAAGACGTTCCGCATGACGGGCCACTCGGCACACGACGCGGCGCACTATGTCCCGCAAGGCCTGTTCGACGAGTGGGGCAAGGTCGACCCGATCACGCGCGTCGAGAAAACGATGATCGACGAAGAGTGGGAGACGAAGTCAGGCATCGAAGCCACCCACGCGCGAGTGAAGTCGGAAGTGGACGAGGCGGTCGATTGGGCAGAAAAAAGCCCGTTTCCCGACGCGTCCACGCTGACCGAAGGAGTCTACGAGTAATGCCCACAACCTACCTGGAAGCAATCCGTGAGGGGTTGTGGGAAGAGATGGAGCGCGACGCGAACGTGTTCCTGCTGGGCGAGGACATCGGCGTCTACGGCGGCGCGTTCAAGGTGACCGCGGGGTTTTTCGAACATTTCGGAGAGAAGCGCGTGGTGGATACGCCGATTTCCGAAGCGGCGATCGCAGGCGCGGCGATCGGCGCCGGACTCATGGGACTGCGGCCGGTGGCGGAGATGCAGTTCGCGGATTTTATCACCTGCGGGTTCGATCAACTGGTGAACTTCGCGGCCAAGTGCCGGTACCGATGGAATGCTCCGGTGCCCATGGTGGTGCGCGCACCTTCGGGCGGAGGCATTCACGGCGGCCCGTTTCACTCGCAGAATCCGGAGATGTGGTTCGTGAGGACGCCGGGGTTGAAGGTGGTTTGCCCGGCAACGGCGTATGACGCGAAGGGCCTCATCAAGGCGGCGATCCGCGACAACGATCCGGTGATCTTCTTCGAGCACAAAGGACTCTACCGCAAGATCAAAGAAGAGCTCCCGAAAGAAGATTACACGGTGCCGATCGGCAAGGCCAGGATTGCGCGCGAGGGCAAAGACCTTACGATCGTCACTTATGGAGCGATGCTTTGGACGGCGCTCGAGGCGGCGGACAAGCTGGATGCATCGGTGGAAGTGATCGATCTGCGGACGCTGGCTCCGCTGGATCGCGAGACGGTCACCGAGAGCGTGAAGAAGACGTCGCGCGTGCTGCTGCTGCACGAGGACACACAGACGGGCGGGCTCGCCGGCGAACTTGCGGCGACGATTACCGAGACGGTGTTCGATTATCTGGATGCGCCGGTTTTGCGTGTGACCGCGCCCGATACTCCGGTTCCGTATAGTCCGCCGCTGGAAGAGGCTTTTCTTCCGAACGTCGATAAGGTTCTCGAAAAAGCGCGATATTTGCTGGCCTGGTAGAGGGCCTCAGGCGGAGCACAGACTGCCCCGTCGCTTTTGTCCAATCCGGCTATTTTTTCCCGGGCAGCCCGGCGGGATTTTCGTGGGTCTTCTCGCGAAAACGGCCGCGCAGGCCGGCGGCGAGGGAGACGGCGCTTTCGCCGAAACGGTCCCGCAAGCGGTCGGCAGCGGCGAGCGTCTGCTGCCACTTCTCGTGCCGGCCGTCATCAAGCAGCCCCATCTGCCCTCCATCGTCAGCCCAGCCGGATACGTGGACGCCGAGGAGCCGCACTGCGGAACCGACGTCCCAGTTTGCGCGGAAGAGTTCGAGAGCGGTTTCGTAGAGCTCGGTATCCACATTGGTGGCGCGCGGCAGCGTCCTGGCGCGTGTGATGGTCTCAAAGGCGGTATTCCGCAGCTTCAGTTGCACGGTGCGGGCGTGCAGGCCGTGCTCGCGCAGGCGGCGGCCTACCATCTCGCTGAGGCGCGCGAGAGTGCTTTCGATTCGTACGGCGTCGCGCGTGTCCTCGCCGAAGGTGTGCTCGTGGCTGATGGATTTCGGACCGGCGTCTTCGCCGATTTCGGCGTCGAACCAGCCGCCGGCATCGAGACCTTTGGCTTTGCCGGCGAGGGCGAGTCCCCACTTCCCGAAGCGTTTTTCGAGGAAGGCATCGTCAAGACGCGTGAGATCGCCGACCTTTTTGATTCCGACGGCGGCCAGATTTTTTTCGGTTACCTTGCCGACTCCGGGAACCTTGCGCACGTCGAGCGGCGCGAGAAAGGCAGCCTCGCGACCGGGGAGAATCCAGACGATGCCATTGGGTTTCGCCTGGTCCGACGTGATCTTCGCGACGAGGCGTGAGGCGGCGATGCCTATGGAGCAGTTCAGACGGGTGACGGCCTTCATCCTCTCGTGCAGCAGGTGGGCGGCTTTGAGAGGCGGGCCATAGAGTCGCTCGGTGCCTGTCATGTCCAGGTATGCTTCGTCGATAGACGCCATTTCCACGAGCGGCGAGAAGCTTCCGAGGACCTCATAGACCTGTTGGGAGCACTCGCGATAGCGCTCGGGATGGCCGTCGACGAAGATGGCTTGCGGGCAGAGCTTGTAGGCGGTGCGCAGGGGCATCGCCGAATGGACGCCGAATTTGCGGGCGGCGTAGGAGGCTGCGGAGACGACGCCTCGCTCGTTCGGACGTCCGCCGACTACGACCGGTTTGCCTGCAAGGCTGGGGTCGAAGAGCTCTTCCACGGATACGAAGAAGGCATCCATATCGACGTGAAAGTAGGTTTTCACTCAATTCCCAGTTTACGCAGAATGTGTTTATACCAATCGTGCCTGCCGCCGTGCCGGATCAACAGCAAGCTCAGCGATGCTGCGGATACCGGGTATTTCACCGCTGTGCAGATCCCGGTACAAATCACGAAGATTCTCTTCGAGTTCGCTCAGCGTCTCGCCTTGCGTGAGGTAGTCCGGGAACTGCTCGAAGTATCCGAGCCACATGTCGCCATCTTGCCAGCGGACGTGACGGGCCGTGATGCTCATAACCGTATTTTACGAAGGCGACCACTCATAACGAAACGGCAGTCGCGCTTCGCGCGACCCGACAGGAAGGATTCCTGTAGGCACGTGGTCTGGTACTAACTCACGGCCTTCTTTTGGAATTTCGACAGGCCTACTACGATCAGGGCCAGATCGATGATCGCCAGCGCTCCCATTACGATCAATAGATCGATGTGCGGCACTTGCGGCGCTAACGCTCCTCGCAGACCTTCGCTTGCGTATACCAGCGGATTGATCAGAACGGCATATTGCAAAACCGGAAACGCCGACAGGAAGCTCCACGGATAGTAGGCGCAGCCGAACATCATCATGGGCGCGAGCACGAGGCTGAACATCAGCCCGATCTGCGTCTGGCCCACGCTACAGCCCAGGGCCAGGCCCCCGGCGGACGCGAAGAGCGCTACCAGCAGACACACGAGCGCAAACTCCAGCGGCTGGGCGAAACTGATGTGCACGCCCGGCCCGAGCGTGAGCCATGCCGCCGGAATAACCACAAGGCCGGCGATCAACGCCTGAATCATGCCCGCGACGATCTTCTCCACGGCGAGCCAGCCGTTCGCAATGGGCGCGAGTAGCCGGTCCTCGATTTCCTTGGTGAATTGAAACTCGGTGATCAGCGGCATGGCCACTCCCTGCACGCCCGAGAGTGTCATGCTGATGGCCATCACGCCGGGCAGCAGCACATCCTTGAAACTGCCTTTCATCATGCCGCCCGCCGTCAGCACGCGCCCGAAGACGAAGGTGAGGAGCAGCGGCTGCAGGAGGTTTTGCAGCAGCATCGGCAGCAGGTTTCGCCGCGCTACGTGCCCATCGCGCGCAAGTAGCGCGTAGAACGTTCGCCAGTTCAATCCCGTAAGCTCCTTCCGGTGTGATGCAGGAACAGATTTTCGAGGCTCGGCTCGGCGATGTGGACGTCGCGCAACTCCACGCCCGCTGCCTGCGCGGCTGAGACGATGGCGGCAATGAGCGCACCGCCGCGATCCGCATACAGGTCCACGGCGCCGGCTTCTTTGAGGCGAGCCTCGCTGACGCCCGGCAACTGCTTGAGCGCGGCGACCAGATCATCGGGCGCGCGGTCGAAGCGCAGTTTCAGCAGGTAACCGCCGGGGATGGATGCCTTCAGCTCCTCCGGGGTCCCCTGCGCAATCACTTTGCCGTGATCGACAATGGCGAGGCGGTGGCAGAGGGCGTCGGCTTCGTCCATGTAATGGGTGGTCAGCACGATGGTTTTGCCGAGCGCATTGTACTCGCGGATGATCTCCCACAGCAGCAGGCGTGTTTGCGGATCCAGGCCGGCAGACGGCTCGTCCAGGAACAGCACTTCGGGATCGTGCATCATGGCGCGGGCGATGGAAATGCGCTGCATCATGCCGCCTGAAAAGCCGCGGACCATGTGGTCGGCGCGATCGGTCAGTTTGAAGTGCTCCAGCAGCTTCTGCGCCTTTTCCTCACGCTCTTTGCGCCCCTGCCCGAAGTACGCGCCGTGAAAAAGAAGGATCTCGCGCGCGGTCAGGGCGAAATCCAGGTTCGGCCGCTGCGGCACCACGCCGATCAGACGCTTGGCCTTCACCTGCTGCTGCCACACGTCGTACTCGCCGACGAAAGCGCGGCCGCTGGTGGGTGCGGTGCGCGTGGTGAGAATGCCGATGGTGGTCGATTTACCTGCGCCGTTGGGGCCGAGAAGTCCAAAGATTTCGCCGGCGCGCATTTCCATGGAAATACCGTCCAGCGCGACCACTTCGAACTTCTTCTTCTTTTGCTTGGGACCCGCGGAGCGCTGCGCCACGAACGAAAAGCCGCCGCCGCGAGCGGCCGAAGGTGGAGGCGAATCGTAAACCTTCCGCAGGTTTTCTATCCGGATGCCGATCCCCATGTCCTATCGATTATGCCGTACACAGCGGCCCGAAATCACGCGAGGGATTCCGGCGAGATCGGGCGTGAAACGGACGTCCATCCAATCGTGCATCATGGCCTGAACCCGATCCGCGCTGCCGAAGCCCAATTCCATCACGAGCCAGCCATCGGGGCGAAGCACACGAGGAGCGTCCGCGAGAATGCGCTCGTAGAGCTCGAAGCCCGATTCGCCGCCGAACAGGGCCACTTCCGGTTCCCAATCGCGAACCTCACGCTGCATGCCTGCGCGCTGAGCCAAGGGCACGTACGGCGGATTGGAGACGAGCAACTCGATGGACTCGGACGCGACGGCATTCATGAGATCGCACACCAAGACGCGGGTCCGCGCGCCCCATGACGCGGCATTTTGCGCCGCGACGAGTGCGGCTGCCGGGGAAATATCGGTGGCTACCGCGTCCGCGCCCAGTTCCAAAGCCAAGGTGACTGCCAGAGCGCCCGAGCCCGTCCCCACATCCAGCACGCGCCTGGCGCCGCGCGCCACTTCGAGAGCTACCTCGACTACATGTTCGGTTTCCGGCCGCGGAATCAGAACATCGGCGGTCACGCGGAACTCGCGGCCGTAGAATTCCTGTTTCTTGGTGATGTACTGCGTCGGCTTGCCTTGGATACGCTCGTGGAGATAGCGCCCGAAGTGAATCCAGCCGATTTCCGGCAGCTCATCCTCGGAATGCGCTACCAGGTAGACGCGATCGCGTTGCAGAGCATGCGCGAGGAGCACCTCCGCGGTGAGCCGCGGCACAGGGACGGCTGCATCTTCCAGGAGCCTGGTGCCCTGAAGCAGCGCCGTCCGCAGCGTCATGCGGCCGGCCGCGATCCGTTCGAGCCGGGGCCGCCGTTCTCGCCTTGCTTCTTTAACTTTTCGGTCTGGTAATGGGCGGTGAGGGCGTCGAGGATCTGGTCGAGTTTGCCGTCCATGACGAAGTCGAGCTGGTGCAGAGTGAGGCCGATGCGATGATCGGTGACGCGATTCTGCGGGAAGTTGTATGTCCGGATTTTTTCACTTCGGTCGCCGCTGCCGACCATGGTTTTCCGCTCAGCGCCGAGAGCCGCCTGCTGCTTTTCGAGCTCCATCTCATACAGGCGGGAACGCAGCACGCGCTCGGCTTTGGCGCGGTTTTTGATCTGGCTCTTTTCGTCCTGGCAGGAGACCACCAAACCGGTAGGCAAGTGGGTGAGCCGGACGGCGGAGTACGTCGTGTTCACGCTCTGGCCGCCGGGGCCCGACGAGCAGAACGTGTCTGTGCGGACGTCCTTGGCTTCGAGCTTGATTTCGACCTCGTCGGCTTCGGGAAGCACGGCGACGGTGATGGCGGAGGTGTGTACGCGGCCCTGCTGCTCTGTGACCGGCACGCGCTGCACGCGGTGCACTCCGCTTTCATACTTCATCTTGCTGAAGACCTTGTTGCCGCTGATGAGAGCGATGACTTCCTTCAGTCCGCCGACGCTCGATTCGCTGCTGGATGTGATTTCCATTTTCCAGCCCTGCGTTTCGGCGTAGCGGCTGTACATGCGAAAGACTTCCGCCGCGAAAAGCGTGGCTTCGTCGCCGCCCGTACCGGCGCGGATTTCGAGCACGATGTTCTTATCGTCGTTAGGATCCCGCGGCAGCAGCAGGAGCTTGATTTGCTCTTCGAGCTGCGTCAGTTCAGGCTCCAGGCGCGCAACCTCTTCCTCGGCCATAGCGCGCAGGTCGGGGTCTTTCTCTTCCAGCATGCCGCGCGCCTGCGAAAGGCTGCTTTCCGCCTGCTTCCACTCGCGAAACCGGGCGACAACTTCGCTGAGCTCGCTGTGAGTCTTGGTGACCTTGCGATACTGATCGGAGTCGGAAATCACGGCCGGATCGGCCATCTGGGAATTGAGCTCGTCAAAGCGCTTTTCGAGCTGATCGAGCTTCTCAACGAATTGCATGGGTGTAGTGGGCGCTCAGGCGATGACCAGCTCGCCGCCCTGCGATTTTTCGAGCGCCATGGCGCCTTCGAGGGCGTGAATGGCGACTTCGGCCTGGGCGTCGGTCGGCTGCTTGGTGGTGATGCGCTGCAGCCACATACCCGGGGCGGTCAGCATCGTCAGGATGGAGCCCGGCCGGCGCGCGGCGAAGCGGATCATTTCGTAACAGACGCCGGTGATTACAGGGAGCAGCGCGATGCGGAGCAGAAACTTCGCCAGGAAGCCCTGGACCGGAATGAACATGTAGACCACGAAGGAAACCAGCATCAGCAGCATCATGAAACTGGTGCCGCAGCGCGGGTGCCACGTCTGAAAGCTCTGCGCCGTGGGCACGTTCACCGGCTTGCCGGATTCGAAATTGAAGACGACTTTGTGTTCGGCGCCGTGATATTCGAAGACGCGGCGGATGTCCTTCATCCGGGAGATGCCGGCCATGAACACGAGGAAAATCAGAATGCGGATGGTGCCATCGGTGATGTTCACGCCTAGGGTGCTGGAGAGGGCCGGAACCACGGAGCCGAGCTTGGTCGCCAGATACAGCGGCAGAAATTTATAGAGGAACAGGAAGGAACCGAGCATGGCGACCAGATTGGCGATCATGACCCACTTCGGCAGTTCCTTGGGAGGCGCCTGACCTTCGGGAACGAGATCTTCCATGGCGGCGCGGGCGGAGAACTGCAGGCTCTTGATGCCCAGCTTCATGGCTTGGAAGAGGGTTCCGCAGCCGCGCAAGATCGGGTATTTGAAGATTTTGTATTGGTCGGAGATGCGGTCGAGCGGCATCTCTTCGGTGACCAGAACGCCGCTCTGCTTGCGGACGGCCACGCAGTAGCTGTGGGGGGCCCGCATCATCACGCCTTCCAGAACGGCCTGACCGCCGACCAGGGTTTCCTCGCCGCTCTCTAAGACCGGCAGCAGCATGCTATGGGTGAATAGACGGAAATACGTACGAAGGGACACACAACCTCACAGTGGAACTTTCCTTATTATACGATGCCGGCGGGCTCCACGGAGGTTCAGCTTCCGCCCTCCGCGCTTTGCGCGGATTGGGGACCGGGCAGGAGCCCTGCGAATACTGCCTCCCCTGCTGACGGGTTCTCATATCCCCTGCCGGTGGTAGTCACCTTTTCCGGACTGCTGCGCCTTTCTCTATGCAAGCCAAAAGCGCTTGCAAATCAAAAACTTAGAAAAAAGAGAGAACCCACGAAAATGACCACCAAGAACTTTGTCGCCATCGCCGCCCTGGCCCTCAGCACCCTTTCGATCGCCAGTGCGAAGTCTTATGAGATCCTGCTTCCGACCGCCACCCAGGTGGGCGCCGTTCAGCTCGCCGCCGGGCAGTACCGCGTGAAGGTGGAAGGCTCCAACGCCGTGTTCACGAACGTGCGCAGCGAGAAGAGCTACACAGCTCCCGCGAAGATCGAGACCACCCAGAAGCACGAAGATACCGCCGTGCAGACCAAGAAAGATGCAGCCGGCGAGCGCATGGAATCCATCGACCTCGGCGGATCCAACCAGACGCTCGGCTTCGAGTTCTAAATTCCCGCGGGTTCCCTCCAGCCTTAAAAATCATTTCGGACGCAGATGAACGCAGATAAACGCCGATAACACATTGATGCTTGGCTTATCGGCGTTCATCTGCGTTTATCTGCGTCCAATAATCGTTTCCCTCAGCGCTTCGGGCAAGTCCGGGTAGCGAAAGCGATACCCTGATGATTCCGCCACCTTCGGCAGCACCCGCTGACTCGCGAGAACAGCTTCGGACATCTCGCCGAGCATCAGGCGCAGGCCGAATTGCGGCACCGGAAACAGGGCGGGGCGGTGAAGAGTGCCGGCCAACGCTTGCGTGAAGACGGAGTTGCGGACGGGATTCGGCGCGACCCCGTTGACGGCGCCGCTCACCGGATTTTCGAGAGCGTGGACGACGATTCCGGCCAGATCGTCGATGTGAATCCAACTCATCCACTGGCGTCCGCTGCCGAGCCTACCTCCCAGACCGAAGCGGAACGGCGTCAGCATTTTTGCCAGCGCTCCGCCGTGCGCGTCCAGCACGATTCCGGTGCGCAGCCGGACTACGCGGATTCCCAACTCCTCCGCCGCCTTCGCTTCTTTCTCCCACGCGGCGCAGACCGTCGCCAGAAAATCGCTGCCGGGGCCGGATTCTTCGGTCAGAGTCTCGTCGCCGCGCGACCCGTAGTAGCCGATGGCCGAGCTGGAGACGAGCACCCGGGGCTTTTGCGGCAACGCGGCAATGCCTGCCACCAGCCGGCGCGTCCCCTCCACGCGGCTATCGCGAATTTCCTGCTTCGCCCTGGCGCTCCATCGCTGCGCGACCGGTTCTCCAGCGAGGTGCACGACGGCGTCGCACGGCCCGATGGTGTCGCGGCGGCCGAGCGGAATCACTTCGTGATCCATCGCCCGCAGAGCGCCTGTCAGCCGAGTCCCGATGAGACCGCTCGCGCCCGTGACGGCAACCTTCATGCCCAATACAATGACACGCGCCCGCCGGTGGATACAATGAAAAAGAATGGGGGCATGGAACCGGTCCAAACTGCTGTGGGGGTATCTGGCGCGCCGGTCCAAGCTGCGGGCGCTGCCGGTGGAGTATATCGTCGAGACCACCGCGAAGTGCAATCTCTACTGCCCCATGTGCCCGCGCGAGACGCATAAGCAGCCGAAGGCCGATATGGACGGCGAGGTTTTCCGCAAACTCGTCAGCCAGTCCAAGGGGTCGGCGGAGCACATGATGCTGATCGGCCTGGGCGAGCCGTTCATGGACCCCGCGATTTTCGACCGCATTGAATTCTGTCACGAGCATAGCGTTTCGAGCCTGCTATCGACGAACGGCACGTTCCTCGACGAGAAGCTCGCGGCGCGCATTCTGGATTCGCCGCTCGAACAGATCACGCTCAGCTTCGATGGCGCGAAAAAAGAGACTTTCGAGTTTTACCGCAAGGGCGCGAAGTTCGAAAAGGTGCGGGACAACTTCGTACGCTTCGCACGCATGAAGCATGAGCGGCACTCCAAGCTACAGGTGGTCGTGCAGATGGTCAAAATGGAGGGCAATGCAGACGAAGTGCCGGATTTTCTGGCCTTCTGGAACGCGGTGCCGGGAATCGACCAGATCCGCATCAAAGAAGATGAGACCAACCTCATGCGGCCGGATGCCGGCCACGCGGCGGGCGAATGGAGCCATCCCTGCCATTACCTGTGGCGCGGACCCATGTACGTCAAGCAGAACGGCGACGTGTATCCGTGCTGCCAGAGCTACATGCTGGACGGCGCGCCGGTCGGCAACATCGCCGATGCGCCGCTCGAGGAGATCTGGAACTCCGGCGGCATGCAGAAGCTGCGCGTGCTGCACAGCACGGGGCGCGCGGGCGAGATCGATATGTGCGCGCGGTGCTGCACCACGATTCCTCATCCGGTGCTGGTGACCGGGAGCCTCATGCTGCACGGCAAGACGGTGCGGCGCCTGCTGCCGGTGGTGGAACGGCTCGCGTATCTTTCAAAGCTTCCGGGGAAGCTGCTGCGCCCGCCCGCGCGAAACTAGAACAACGACATTTGTTCGTCGTATTCCCTGGCGCGCCGCTGTTCGAGACGCGAGGCTTCCGCACCGCGGCCCCAGGCTTCGAGAATCCAGACCATTTCGCGAGCGGCTTCATCGAGCACGGCGCGGTCCTTGCGTGTTTCCGCGGCGTCGTGCCACTGGCTCATGAGCTCAAAGCATTCCGCCATGCGCCCTTGCTCATGTGTGATGCGCCGGCCGATGCGCGCCTGAGTGCAGATTTCTTCCCAGGGCGCGGAAAGCTCCATGAGGACGCGCTGGGCAGTGCGCAGCGCGTCCGGCGAAGAGGGTCCGGATTCACCGATGAGGAGCGAGGAGGAGCGGCCTCCGAAAATGAACTCGTCGGCGCCTTCCTCCAGCAAGAGCAGGAAACGGTGAGCGGAACAGAAGGCGGCGAGCCGTTCCAGGTTACTTTCAACGTCGCCTTCCAGGCGCAGGCTCAGTTGCGACGCCAAGTCTCCGGCCAGGGCCGCGACACTGCGGCCGGCGCACTCCAGGCGAAACACCTCGTCGAAATCTCCGCGATAGGCGCGGACAAACTCGTACGCCAGGGCGACGCTCTCGACATACTCGGAGCCGGGCCGGTCCGCCACCGCGATTCCGGTGATCTCGAGCTCCGATTCGTCGGGCACCGCCCCGGCGATTGCGGGCGGCTGGAACGTCGCCTCGCGCTCGCGCACCCAGCGCTTCAGGCGCCGCAATCCGCGCAGCGCGGGGGCTTCGCAGACGAACATGGGCGCAAGCACTTTGGGCGCATTGCAATCGTCCCACTTCGCAAAACCGATGCGGACCCCATCGGCGGCGGGCTCATGGATAAACGCATCTTCCCACTGCGCGCGCGGCCACCGCGAGGGCAGGGAGTTTCGCGAAAAGAGCACCAGCACGATATCGGCGGTGCGGCCCTCGCGCGCTTTCATGGCGAGGTCCTCTCCTTCGCGCAACTGGCCGTCTTCGAGGAGCACGCGAACATCCGCGCCCCGCTCCAGAAATTCGGCGATGCGCGCTGCCATGGCGCGATCGGCCGCGGCATAGCAGGGAAAAACGGTGGGAGTTAGAGCTTGCACGCGAGGGTCAAGCCGTCTCCCAGCGGCACGAGGCTGAGCGCGATGCGCGGATCGTCGTGCAGCTTGCGGTTGAAGGCGCGAATGGCTTCCGTATCGGTGTCGCGATCTTCGGGATCGGCGACACGGCCGTGCCACAGCACGTTATCGACGGCAATCACGCCACCGGTCCGCACCAAATTCATGGCGCGATCGTAATACGCGGCGTAGTTCGATTTGTCGGCATCGATGAAGGCGAGGTCGAAGGCTCCCGCGTTTCCTTCGGCGGCGAGAGCGTCCAACGTGGGCAGCGCGGGGCCGAGGCGCAGCTCGATGCGGTCTTCCACGCCGGCCTCGCGCCAGGTCTGGCGGGCGCGGCGCGTGTACTCTTCGCTGAGGTCGCATGCGGTCAGGCGCCCTCCGGGCGGCAGCGCCAGGGCCATCCACGTGGAACTGTATCCCATGAATGTGCCCACCTCGAGAATCCGCTTCGCCCCGGTGATGCGCACCAGGAAATTGAGGAACTGCCCCTGCTCCGGCGATGTCTGCATCGACGCGTGCGGGTGGCCTTCGCTCTCTTCACGCACGTGCCGTAGTGCCGGGGGTTCATGCAGTGTGATCTGGCGAAGGTATTCGGCCAGACCATCGACGATTGGGGTGTGGACGCGCGACATGGAACTTCGATTTTACCCCGCGATGAACATCGCTACCGCAGCCAGGGTCATCACCGCGGCGCAGATCCAGCCGGCGACGCGCAGCCAGGTGGGGTTGACGTCGCGCCCCATCACCTTGGGGTCGCTCGTGAGCAGGAGAATCAGCACGATCAGCGGCGGCGCGAGCACGCCATTGAGCACGGCAGCCCAGAAGAGCATCTTTACGGAATCCAGGTGGGCGTAATTCAGACCCATGCCGACCAGCATGGCGACGGTGAGCACCGCGTAAAACTTGGGCACGAGCTTCGGCTTGCGGTCGAGCGACGCGCCCCAAGCCTTGGCTTCCGAAATGGCATACGCGCTGGAACCGGCGAGCACCGGGACTCCGAGCATCCCCGTGCCGATGAGCCCGGCGGTGAAGAGCCAGTACGCGCCCGGGCCGGCGAGCGGGCGAAGCGCTTCAGCGGCGTCGCGCGCAGTGGCGATGTGACTGTTGCCATGAGCGTGCAAGGTGGCGGCCGTGGTCAGGATGATGAAGAACATCACGAAGTTCGAAAAGAACATGCCGGCGACCACGTCATTGCGGGCGTGCGTCAGTTCGGCCCTGGTCGCGCCTTTGCGCTGCGCAAGCGTCGAACGGCCTTGCGACCGCTCCTCCTCGACTTCCTGCGCGGCCTGCCAGAAGAACAGATAAGGCGAAATGCTGGTGCCCAGAATACCCACCAGCACGGAGAGATACGCGCTGTCCCATCGCAGGTCCGGCACGAGGGTGGCGTGGAGTACCGCGTGCCAATCGGGGTGCACGACGAAGGCGGTAAACACATAGGCAAACAGGACCAGCGTCAGCCACTTGAGGACTCGCACCATCAGGCTGTAAGAAGTAAAACTGAGGAGCACAACCAGCAGCACGGCGAAAAAGGGATTCCAGAAATACCACGGAAGTCCCGTTACCATTTGCGCCGCGGCGGACATGCCGCCGAGGTCGGCGCCGATATTCACGGTGTTGGCGACCACCAGCAGCAGACATGCACCCCACACCACCCAGCGCGGGTAGCGCTGCCGCACCACAGCCGCCAACCCGCGCCCGGTGATCAGCCCGAGCCGCGCGCACATGAGCTGCACGGCGACCATCAGCGGGAAGGAGAACAACGCGGTCCATAGCGGCGCGTAGCCGAACTGCGCGCCCGTGACGGAGTATGTCGCGATGCCGGAAGGGTCGTCATCCGCCGCGCCGGTAATCAGCCCGGGACCCAGTTGCGCGAAGAACCGGCGGTAGGAGGTGGACGGCTTTTCAGGATTCACTAAGCTGCCTTTGCGAGCTTCTGCTGATATTCGGCGACGATCACCATAACAGAGTACTCCTCCGGGCGCAGTCCAAGGCCGGAGTAGGCTTGGTTTTGTTGCTCACCCGCCTGCATCGCGGGAAACAGCGAGCCATTGGAGTAAGCGTCGATGATCGCCGGGTGAATGTAGTATTTGCGGCAGGTGGACGGCCGGTTTCCCAGACGCTTGGCGACCGTTTTGATCGCGGTAACCAGCGTTTTTTTCCCGCTGCTCGGGTTTTTGCACGGACCGGCGGCGTAGAGTTCGCCCGCGGCGAGCACGGTGCCGGCCCAGGTGCGGAAATCTTTCGCCGTGAAATCGTGGCCGCAAGCCTCGCGGATGTAGCGGTTGACCTCACCGGAATCGATGGGGTGCGGCTTGCCGTCTTCGCCTTCGAATTGGAAAAGTTCGTAGCCGGGAAGGTCCTGACACTGCTTGACGATTCGCGCCAGCCGGTGGTCGGTCAGCTCGACGGCATGGTTCTGGCCGCTCTTTCCACGGAACTGGAAGAAGAGCCGCGCACCGGCGATGCGCACGTGACGGTCTCGCATGGTGGTGAGGCCGAAGGAGTCATTCTCCTTGGCGTACTCGTCATTGCCGACGCGGATGTACGTGGTCTCGAGCAGCCGCACGACGGCGGCGAGCACCTTTTCGCGCGGCAGACCGCGGAGGCTGAGATCCGCTTCCACCTTTTTGCGAATCAGCGCCAGCACGGTGCCGAACGCGATCATTTTGCTGAATTTCGCCTGGTCGCGGACGGCGCGATACAAGGGATGATAGCGATACTGCTTGCGGCCCTTGACGTCCCATCCGACTGCCTGCAGATGACCGTTGGGCGAAGGACAGATCCAAACGTCGCGCCAGGCCGGCGGGATCACCAGGCTCTTGATGCGCGCCAGATGCCTGGGATCGCGCAGCGGCTTGCCATCCGGACCGAGGTAACGAAATCCCGTTCCGGAACGGATGCGCTGAATGCACGGGCCGGACCCGCTCACGTAGCGGAGTCCGGCTTCGGCTGCGGATTCCAGCGGATCGACCGAAAACATCCAGAATCCGAATTTGCAATTCTTCTGCCAACCTGCCGGATAATGTAAGTTTCATCCCGAATGGAAAATTCCCGCACCCGCACGGCGGCGGTCGTGTTCGCCGGCTTCTGCGCGTTTCTGACGCTGTACGCGCCGCAGCCGCTGCTACCGATGCTTCGAGAGGCATTTCACGCTTCTGCAACCGCGGTCAGCCGCCTCATCACGGTTTCCACGCTTGCCGTGGCGATGGCCGCGCCGTTCGCCGGCGCTGTTGCGGACCGGATTGGCCGAAAGCGCGTGATCGTGCCATCGGCACTGCTGCTGGCGATTCCTACACTGCTTTCGGCGACGGCGGGCGGACTGGGGTCGCTGCTCTTCTGGCGATTCTGGCAAGGCGTGTTCACGCCGGGCATTTTCGCCGTTACGATTGCGTACATCAACGAAGAGTGGGACACGGGCGCGGGGTCGGCGATGTCCGCTTATGTAGGTGGCACGGTGCTCGGCGGTTTCAGCGGACGCATGGTGTCGGCATTCGTCGCGGGGCATTCTTCCTGGCGCGGGGCCTTCGTGGCTCTCGCTTTGCTGGACGTGCTCGGCGGCATCGCGATGTGGGCGTGGCTTCCGGCGGACCGCATGGCCGCGACGCGGACTCGCCAGCGAGTCTCGACCGTGCGTGCGATGCTGCGGCACATGCGAAACACGCGGCTGGTGGCAACGTATTGTGTCGGCTTCTGCGTGCTGTTCACGCTGGTGGCGGCATTCACGTACGTCAATTTTTATTTAGCCGATCCGCCATTCCGGCTCAGCACGGCGGCGCTCGGGCTGCTCTTTGTGGTGTATCTGGTGGGCGCGGTGGTGACGCCGATTGCCGGACGATCCATCGATCGTGTGGGCCATCGCTTCGCACTTGCCGCTGCGTTCGCGGTGGGCGCGGCGGGCATTGTGCTCACACTGATTCCGCATCTGGCGATCGTTATGGCCGGGCTGGCGCTGTGCTGCACGGGCGTGTTCATCGGACAATCGGCGGCGTCCAGCTACATCGGGACGGTAGCGGAAGAGGCGCGCGCGGCGGCGGTGGGGTTGTACGTGATGTTCTATTACATCGGAGGCAGTTTCGGAGCGGAGCTGCCGGGGCATTTGTGGTCGCGCGGCGGATGGCCGGCGTGTGTGGCGTTAATCGGCGGCGTGCAGTTGGCGACGATCGGGATCGGGCTGGCGTTCTGGCGCCAGTACCGACCGGTCTCCTGACCGGTCCCACATTTCTAAGAGTGCAACAGGTCTGGAGACCTGTCGCTACTACACCCACGCTCCCAGCAGGCGGCGGACCAGCACCAATTGACCGATGTGATAGGCTGCGTGGTCGCCGATCAGGATTGCTTCCCGCAGCAGTGTCTGGCCCTCTCCCCACGCGAATGGCTTTGAGAGATCCTGCCGGGGGTCTGCCAGCAGTTTCAAAAACTCGCTCTGATCCGCGCGATACTGCTCGACGGAATGGATCCACTGCTCCGGCTTTTCCGGGCGCGGCGATGCGGGCCAGTAGCCCTCGGGCCATTTCGGCGACTCCCAATCGGCCGACCGGCTGAACTCCAGGATGTCGTGCTGCGCGATGCGCAAATGCTCGAGCAGCTCCCACGCGGAATGCGGACAGCCCGGCGGACGCGTGCCCACCTGACCCAGCGGCATGTCTTTCACCGCGGCATCAAACGTGGCATGCGCGTGGCCCCCTTCGATCAATTGGGCAAGCTGCTTGCGTAGAGCGGAATCCGGCGTCATGCGCTAGGGATGCACAACCCAGCGCTTGCGGTTCAGGTGGGCCATCGCCAACAGTACAACAAATCCCAGAAAAAGGCCGGCGGAGGCGCCCACGCCGATCCAAACCGGCTGCCGCGATTGCAGCCACAGGGTGATGGTGACATTCACCGCGAGCGGAACTCCGGCGGCGATCACCGGCAGCCAGGGACGCTCCATGGCGAACAGCGAGCGCGCCGTGATCTCCAGCAGGCTCCATCCAAGCAGGCTGGGTCCGAAGCCCAGGAATACGGCCGACACCATTTGCGTGGATTGTTGCGTGAAGCTGCCGTGCTGGAACAGCAGGCGCACGGCGGGTTCGCGGAACAGCAGCGCAAATCCGCAACCCGCGGCGGCCACGGCTGCCGCCAGCGCGATGGTTTTGTCGATGAGCCGCAGCGCTTCGCGGATGCGGAGCAGAGCGCGCAATCTGGCGAGCTCCGGCAGCAGGGAATTGGAGAGCGGACTGACCAGCAGCGCCATCGGCACGCCGACGCCGCGCATGCAGTAATCCAGCGCTGCCGCCATGCCGGCCCCCGCATGCGTCGCATACGCGCGGGTGAAGATGATGTTCAAGCCGATCCCCGCGGCATAAATTACGAAGAAGCCCGGCCTGGTGACGAGTTCCCGCCACGGAATTTCGCATTCGCGCCGGTCCTGCCGGTCGAGGCTGGAGCGAGATGCCGTATATACGATCGCCAGTTGCACCCAGGCTCCGGCAGTGAAGCCGATGGCGAAGGCATATACGCCAAACCACTTCCAGAGAGCCACCGCGCACACCACGGTCAGCAGGTTGATGGCGGCCTGATAGAAGGCGGTGGGCGCGAAACGGCGATCGGTATACAGCAGCGCGCAATAGAGGGCGCCCGCGCCGGCGGCGACGGTGGAAAGCGACAGGATCCGCAGATTGTTGACCGCTTGCCCGAAGTATTGCGGATCCAGACCCGGGGCCAGCAAGCGCATCAGCCACGGCGCGGCAACGATCAACAGCACGCTGAGTGCCGCGAAGATCCGCAGAAAGACGCGATTCAGCTTGCGGAGCAGCGCCGCCCGATCCTCCCGCGAGCACGCCGTCAGCATCGGCACAAATGCGAATAGCATGCTGTTGATCAGCACTGCATTCACGGTGTCGATGGGACCTTGCGCGACGGCGAGCGAATCGGCGGCGGAGTGCGTGCCCAGCAAATACGCGATTACGCCTACGCGCGCGAAACCCAGCAGGTTTCCGGTGAGCACACCGAGAACTAGCGTCAGGCCTCCGCGCACTAGCGGGCTATCCGCGGCGCGGGTTAGAACCCTGTCACCTGCGAGCGCCGTGGATGATTCGGAAAACCCCAGTCAAGCCTCACATGAAGGGCCGGGGGTTGCCCGGCCCTCGCTTACTTACGCCGAAGCGGCTCCCGCGCTACGCGCCGCGGAAAGCGCCGTATCGTAGTTCGGAAAATCGGCCACTTCCTTCACGTACTCGGCGTGGCGGATTTTGTTGTCTTTGTCCACTACGAAAATGGCCCTGCTTTCAATTCGCAGTTCCTTGATCAAAGTTCCGTAATGAGAGCCGAAGGAACCGTCTTTGTGGTCCGACAGCATTTTCACCTTGTCCACGCCGAAGGCGCCGCACCAGCGCTTCTGTGCAAACGGCAGATCCATACTCACCGTGATGATATCGACGCCCGGAAGGCCGCTGGCCTCCTCATTGAACCGCTTCGTCTGGGCATCGCAAACCGGCGTATCGAGCGACGGCACAACGCTGATAATGCGGACGTTGTGGCCGGTGTCCTGCAGCGTGACGGGCTTGAGGCTGCCGTCCACCAATGTGAAGTCGGGAGCGGGGTCGCCGGGCTTCAGTTCGGGGCCGATCAGGGTAAGGGGATTGCCTTTGAGAGTCGTTGCTCCTGCTCTTTCCATACTCCTCCTCGAATGTTTGGGTGAATGCTCTTTATTGTAGCAATTTGGCCAGTTCGGACGGCTCGGAGACGGGCAGTTGGCACGTATAGTCGCGGCACACGTACGCGCTCGCACGGCCATTCACCGGCTGCATTCCGCCGATGGCGGCGATGCCCTGCTCCAGCACCGGACGCGACGCTTCGTCGGCGAGCAGCGTCACCTGGTTCGGCGAGAAATGCCGGAACAGCTCACGCAACAGCGCACCGGTATCGGGCGCATCCTTCCCTCCGGCGATCACCACCTGCCGCGGCTGGCCGAGGTAAAACTCGCAAGCTCCCAGCAGTTGCGGCAGCGCGGCGGGCTGGCCGTCGAGATTCGGACCAAATGCCGCGATGGTGCGCTCCGCAGACCGGCGGAACTCGCCCCGATTGGTGATCTGCGCGAGGCGCAGCAGGTTCGAAACCGCGACCGAGTTTCCCGAGGGCTCAGCGCCGTCATACGCTTCTTTGACGCGAAGCACGAGATCCGTCTGGCCGCCGGCGGAGCTGAAGAAACCGCCGGATTTGCTGTCTTCAAAGAGCGCCTGCTGCTTTTCGGTGAGGCGCACGGCGGCTTCCAGGTAGCGCAAATCGAACTGCGTTTCGTAGAGGTCGAGGAGGCCTTGCGCGAAGAGGGCGTAGTCGTCGAGAAAGCCGGGAATGGCGGCATCGCCCGCGCGATAGCGGCGCAGCAGCACTCCGGTTTCGGGCGAGTACATGCGGCTGAGAATGAAATCCGCGGCGTTGCGCGCGGCAGCGGCATAGCGCGGCTCGTCGAGAACCGCGCCGGCGAGTGCGAGCGCCGAGATCGCGAGTCCGTTCCAGCTTGTCAGCACCTTATCGTCCAGGTGCGGACGCACGCGCTGCTCGCGGGCGCGCAACAGAATGCGCGAGGCTTCGTCGATACCCGCGCTCACCTCTTCCAAGGTGCGTCCGAACTGCTGCGCCGTCTCCTCTAACGTCATCGCCTGATACAGAATGTTCTTGCCCGTGAATTCGCCGTGCGGATCGTTCACAACATTGCCGCCGTCGGCCACACCATAGCGATAGATGAACCAGTCGGACTGCGGCGCCGGCACAGCCTCGCGGATCTCATCCTCGGACCAGATATAGAACGCACCTTCGCCTTTGAGATCGGGTTCATCCGGAGTGATCACGCTGTCGGCGTCTTCGGCGGAGTAGAAAGCGCCACCTGCATCGTGCATGTCGCGGAGCAGGTAGTCGAGCGTGCGGCGAGCCACTCCGGCATACTGCGCGTCTCCGGTGATCTGGTACGCGTTCACATAGGAGGTTGCAAGCTGCGCCTGATCGTAGAGCATCTTCTCGAAGTGCGGCACGAACCAGCGCTCGTCCACGGAGTAGCGATGGAAACCGCCGCCGAGCTGATCGTTCATGCCGCCCTTGGCCATCTCGCGCAGCGTGAGCAGCGTCATCTCCAGAGCTTCCTGGTTGCCGGCACGCGCGTAGTAGCGCAGCAGGAAATAGAAGACACTCGGACGCGGAAATTTAGGAGCGCCGCCGAAGCCGCCGTTCTGCGAATCGAAGGTGCGGCGGAAGACGTAGAAGCCGCTATCGAGAGTTTTGGTATCGATGGTGGGGCCGCCGGAGTGAGCAGCCTCGACGGCGACCTGTTTTTCGAGCTGCGACACCACGTCGCGCGCGGAATCCCGAATGCGGTCGCGATCGCTGTGCCACGCTTCGGCGATCTGCGTCAATATGGAGGCGAAACCCGGATGGCCGAAGCGATTCTCCGGCGGGAAATATGTGCCGCCGAAGAACGGCTGCAGTTCCGGGGTCAGCCACACGCTCATGGGCCAGCCGCCGCTCCCTGTGGTAGCCTGCACGAACGTCATGTAAATGCGGTCGACATCCGGCCGCTCCTCGCGATCTACTTTGATGGAGACATACTCGCGATTCAGAATCTCCGCGATGCCGTCGTTTTCGAACGACTCGCGCTCCATCACGTGGCACCAGTGGCATGTGGAGTACCCGATCGAAAGAAAAATCGGCTTGTTTTCGGTGCGCGCTTTTTCGAACGCTTCCGGCCCCCACGCATACCAATTCACGGGATTGTGCGCGTGTTGCAGCAGATAGGGACTCTTCTCATTGGCCAGGCTGTTTGTATGCATTTGAAAAGTTGTCAGACGGTTGCTGTCGATTGATTTTCCGGAAGCAATCCCTCTGCCTCCAGGCGCCGCAGGACGGCGGCGATGGTGAGCCGTGCCGGCCCGGGAACCGGCCCGACGGGCGTGCGGCAAGGGCCGGCAGGCATCCCCGCCATGCGCATCGCTTCTTTGATCGTCGACGGGAACGTGTGTAACCCGACGGTTGCGCCCAGGTCGCTGGCGAGTGCTTGCAGGCGCGCTGCCTCGTCGAGCCGGCCCTCTTCAAAGGCGCGAAAGAGCTGAGTAAATAGTTTGGGTGCGATGTTGGCGCAGCCGCTAACCACACCGGCGCAGCCGTGCGTCAGAGCGGGCAAAAGCAGCCGCTCGGGTCCGATGAACACGGCGAACTCGCGGCCCCGCGGCACTGCGTCGCGATAGGCGATGGCCTGCTCCAGGCGTCCGCTGGAATCCTTGATGCCGGCGAAATTTTCACAGCGTTCGGCGATGTCCCGAACTGTTTCCGGCGCGATCTCCACGCCGCCATGCTGCGGAAAGTTGTAGGCCAGAACCGGCAACCGCACTGCGCGGCAGATTTCGATGTAATGCGCGGCGAGCTCGGCGGCCGAGGGCCTGATGTAGTAGGGCGTAACTACGGCCAGCACGTCCGCGCCTTCTGCCTGCGCGTGATGCGCCAGGCGCACGGTTTCGCGCGTGGTGATGCCGCCGACGTTGCAATAGACGGGCACGCGGCCATGTCCCGCCTGTATACAGAAGCGCAGCGCGACCTGCCGTTCTTCGGCGTCCAGCGCGTAGAATTCGCCCGTGGACCCGTTCACGAAAATGGCGTCAACGCCCGCCGTAATTGCGGTGTCCACCACCTTCTGCCAGGCGCCGAAATCGATGCGCTCAGCGTTCTCCCCTTCGCGGAACGGGGTCGCAAGCGCTACGACAATTCCTTTCAGCGGACGCTCCGGCACGTTTCCATGGTAGCGCGGCGGCGCAGAATAGAGACATGAACGAAGACTTCCGGATGGAGCACGACACCATGGGCGAAATGCGCGTTCCTTCAGGCGCACTCTATGGCGCACAGACCGCGCGCGCCGTCCAGAACTTCCCCATCAGCGGTAAACGAATGCCGCGAGCGTTTCTGCGCGCGCTCGCCATGGTGAAGCTCGCTGCCGCCAGAGTGAACGGCCGCATGGGACAGTTGCCCGCCGATCTCGCCAAACGCATCGAAGGCGCAGCCGCTCAACTGCTCGGCCCGCAGCACGACGGCGACCTCCCCGTCGACGTCTTTCAGACGGGCAGCGGCACGTCGACAAACATGAACGTCAATGAGGTGATCGGCCGCATAGCCGGCGCGCATCCCAACGACCACGTCAACCGCGGCATGTCCAGCAACGACGCGATCCCCACCGCGATGCACATCGCCGCCGCGGAGACTTTGCACCAGATGCTGCTGCCTGCGATGTGGCAGCTCGCCTCCTCGCTCCGCCGCAAGGAAACCGAGTTCCACGACATTGTGAAGATCGGCCGCACGCATCTGCAGGACGCCGTGCCGGTGCGCATGGGGCAGGAGTTCGGCGGATACGCGAAACAGGTGGAGGCTGCGATGCGCCGTATCCATGCGGCGCTGGACGGCATTTACGAACTCCCGCTGGGCGGCACGGCGGTGGGCACGGGGCTCAATGCGCCGCCCGATTTCGCGCGCCAGACCATCGCCGAAATCGCTCTGCTGATGACTCTGCCATTCGTCGAGGCGCCGAACCACTTCGAAGCGCAGGGCGCACGCGATGCCGTCTGCTTCCTGAGCGCCGCTCTCCGCACGTACGCGTGCGCACTTACGAAGATCGCCAACGATATTCGCGTGCTGGGGTCCGGACCGCGCTGCGGCCTTGGCGAATTGAAGCTGCCCGAAGTGCAGCCGGGGTCCAGCATCATGCCCGGGAAAGTGAATCCGGTGATCGCCGAAAGCCTGCTGATGGTGTGCGCGCAAGTGATCGGCTATGATGCGACGATCGCATGGTGCGCCGCGGCGGGCACGCTGGAACTGAACGTCATGATGCCCGTCATGGCGTACGATCTGCTCGACGCCATCGAACTGCTCGCCAACGGCAGCCGCAACTTCGCCGAACGCCTGGTCGATGGTTTGCAGGTGGATCGCGAGCGCGCCGAAGGGTACGTGGAGCAATCGCTTTCCATGGTGACGGTGCTGGCGCCGGAGATCGGCTACGAAAAGGCCGCGGCGATCGCCAAGGACGCTTACAAGACGGGGCGCACAATCCGTGAGGTCGCGCGGGAGCAATCGGGGCTGCCGGAGGATCGCCTGAATCGCCTGCTGGATCCGGAGAGTCAAGTCTGAAAGCCTGTTATAAGTAAGACAGCAATGAACTACTTTGAGCAGCACCAGTCCGAATTCCTGGAAGGCCTCAAGACCTTCCTGCGCATCCCGAGCATCAGCACGCTCAGCGAGCACAAGCCCGATATACGGCGAGCCGCCGAGTTCGCCCGCGATGAGTTGAAGCGCGCCGGCATGACGTCCGCCGAACTGATCGAGGGCGAAGGCAATCCGCTTGTTTATGCGGAGTGGCTGAACGCGCCGGGCAAGCCGACCATCCTGTTCTATGGCCACTACGACGTGCAGCCTGCCGATCCGCTGGACGAGTGGCTGACGCCACCGTTCGAGCCCACCATCCGCGGCAACGACATTTTCGCTCGTGGAGCGGTAGACGATAAAGGTCAGGTATACCTGCAAATCAAGGCTGTCGAAAGCCTGCTCAAAACCACCGGCAAGCTACCGGTCAACGTAAAGTTCCTGTTGGAAGGCGAAGAGGAAACCGGCGGCGAGCATATCGAAGCTTACGTAAAGACGCGACCGCCGCGCCTCAAGGCCGATGCCGCGGTGGTCTGCGACACGGAGATGTTCGCGCCCGAAATGCCGACCATCTGCGTGGGGCTGCGCGGCATGGTGTACGGCGAGTTGTTCGTGCAGGGCGCGCGCACAGACCTGCACTCCGGCGTCTATGGCGGCGCGGCGCCGAACCCGATTTTCGCGATCGCGGAGATTCTCTGCGCGTTGAAGAACCGCGACGGGCACATTCTGATCCCCGGCTTTTACGATCGCGTCGTGCCGCCCAGCGCGAAGGAGCGGGAAGCGTGGGCACGACTGCCGTTCGATGAGAAGGAGTATCTGGATAAGGAGATCGGCGCGAAAGAACTGGTCGGCGAGCCCGGCATTCCGGTCTTCGAACGCACCTGGGCGCGACCCACGCTGGAAGTGCACGGAATCCGCGGCGGATTCACCGGCGAAGGCGCGAAGACGGTGATCCCGGCGCGCGCGACGGCGAAGGTCAGCATGCGGCTGGTGGCGGATCAGACTCCGGACGAGGCCACGAGCCAGCTACGCGCGGCGGTCGCGGCGGCGACTCCGAAAGGCGTCACGGCTGAGTTCAAAGTGCTGCATACCGGCGCGCCTTCGCTGACGAATCCCGATAACAAATTCATCCGCGCATCCGCGGAAGCGATGAAGCAGATTTTCGGAAAGGAAACGGTCTACATTCGATCGGGCGGGAGCATCCCGATTGTCGGCGTGTTCGACCGGTATTTGGGAATTCCGAGTGTCATGATGGGCTTCGGTTTGCCTGATGACAATTTGCACGCACCGAATGAGAAGTTCCACCTGCCGAATTTTTACCGGGGGATCGAAGCGGTGGCGAGGTATTTGGAGATCCTCGGGTAAGGAATACGAAACGCACTCGAATCCCCGGCACCGTTTACCGCTCCCTGCACGGGGTTGTGAAAAAATATCGAATTGCTTTTATGCCGCATTCAAACGCGCTCGCATCCCCGGCACCTTTACCGCTCCCTCACGGTCACGGCTCCGTATGTAGTTGATACTGCGAACGGAGCAGTGACCGTGAGGGAGCGGTAAAAGGTATATCGAAAGGCGAACGAAGCGCGACGAGCGGTAAACCCTACCGTCCGACGGCCGTTTGGCAGGCGGCCACGGACGCTTCCAGATCCGCGAGTGCGGATTGCAAGTCCGTGGGCAGACCTGCCGCCGGCTTTTGCGAAGCCGCGACCCCGAGCAGATCCGAAAGCAGTACCTCGACCCGGCGGGAAGCGCGGAATACGTCCTCAGCCGAGCCCTGCCAGTTGCCGCTCGCCGCTGCATGCTGCGCGGGAGTAGCGGCTCCCACGCTCTTCAGCACCGGCCCCAGCACTCGCTCCATGCTTCCCGACTGGCTGGCCAGTGCGCTCACATGTTCGCGCGCCATGGCGTGCAGCGTTTCCCTATCGGCCGCACTCATCGAAGCTTCGCTGCCTGCCGGGAACCTCTGTGCCAGGCTGCGCAGAGCGTAGGCCCGCGACATCAATGCTTCGTTCAGGTCCAGAACGCGCGACCCGAACCGTTCCATCTCCGCGCGTCCACCGAGTTGTTCCTCAAGGCGCGCCTGGAGCTTGGTTTCGCCGGTAGCGCCGCGCGTGGGCGGAGGCGCCGGGCTATCCTGCTGCGGAGGCGCCACCGCAGCCTGTTGCTCCGGTACGCCGAACTGGACTTCGACATGAGGCAGTCCATTCACCGCGCTCTGAATTTGCCGCTGCCGCGCGGGCGGAATCCCCACTCCGCTGACGAGTACGTGCTCGCCGGAAAGTTTCACTTCGACTGGATCGCCCAGGTCGGCCCCGATCTGATGCAGCGCAGACAGCACCTGCAATTCGTCGGTGACCGAGGCCAACGGCCTGGGCGCCTCGGCGGCCGGCCGGCTTGGTTCGGCAGGCCGCAACGGAGTCTCCATTCTGGTCGCAACGGGAGAATCGTCCGATCCAACGGGAGAGTCCGCCATCTCGCTGAATTCCACCCAATCCGCATCGCGGAATTGGAACTTGCTCTCGACCGGCGAAAAATCGCGTGCCCGCAGCAGGATCGCCGCGCTCGCAATATCTCCGGCATCGGCTACCGTCTCGATGCGGTAGCAGTTCTCGGCGGGACGCTCGGGGTCCGCAACCGTGCTTACTTCGTCGCGCTTTCCACTGAGGCCGCCGCGCCAACGGTCGAAGCTGCGCGGACTCAGCGGGTCGCTCACGTCATACCGGTCAGCCTCAAAACGAGCGGCCAGCGCCACAGGGAGTGCGGGCTCCCCGTGACGCCGGTCCACTGTTCGGAGAAGTACCTGGCCTTTGGTACGAACGCGAATCCTGTGCGGCGTTTGCGGCTGCCGCTCTACCGTGGCTTCGGCCTGTTTCAGCAGCGTCGCCGCGCGCACGCTGGGCGCATACTGAAGCTCATACACGGCCGCGCACACCACCGCTGCCGCCGCAGCCGCGGCCACGCCATATTTCAACCACGCGAAAGAAAACCCGGGCGCCGCCTGCCGGGCATCGATCTCCGCGAAGCCGCGGGAAAGATCGCGCCACGCGAAAGGCGGTTCCGGCAGCAGCGGTTCCAGCACATTCTTGCGATACCGCATGCATTCCGCTACCGTCGCCTGCAACTCTTCCAATTCCGTACGGCACTGCCAGCACGCTTCGATATGCTTCTGCACCTCGCGCGCATCGCGCCCGCCGAGTTCGCCATCCAAGTAGCGCAGCAGAGCGCCGCCTTCGGGATGTTGCGCCGGGTTACTCACCGCGCACCTTCCTCAACCGCACCATCGCGCGCCGCAAAAACTCGCCGACCGCCGACGGGCTGATCCCCAGCGCGGCTCCGATTTCCGGATACCGCATGCCTTCCATGCGCAAAAAGAGACACCGCTTCTGCTGTTCGCTCAAGCCTTCGACGGCTTTGTGAAATTGCAGCATCCGCTCGCGCTCCAGCAACGCGTGCTCCGCCGACTCGGTGGAACCGCATATCCGGTCCTCCAGCGACGGGTCGAACGGCTCTTCGCTAGCCTGGCGCGCCCGCACTTTCAACCCGTGATTGTGCGCTACCCGAAATACCCAGGCCCGCGGATTCTGGATGTCTTCGCCCTTCTTCAGGGCCGCATACAAACGTAAAAAAACTTCCTGCGCCGCCTCCTGCGCCTGGGGCGGATGCAGCCCGAGCGTCAGCAGGTACCGGTACACATCCTCACGCGATTCTGTAAACAGTTGAGACACAAGCTCTTGCAGAGGAGAGCTGGCGCGATCCTGCTTGAGAATCCCCACGAGTTGTTCACCGATCGAGTACGCCGACATGGCTACATGTCTAAGACCCCGCCCCCGGGAATCCAACTACACCCCGGAAGGAGAATTTTTCGACAGTTTTTTTGAGGGAGAATCATTAGTGTAGTTGAATAGGCTCTCCTACGGGTCTTAGCAGCGTAGGGACTCTGAACCAAGTGCTATCTGCCCAAATTTGCGTCACTATCGTCACCCACAACAGTGGGCGCTACATTCGCCGCTGTCTGGAAACCCTCCTGGGTCAGGAACTCCCCCTAGAGGTGATCGTCTTCGATAATGCGTCTTCGGACGACACGCGCGAACTTCTGGCGCAGTTCGCCGGCCGCATCCTGGTGATCGAAAGCGACCGGAACATCGGCTTCGCCGAAGCGCAAAACCGCGCCATTGCCGCCGGCGCGGCTCCCTGGGTGCTCACCCTGAATCCCGATGTGCTGGTTCAGCCCGGCTTTCTCTCCACTCTCCTGGAGGCGGGCGAAGCGGACGCGCGGACTGGCGCCGTTTGCGGCAAGCTCCTCTCCATCGGGCCGGGATTCGAGCCCCTCCCGGAGCGGCAGATCGATTCCACGGGCATGTATTTCACGCCGGCCATGCGTCACTTCGACCGTGGATGGCACGAGCCGGATGGCCGCCGCTTCGACCGCATGGAATACGTCTTCGGAGCCAGCGCCGCAGCGGCGCTGTATCGCCGCGAGATGATCGAGGACGTCGCTATTGACGGTCACTTCTTCGACCCCGACTTCTTCGTTTATCGCGAGGATGCCGATGTCGCATGGCGCGCCCTGCTGTTGGGTTGGCGCTGCCTGTACGTTCCGCACGCCACGGCGTATCACGTCCGCACGGTCACGCCGGGCAACCGCCGCACGCTGCCGGCGCATATCAACATGCACTCGGTGAAGAATCGCTTTCTGATGCGCATCAAGAACGCGACTCCCGGGTTGTACCGCGCGTTCTGGCTGCCCATGACCGCCCGCGACCTGCTGGTTCTGGGCGCATCGGTGGTTTGGGAGCCTACTTCGCTCGCCGCGTTTTACCACGTGTTCCGCTGCCTGCCCAGAGCGCTGCGCAACCGGCGGAACATCATGGCCCGGCGCCGCATAGACGATGCCGCGCTGGTCAAGTGGTTCGACGCGGAACCCGCCACGCTGCCGGTTCCGGCGCGTCAGGCCGTGGACGCGGCCTAAACCGCGTTCGCTACCTCTCTCCGGGTGAATCCATGCCACAATCGTCACGATGCCTACGCCCGGCGAATCCATAGGCCCGTATCGAATCGAATCGCCACTTGGCGCCGGAGGCATGGGCGAGGTCTATCGCGCGCTCGATACGCGCGTCGGCCGGCAGGTCGCCCTCAAGATCCTGCCCGAATCGCTGGCCCGCGATGAAGAGCGGCGCCGCCGCTTCGAGCAGGAAGCACGCCTTGCCGCCAGCCTCAACCATCCGAATCTCATGGCCATATACGACGTAGGCTTGGATTCGCATCCGCCCTATATCGTCTCCGAATTAGTTCCGGGCGAATCTCTCCGCGCCATTGTTGCCAAAGGCCCTCTACCGCCGCGCCGCGCTCTCGACATCGCCGCTCAGATGGCCGCGGGACTGGCCGCCGCGCACGCGGCGGGAATCGTGCATCGCGATCTGAAGCCCGAGAACATCATCGTCACGCCCGAAGGCACGGCCAAAATTCTCGATTTCGGAGTCGCGCGGCTCAATTCCAAAGTCACCGCGACGAACGCGACGCAAACCGCGACCATGAGCCAGACCGCGGCGGGTTCGGTGGTCGGCACGGCAGCCTACATGAGTCCCGAACAAGCGCGCGCGGAGGATGTGGATTGGCGTAGCGATCAGTTTTCCCTCGGCCTGGTTCTCTACGAGATGCTCTCCGGAAAGCAGCCGTTCGCACGAGCGAGCGCCGTGCAAACCATGTCCGCTATTGTGGAAGACGAACCTCCGCCGCTGGAGCGGCCGGTTCCCCCACAAGTGCGCTGGGTGTTGGAGCGCTGCCTGGCGAAAGAGCGCAGCGGCCGTTACGATTCCACGAGCGACCTCGCGCGCGAGCTCGGCCATCTGCGCGACCGCTACTCCGAGCTCACCTCCGCAACCGGTCAGGTCACGGCTGTAGCTCCCGCGCGAAGCCGCCGCACGCTGGCAATCACGCTGGGCACGTTAGTGCTCGGAGCACTCGCCGCCACGCTCTTTTTCACGTTGACGCGCGACCGCACTCTGGTCCAACTCTCCGATTACCGGTTGACGCCGTTCGCCACCGCACTGGCTGTGCAGACCGGTCCTTCCTGGTCGCCCGATGGCAAGAGCATCGCATTTCGCGGCCAAAGCGACACCGGAAAATGGCAGCTCCTCGTGCAAACACTGACTGCTCCCACGGCCGTCTCGCTCACTGCTCCGGACGTGGTGGTCATCCCTCGCGCGCCGCCATTCTGGTCTTCGGATTCACGCTTCGTCTACTTCAACTGCGCGACCGGCGGACGCGAGGGAATCTGCCGGGTTCCGGCCGGCGGCGGGGAGACCACGATGGTCCAGGCGGACGTCTATTGCGCAACCATCTCCCCCGACGGGCGCACTCTGGCGATGCTCGACCGCGACGAGCCCGTCGTCTACACGGCTACACCTCCCGAAGCGCAGCGCCGCAAATATGAACCGGCTCCCATCCCAAAGGGAACGTTCTACAACAGTCCGCTCATTGCCTTCGCTCCCGACGGCAAGCAGATTCTTCTCACGATTGCCCTCACCGGCTCTGGTGAGACAGCCTGGCTTCTCCCCTGGCCTGCCGGTCCCGCCCGCCGCATCGTCTCCGAATTTGGACGGCTCCGCTTCACGCCGCAATTCTCCTGGCTGCCGGACTCGCGGCATATCGTTTTCTCCGGCTCATTCAACGGCGCTTCGGCGGAACTTCTACTGGCGGACACACGGTCGGGGAAGATGTGGCCGGTATTGACGCAAGACCGGCCCGTCAGCAACCCGACCGTCTCTCCGGACGGCCGGCGCATCGCCTACCAATCCGGCCTTTCGCAGACCGACGTGATCTCCGTGCCGCTCGCCGATGGTCCCGTCGAAACGCTGCTCGGCAGTTTTCGCGATGAGGACATGGCCGACGCTTCGCCGGCAACTTCCCAGATCGCCTATATTACGGACCGCCGCGGCCCGAACGAGCTCTGGATCGCCAGCACTTCCGAGGGCACGCAGCGCCCGTTGCTCACCGCGCAGGATCTCGGCGGGCAAAACGAATCGGCCGAGTTTTTCATGTCGCCGGCGTTCTCGCGCGATGGCCGCCGCATCGCGACCTGTGGGAGCGTCCACGGCAGCACGTACGTCTATACGCTTTTCGCCGCGGGCGGCTCTCCAGTACGCGCGACGAATGAAACGGGAGTGCTGGAATTCGCCCCGACGTGGTCTCCCGATGGCAACTGGCTCGCCTACGTACGGTTCCAGTCTGGCGCCGACGACTTGATGAAAGTTCGACCCGGGAGCGGAGATCCGCCGGTCCGCATCGGTGCTCACAACACGTCGAGCGTACCCGTCTGGTCGCCCACGGACGAGTGGATCGCCGATTATGACGAGCACGATCACCCCCTCCTCATCAGCCCCGATGGCGCGAAAACGAAGGCGCTTCCCGGCGATCAAGGTCCGGTGGTCTGGTCGCGCGACGGCAAGACGCTGTATCAGGTTCGCGCACAGCCCACCGCGCTTTATGCGATCGACATCGCCGCCGGCAAGGACCGAAAAATTCGGGACCTTCCCGGCCTCGTTCCCACGGCCCGCCTGAATCCCGGAACCAGAGCCAGCCTCAGTCAGGACGGCAAGAGCATCATTTATACCGTCAATCGCGCCCGTCAGGAGATTTGGCTGCTGGACGGAGTGAAAGCCCCATGACATTCCAATGGCTGCAGATGAGAATCAGTGAAGAGAATGATCGCCGCCGCCGCGAGAAGAGCACTTTGGAGCGCCTGCCCAAAGCACTGGAGGAAGTCCGTACGAACGTCGAGAATTGCGTAACCGCGTATTGCGACGCGTTCGGACGCGATACGGCGCGCGTCACCGGCGACAGCAAGGTCTTCCGGGTCTCGACGGCGGATCAACGAGTCGAAGTCACGCTGGATCCTTTAATCCCGGGTTTTCAAGTGCACCGCGCCGGCGCCGATCCGCTCATCGTCGAAGTAGGGCTGCTGCCGGGAGAGAAGCTGTATTTCCGGGACAAGACTCGCGACCAATACGTCACGATGGAAGAACTGACGCGCCGCGTGCTCGACCGGATTTTCTTTCCCAAGCTCGCGGAGTAACGACCGGTCTCCTGACCGGTCGCTAACTAGCTTTCCGCACACCGCACGTGGCCTCACTCCCGAACGCCGCCGGAACATCGTCTGCGCAACTCATTGCGTTCTAACTAAGCCCATGTGCCGACCGGAATCCTTCCTGTCGGGTCGCGCGGAGCGCGACTGCGCGCCGCACATTATCGCCGTGCGTCCCAGCGGATTCCGACGCGCCAGAGCCTCGGCTCTCCCGTGTTGGGCGTGGGCGTGAATGCCGTGTAGAACACTCGATTGAGCGCATTCTCCAAGCCCAATTCCGCGGAGAAGGCGCCCGTCAGCCGCTGCCGCAGCATCAACTGAACCGTGGCGAAACCGGGCAGGCGAAACTGGTTCAGATCGTCGTCGAACTGGTAATCGAAACTGCGGACCTCGGCCGACGCCAGCGTTCCGCCGTGGCGATAAGCCAACTCCGCGCTGCCCTGATGCTTGGGTACCTGCGAGATTCGCGGACCGCTCAAAAAACGCGAGTCGGCGAACAGGTATTTCGCTTCGCCCGACCAGTCTTTCCACTGTTTCCGAAACTCGGCCTCGACTCCGCGACTCAGTGCCGCCGCCGCGTTCGCCCGCTGCCTCACGATGGAGGAGGGCGAGCTGGAGAGCGTCACGTTGGTGATCAGGTTGTCCATGGAATTGCGGAACATGGTCACGCGCACGCTGCTGCCTTCGCCGACCCAGTCGATTCCCGCTTCGCTGCCGAACACGGTCTCCGGGCGCAAAGCCGCGTTTGCCTCCGTGAAGGTGTTGCCGACGCTGAAGTTGCGGTATAGCTCATTCAGGGTAGGCGCGCGAAACGCCCGGTACACGCTGCCGCGCAGCCGCAACCGCTTGCGTCCCCACGCCAGCCCGGCGCTCGGGCTGAAGAACCGCTCCCCCGTCGCGACGAAGTTTTCCCGCGCCCCGGCGAACAGCTTGAGGGACCGGTAAGTCACGTCGCCCTGTCCGAAGATTCCCTTTTGAAATTGCGACCCGCTGCCGATGCGGAAGCCGGAAGGCACCAGGCGATCGGTATCCGTGCCGGAGACGCGGTCGCCATCGCCGCCGCCGGTGAAGTTCCAGGCGAGCTCATGATGCTGCCAAAGCAAGGCGCCGCCCGAGGTTTGCGAGGGAACCGTCTGCTGATACGTCAACCGCTCCGTTCGCCTGCCCGCGCCAACGCTCGAAAACGTGCTGTGAAAGCCCTCGCGCACGTGATACGCCAGCAGCGAGAAGGAATCGTGCCGCCAGGAACGCACGTAGTGCAAGGCTGCCGTGCCGAGCGCAGTGGAATTGTGCGTCAGCATGGTGCCGTTGGCCCGGTCTTCGGCCAACAGGTTCACCTTGAAGAAGAGATTGCCGAGCGAGCTGAACGAATCCACATGCACATCGCCGGTGACGAAGCGAACTCCCGCGCGCCAGTCGACCGGTCCGCGAATGGACGCGGGCACAACGTAGTATCCGTCGGTATCGAAGGCGCGCGCCGTTCCCGAAATCGCCCAGCGGCTCCAGAGTTGAGAGGCGCCTACGGTGACGTCGTGCGTGTTCTCATTGCCGGTTTCGTAATCGAAGAGCGCGTGAAATGCCTTGGGCGGCTCCGTGAAGACGCCGATTTCGCCGCTCATCGCGAGATTGCCGAACAGGCTGGTCGCGGCGCCGCGCGAAATTTCGACCCGCTCGATTTCGTCGGGAATGAACTGCGTCCAGTAGACCCAGCCGCCGAAGGGATCGTTCACGGGCACGCCGTCCCACAACACCAGCGTGCGGCTCGCACCGGAGCTACCGATGCCGCGCAGCGAAACACCCTGCGTCGTAGGGTTGGCAACCACACTCGAAGAGCGCTTGAAGAGCGTGAAGCCGGGGACGTCGCGCAGGCGGTCGTCCAGATTGATCCCTGGCTGCTGCTCGATTTGCTGCTTGCTCTCCACGGTGATGTTGGCAGGCGTCTCCGTGGTGATTTTCTCGACCACCGTGATGCTGGTCTTTAGCGGCTGGGGCGGCGTAGTGTCAGGCGGAGGCTCCTGGGCCGCGAGCAGGCACGGCCAGATTGTCAGGAGACAGAATGCGGGCGCCCATCCAGCCGGCGTCGAGAAAGCGCTCGGATGATGGCGTGAAGACAATCTTGTAGCTCGTTTCATCGTGCGGCGCTTCCGCTCCATTTCCTCTTTGTGGGTACGTCAAAGCGAGGTACTTGAGAATAGTATATATGTCACCCTCTTCGGGCTGGCGCACAGCGAAGCCGCCGGAACGTAAATAAATCGAAGCGCCCTGGTTGCTCAAGCGCCACGCCAGAAAGGCGCAGCAATCGATTGCGTGCTCGAACCAGTCGTCCAACTCGGGGCCGACATCGCGGTCCAGAAAGATCTCGACGGTCTGTTCCTGCTCTCGCGCGAATTCGCGCACCTGCAGCGCGCCGACATGCGCCGAAGCCTTCCAATCCACATGGCGCGCGCTTTCCAGCACTTCATACGGCCGTATGCGGTAGAAGTCGCGGCCGAGTCCGCGATAGTGGGTTTCAATCTCTCCAGCGATGCCGGCCAGCAGGTCGTCGAACCCCGGCTGCGGATCGATGGAAGGGTACACCACCATATCGCGTAGCAAGGTAACGCGCGCGGCGCGTTCCAGAAAGCCGAAAGGAAAGGAGGTCGAGAACGCGAAGCTGTTCTTCTTGTACGTGCCGCGCCTGGGAAAAAGGGCTTCGACGGTCTGCTCCACAGTGGCGCCCCCCGCGATCAGCGGAAAATAGACGGCGGAGCGCAGCGATGGACTCTCGGGGTTGCGAATGCCTTCCACTCGAATGGAGAAGGAAGGCATCAGCCATTTGTTGTTGCGGATGCAAAGCTGGCCGGGAGAGGGACGCCGGGCGGCGACGTGCTCCGGAATCAGAAAATCCAACTCCAGCCCGGCCACGCACATGCTGCTGATGAAGCCGGAGACCAACAAAGTAGCGATCATCGCCGAAAGGATCAGGAAGAGCAGGTTGTTTCCGGAGACGATCGCGCCAAGCCCGACGATGAAGACGGCGAAGCAATAGAGCAATCCGCCGCGCGTGATCTTATAGCGGATCCGCCGCGCCAGAGCAGCCCGCAACTGTTCCCAACCCGGCACCCACCTCTTAGAGTACGCCAGGTAGCGACCGGTCTCCTGACCGGTTGCAGGCGAGCAGAGCTCGCCCAAGGTCGCCCTTTCCTGTGACCTTACAAAGCCTTCCCCGAGCCCACGCTTACCGGACCGTTGTGGGTCGAAACGCGGATGGTGTCGCTCGCTCCGTTCATCCGCATCACGCGATTGCCATCGCCGTCATTCTCCGTCGAGCACATTCTGCAACTCACGGGCGAATGGCGGCTGCTTTCGATCCGTACCCCGGTGCGGAACGTCGACGGGACGTTCAGGCTCACCGGACCATTCTCGGTGGCCGCTTCCAGGGCCGTACCGTTCCAGGCATCCTTTGCCACCTTCACGGAAATCGGGCCGTTGTTCGCATGCAGATGCACATCCCCCGATTCACCTTCGAAGGAGATCGGGCCGTTCTGCGTCTGCGCATCGACATTACCGGTCGTGTTCTTGATTGCCAGAGGACCGTTGCCCGCCCGCAGTTTGATGTTGCCGTTCACGCCGGAAACCGAGACGGGACCGTTCCTCGTTTCCAGATCCAGCCGCGCGTTGGCTGGCGTGTGGATGATGAAGTAAACCTGCCAGTTGCTGTCGGATTTCTCAGGCCCGGTGTACGAGAAGCGGCCGCCGCTGTGCGTCACCGCGATCGAAGACAGCACCTGGTCCGCCGTGCCGCGATCGGCCGCGACCGCGATCTTGCAGGTCTCCACCTCATACGAGCTCTGGTTCCACCCGCGAACCTGGATGGAGGCATGATCCGCGGCATTCAGCTCAATCCCCGACGCCTCGTTCGACCCCAGCGTGACCTTGTCGGACGAACGGGCGATTTCGCCATCTCTGCTGGTGACCTGCAGGTCGGCACAAGTTTCTCCGTGACCCTGCGTGTTGAGATTGAAGCTGCGGCCGCGGTCGCGCGTTTGTGCACCAAGTGTAAACGCGACGCATGCCGCGATGGCGGTGGTCTGAACCAGGTACTTCATGGCGGGAATCCTCCGCGGGGTTGGACGCTGCCCGCGAGCAAACGTTAGGGCGTACCGTGTGCTACTTCACTTTAATGGTGACGTGCTCCTGGTCGCGGTCGCCATCGGCGCCAATCGCGGTGACCGTATAGGTAGTGGCGGTCTTGGGCGTAACCAGCGTACAGCCGTCCGGTTTAGGGCCGCCGCGAAAATGCGCGGGCTCGATCTCCACCTGGCTGGCGTGCTGCACCTTGTAACAGATGCTGACCGGCGTTCTGCCGTCGAATGTCAGGGAGCTGACGTCCACGTTCACAATATGAGCGCGCGCCGCTCCGAGAGTGACGGTCAACTCCTGCGTGGCGGGCGGACCGCCGGAGCCTTCCGCGATCAGTTTATACGTGGTGGTCTCGGCCGGATGCACCTCGACGCACCGCGAAAGCGCGGTGGAAAGTTCCTGGCGCGGCGGCTCGAGGTGCACGCTCGTGGCGCCCTCCACCCCGTAGCAGAGCAGTTCCTTCTCGCCGGCGGCAAGCCGCGGAGCGGTTGCATAGAACTGCGTGATCTTCGGAGCCGGCCTGGCGGGAAGGGCAGCACCGCCCGAGGGTTGCGGCTTGGAACAGCCGCTCAGCATGCAGCCCGCAACCGCGAACGGCACGCACAAATAGCGTGGCGTCAACGCACGACCTGCGGGTCTTTGGCGATGGTCCCCAGGCCCGCGTACTCCTCTTTCACCTTGATGACCTTGTCGCCTTTGAAGGTGATGAATGTAATTTTGCCGGGAGGCGTCCCGAAGACCCAGTCTTCCGTCTCGATTCCGTCATTCGTCTCCCGCGACTTGTGCTCCGGGCGGCCCATCGCCATCATCACCTGCTCGTGATTCATGCCGACCACGGCGCGCTTTGCTTTGATGGCTTCCTGCGTGGCGGGCGGCAGGGTTTCCGAATAGATCTCGGTGACGCTGTGCGGATCGAAATCCAGCACCGTCGAGAGGATCTTTTTCAGCTCGGCGGATTTGATGGGCTCCAGCGGTTTGTGGAACAGAATCGCCAGTGACGTGCCGCCGGGAGCGTTGGAATCGTTATTGGAGACCGGCACGGACGTTCCACTCATGGGACCCTGCACCTGCATGCCGTCATACCAGTGGCGGCCGCCTTTGAACCCATGATTCAGTTGCAGCACGAGGCGATCGGCTTCGATATCGATTTTCGTGATCTGGATCATATCGCCGGTGCGCGCCGCCGGGCCGCTTTCCTTGGCAATGTCAGACCATTCCCGCTTGTCGTACGTGCCGTCGGAATTGATCTCGAGCGGTTTCTTGGAGCGCGGCACCAGCACTTTGGCTTTGGCGTATTCCGCCATGAGGCCGCGGGTGATCTCGACGCGGTCTTCGAACGACAGTTTCTCCGCGGCCCGGCTGAACGCCGGAAAGGATGCTATGACGAGAACGGCGGCGATGGCTCGCATACAACTGGCTCCGGGGACGAGTCTACCATCGGCGATACCTGCCGGCGGATGGGCGCTTTCCAGAGGTATACAAAAAGCACTGCCAGCACCGCGGTAGTCAGTATGCTGGCTTCGGGGCCGTACTCGCCACCGCTCCACAACCGTCCGGCGGACCACACCATGTCATAGCCCGTCTCCTTAATTCTAAGCCCGCTCACGTTGGCGCCGAAGAGCGGCAGTGTAAAGTTCCAACCGAAGTGCAGCCCGATGGGCAGCCAAAGTTCACGGCTTCGCAGCCACGCATACCCGAACAGAATGCCAAAGCCCGCGGTGTTGACGAGCCCGACCACGGTGGCGTTCGGATTCAGCATGTGCAGCGCGGCGAACACGATGCCGACCGGGATCACGGTGGCGAGGGCGCCATAGTTCTTCAGCAGCAGTTGAAAAGCATACCCGCGAAAGAAGATCTCCTCGCCGGCCGATCCGGCGGCCAGTGCGATGGTAACGAACACGACAGTATCGATGGAGGGGCGATCGGCAGGCGTCCCGGCGATGTGCGCCGCGCCGAACAACAAAGGCGGCGCAAGCACCAGGCAGGCCGCGCCGATTCCACCGCAGATTCCGAATACCAGGTTGTCCGCCGACGCGCGATTCCACCAAAGCCCGATCGCGGGCAGTTGCAGCTCGGTGAAAACGCGGAGCGCCAGCCAGTTGACAGCCAGTGCCGCAAGCAGATCGCCGCCTCCGACGCCCACCAGTTCGCCGCCAACCCAAGTCAGCAAGCCGCCGATGAAGATGATGGCGCAGTACCCGGCGAGCACATAGCCGCCCACCTGCAGGGCATTCCGCAAGTGGTCGCGCTGGGGAGTTGGCGCCGAATCGTCCACGGTGACTACTATAGCGAGGTGAGGCGTCCAAATGGCAGTTCCTCAACCGTCATAGGAGTGGAGGCAGTTAACGATGCAATACCTTCTGATGATTTACGCCGATGAAACGGCCTGGACGAAGATGTCGCAGGCAGACCAGGAACGCGGAATGGCCGCGTACCGCGCCTATATCGAGGCGCTCAATACCGCCGGGGTTCTGAAGGGCTACAACCGGCTTCAGCCCACCACCGCCGCGACCACGGTTCACGTGGCCGACGGCAAAACCCAGGTGCTCGACGGCCCTTACGCGGATTCCAAGGAGCAGCTGGGGGGGTACTTTTTGATCGACGTGGCGGATCTGGATGCCGCCTTGTCCTGGGCGGCGCGTTGCCCGGGAGCCGGCCATGGCACGATGGAGGTCCGGCCGGTCTGGGCGGCTGCGACCAATGCCAGCGCCTAGCAGCAACGAAACCGCGGAAGAGGTGGCGCGGCGCAGCTACGGAAAGCTGGTCGCGTACCTCGCCGCGCGTACTCGCGATGTGGCGGCGGCGGAGGACGCGCTTTCCGAGGCGTTCGCCGCCGCGCTGCGGGACTGGTCGCGCAACGGCTGCCCGTCGAATCCCGAAGCGTGGCTGCTGACCGTTGCGCGCCGCAAAGCAATCGATGCCGCGAGGCGGGATCGGAGCGCTCCGTTAGAAGAAGTCGGGTACCGCCTGGCGGGGCTGCCCGAAACTGCCGGCATTCCGGATCGCCGGCTGGGGCTGCTGTTCGCGTGCGCTCACCCGGCCATCGAGCAGGCCGTGCGCGCTCCGCTGATGCTGCAAGTGGTGCTTGGGCTGGACGCGGCTGCAATCGCGTCGGCATTTCTGGTGGCTCCCGCGGCGATGGGCAAGCGGCTGGTACGAGCGAAATCGAAAATCCGTCTGGCGGGGATCCCATTTGAAATTCCGGAGCCGGTTGAACTGCCGCCGCGGCTGGATGCGGTGCTCGACGCGATTTATGTATGCTTCGCCGAAGGCTGGAGTGACGCGACCGGCGCGGACGTGGAGCGGCGGGACTTGCGCAACGAAGCGATTTTTCTGGCGCGCATGGTAGTGGACCTGATGCCACAGGAACCGGAAGCGCTCGGGCTGCTGGCGCTGATGCTCCATGCCGAGGCAAGGCGTCCGGCGCGGCGGAATTCTCTGGGGGAGTACGTGCCTCTCGATTCCCAGGACACGGGCTTGTGGAACGAACCCAATTTGGCGGAAGCTGAACGGCTGCTACAGCTTGCGGGCGGGATGGGACGCCTGGGACGATTTCAGCTGGAGGCTGCGATCCAGTCCGCGCACGCCACTCGAAGGCAGTCCGGTCGTGACAATTGGGCGGAAATTCTACAGTTGTACGATGGCCTGCTGACGCTCACTTCGTCCCCGGTGGTGGCGCTGAATCGGACGCTCGCCGCCGCGGAAGTGCTGGGCCCTGAGGCAGCGCTGGCCGGACTGCCCGGCGGTTTGGAGCAATATCAGCCGTATTGGGCTGTGCGCGCCGAGTTGCTGGCGCGCGCCGGACGCGTGAATGAAGCCTCGGAAGCTTATGAAATCGCTATCGGTTTGGCGCGGGACGAACCGGTGCGCGCGTTTCTCGAAGGGAAGCGGTCGGCGCTCGGAGCAACCGCGGGTCCGCGAGGCGCATCAAACTGGTAGATGGTCCCACATTCGCCTTCGATCCCTCACCCGCAGAGTTGGAGCGGTCGCGGTTTGCACGCCGCGTGGCTGGGTCACAGCACCGTGCTGCTGAACATCGACGGCGCTACCGTGCTGACGGATCCTGTATTCAGCGCGCGCGCCGGCGTTCATCTGGGTCCTTTGGCGATCGGTATACGGCGGCTGGTGCGGCCCGCGCTGCGGCTCATCGACCTGCCGAAGATCGACCTCATCCTGCTCTCGCACGCGCATTTCGACCACTTCGACATTCCGAGTCTGCGGCGGCTGGAATCGCGCGGCACGGCGGTGGTGACGGCCGGCCGCACGGCGGATCTTCTGCGAACGCGGCGGTACGGTTTTGTCCGCGAGCTCGGGTGGGGTGAGAGCGTGCGCGTGGGGCCGCTGGAGGTGAAGGCGTTCCAGGTGGCGCATTGGGGCGCGCGCATGCGCGGCGACACGTATCGCGGCTACAACGGCTACACGATTTCCGGCGGCCGCTATCGCGTGTTGTTCGGCGGAGACACGGCGGCGACCACCGCGTTCCGGCGGCTGCGCATGGCCCGGCCGTACGATCTGGCGATCATGCCGGTGGGCGCGTACAACCCGTGGATCCGCAATCACTGCACTCCGGAGCAGGCGTGGCGCATGGCCGAAGATGCCGGGTGCGAGTTCTTCCTGCCCGTCCATCATCAGACCTTTCCACTCAGCCGCGAACCCTACTTCGAGCCCCTGGAGCGCACACAATCGGCGGCCGGAGCGCGTCAGGAGCGAGTCGCGGTGCGGCGAATCGGAGACGAATTCCGGATGAATTAGGAGAGCTTTGGCTCGCCTGAAAACCGCCTCGCATCCCGGCACCTTTTACCGCTCGCTAACGAGGCTGCGAAAAAATATCGAATTGCTTCTTTCCCGCGTTCGAAACGCACTCAAATCCCGGGCACCTTTTACCGCTCCCTAACTAACCGGATTGTGAAAGAATATCGCCTTGCTTTTTTGCCGCACTCAAACGCACTCGAATGCCCGGCACCTTTTACCGCTCCCTAACCGGATTGTGAAAGAATATCGACTTGCTTTTTTGCCGCACTCAAACGCACTCGAATGCCCGGCACCTTTTACCGCTCCCTCACGGTCACGGCTCCGTATGTACTTGATGCTGCTAACGGAGCCGCGACCGTGAGGAAGCGGTAAAAGGTCTATCGAAAGGCCAATGGAGTACAACAACAACACCAGCCGCATTTGTTCTGCCCGCATGCCACGCCCGGGAAGGGCTCGCAGTTGGAGCTATCCTGGAACTTATGCGTTTCCTTGCGTTCCTGGCGTGCGCCACAATTGTGTTCGCCCAGCCGGCGACTCTGATCCTGAAGAGCGGGAAAGTAGTGACGATGAATCCCGCTCAACCGGCGGCTCAAGCGATCGCGGTTCGCGGCGACAAGATCGTCGCGATCGGCACCGATGCGCAGATGGCCAGGCTGCAGGGCCCACAAACCAAAATCATCGACCTGCACGGACAGCTCGCCATTCCCGGTTTTATCGAAGGGCACGGTCACTTCACGGGAATTGGCGAATACCGCCTCGGCCTTGACCTTCGGGAAGCGCGCACGTGGGACGACATCGTGGCGCAAGTAGCTCGCGCGGCAAAACAGGCCAAGCCCGGCGAATGGATCGTCGGACGCGGCTGGCATCAATCCAAGTGGGACCATGCGCCGGAGCCGAATGTGGAAGGGTTCCCGCTGCACGCTTCCCTCGATGCCGTCTCGCCGAACAATCCCGTGCTGCTGACGCATGCGTCGGGTCACGCGGCGTTCGCCAACGGCAAAGCGCTGGAACTTGCGGGAGTGACCGGGAAAACGCCAAACCCGCCGGGCGGCGAAATCCTGAAGGACAAAAGCGGCAACCCGACCGGCCTGCTGCGCGAGCGCGCTTCGGGATTGGTGGGCAGCCTGTACAGCAAGTGGCAGGCGACGCATCAGGATCTGCGGAAGATCATCGATCTCGCCGGGACGGAGTGCGTCAGTAAGGGAATCACGACGTTCGAAGATGCGGGCTCGCCGCTGCCGGTGGCGGATGTGTTTCGCGCCATGGCGAACGAAGGCAAGCTGAAGCTGCACATGTGGGTCATGCTGCGGACCAGCAACCAGATTCTCGAGCCTGCTCTCGACAAGTACCGCACCATCGGGATGGGCAACGGCATGCTGACGATGCGCGCCATCAAGCGGCAGATCGATGGCGCTCTCGGCTCCCGTGGCGCGTGGCTGCTGGAGCCTTACACGGACAAGCCGGATTCCACCGGCCTTGCCACCGAAGATCCCGCCGACATCAGGCGCACGGCGGAGCTCGCCATTGCGCACAACTATCAGCTTTGCGTGCACGCCATCGGCGACCGCGCCAACCGCGAGGTGTTGAACATGTACGAGCAGGTGTTCAAAGAGCATGGCAATCCGAAGAACCTGCGATGGCGCGTCGAGCATGCGCAGCATCTCAATCCGGCGGACATTCCGCGCTTCGCGCAACTCGGGGTGATTGCCGCGATGCAGGGAATCCACTGCACGAGCGATGGTCCGTATGTGCTGCTGCGTCTCGGGGCGAAGCGCGCGGAAGAAGGCGCGTACGTCTGGCAGAAGCTCATGAAGACCGGAGCCGTCGTGGGCAACGGAACTGACGCGCCGGTCGAAGATGTGAGTCCGCTGGCGTCGTTTTACGCGTCGGTGAGCAGGAAGCTGAAAGATGGATCGCGGTTTTATCCGGACCAGCGCATGAGCCGGGAAGAGGCGCTGAAAAGCTACACCTGGAACAATGCGTACGCCGCCTTCGAAGAGGATGTGAAGGGGTCGCTCGTGCCGGGAAAGCTGGCCGACATCACGGTTCTGTCGAAGGACATCATGACGATTCCGGAAGACGACATTCTTTCGACGGATGTCGTGTATACCATCGTGGGCGGCAAAGTGGCATTTCAGGCCCATTAGGGGCCGTTTCGGTTGCCTAGGTCCGTTTATCCTGATACTCTTTAAGTTAGACCCCACCAAAGAGAAAACAGGAGAAAAAATGGCAGTCAAAGTAGGTATCAATGGCTTCGGCCGTATTGGGCGGAATGTCGTCCGCGCGGGCATGCACCGCAACGATGTGGAATTCGTTGCAGTGAATGACCTCACCGATACGAAGACGCTGGCGCACCTCTTGAAATACGACTCCGTGCTTGGGCCGTTGCATGAGGAGGTCAAGGCGACCGAGGACACGATTACGGTCGGCGGGAAGACCATCAAGGTGTTCGCGCAAAAGGATCCCGCGGCGCTCGATTGGGAAAGCGTCGGCGCGCAGGTGGTGATCGAGAGCACGGGCCGCTTCACGGATGCAAACGATGCCAAGAAGCATCTACGGGGTTCGGTGAAGAAGGTCATTATTTCGGCGCCCGCAAAGAACGAAGACGTCACGCTGGTGCTCGGCGTCAACGACGGCGCGTACGATCCGGCCAAACACAACGTGATTTCGAACGCATCCTGCACCACCAACTGTCTGGCTCCGTTGGTGAAAGTGCTGCACGAGAAGTTCGGCATTCAGAAAGGATCGATGACAACGATCCACAGCTACACGAATGACCAGAACGTGCTGGACTTCCCGCACAAGGATCTGCGCCGCGCCCGCGCCGCCGCGCTGAACATGATCCCGACCACGACGGGCGCCGCTAAGGCGATCGGCCTCGTCATGCCGGCTTTGAAGGGCAAACTGGACGGCTACTCGATGCGCGTTCCGACGCCGGATGTTTCCGTTGTGGACTTCGTCGGCATTCTCGACAAGAACACCACCACGGAAGAAGTGAATGCCGCGTTGAAGGCTGCGGCGGAAGGTCCGCTGAAGGGCATTCTAGGCTATACCGAAGATCCGGTGGTCTCGTCCGATATGCTGCACAACCCGAACAGCAGCATCATCGACTCACAGATGACGAAGGTGCTGGACGGCAACCTGGCGAAAGTCGTGAGCTGGTACGACAACGAGTGGGGTTATTCCTGCCGCGTCGTGGATCTGGTCGCGTTCCTCGTCAAAAAAGGGCTGTAATTAGCAAAGGATCTCCGGAGGACTGCCCTCCGGAGATCACATGTACTTTGAACACAGCCTTCCGCGAACCGATCACCTAACCGCATTCTTAAATTCCGCAGCAGTCGTCTTCGAGAGCTCGCCAATCCACGTGGAGACCACGCGGGCATCCCGATCGAGAAGTACGAAAGTCGGGGTGGCGTGAATCCCCAAATCGTCAAAGGATAGCCTCCGCTCGATAGGCACATCCACGTGCGCTTCCCGCAAGAACTCCTCAGCGTGGGAGTCATTAGGCGGAAAAATGGCAATGACCTTCGAAGACGGCGAGTTGTGAGCGGCCGAAACGACTTCAGTCAGAAGGGGCAAACTTCTTGCGCAATAATGGCACCGTGAACTCAGGACGGCGATTAGAATATGCTCTCTGTCAGCAATGGACTTAGCCGCTGGGATTATCATGCCTTTCCGGGGGCCATTCGGAGCGCGCCGGGTGACCGCCGGAGACGGCTCGGCGTGGCGAGGCAGGATAAACTGGATCAACACAACAGCGGCCAATACCACTGCTGCACAGTTCGCTGCTGTCTCAAGTGCCCGGTGAATGGGGGGCATCTTCATGGCGTGCTATTGAGCTCCCTTCGCAAGCAAAGGCCGCACTGAGTAAAAATGCGTATAAACTACGCTCAAAGCTGCCTCATCGCCGCTGGTGTCGCGCACACTCAAAATCTCCCGGGCCGTAAGCTGGCAGTAATAGCGATACCACTCAGATGGCGGACTGTCCATTCCTGGTGGTTGGAGTTGGTCTGACCCCGCCATCTCCTTAACGGTACCGAAGACCTCCTCCACGCTTGCACGCCTCGCCCGCGCACGGTGTACGGCCAGCTTCACGTCGTGTTCCGCAGAGATCTGGGCCTGAAAAACGTCTACGAAGTGCGACTTGTTCTCCCCTACCCATGTGCCGTCCTCAAAGATAACGCTGTCAAGTGCCACATTGATCGCTGTAGCCGCCGCGTATCTCTGAAGTTCGGGGAGCCATGCTTGCAGCAGTGCATTTGGCGGAAGTTTGCCTCCAGCCTGAACGCGAAAGGCTGGCGCAACCAATTGCACTTCATTCGGGGCGGGGCTCGCTTTCGATACGCCGTCATTCGGATTGCGTCTTGGCAGCTTCAGCGAGGCAGGAACGGACGAAAAGAAGGTGGTTGACTTGGACTTGCCGGATGGGGATGTAACCGTCCACCTAATGGCATAGCCGACGACACCGCTCTCACCAGCGTTTCGAATCAAAACCGAATACGGTTTGAATCCATCGAGCACCGGGGCCGTGCTAAAACCCAGCTTGTTAAAAAAAGCACTGTACTGGTTGTCTGATGGGCCAATGAGAAGAACACCAGATTTCGGTAAGTCTGTGACTGAGACCATCGCCGTCCACCCAGGAGTTTGGCCGATAACCATCATAAGAAAAAGCGTTAAGTATCTCATCTTTCAGTACTCCGGACAGTAAGGCGAGGACCAATCGCGATTACAGGCGGGATCTTCCCACGCCATCTGCGAGCAGTAGGAACAGCCTTCATCTCCTCTGTCATCCTTGCAGCAATCAAGTTGTCCGAAACAGGGATCATTCGGGTCAGTGCATAGCTGTGGGCCTGGCGGCGGTGGCGGGTTGCATCCGTCCGGACTAACCCACGACCCTGTGTATCCGCCTTGATCGTCGCTACACCTGGTAGAAACAGCGGTCACATTCGCAACGATCCGGCCGAATGACAAGTTCGTGGCTGTCCCAGTGACCGCGACTTGCTGTCCGCCTGTAGCTCCTGAAGCCGAGACGAAGTTTCCCACGATAATGCCATCAGGGCAGGTCTCGTCAAGATAAGCCGCCGCAAAAACAGCGTCCGCTGTGTCTCCAAAGTCGCAAACACCGCCGGCGATGCACGCAGCAACGGCGTTGATCTCGTAATCCGTGCAACCCCACGTGCCACCGACGAGCGCTGCTCGGCCGGAGCTACTCATAAAGATCCAAAATGCGGCGGTCGACACGATCAGATTACGAATCGGTCTGGACTGCCTGAATTTGAAGCCGTTTCCCATATTGCGATGATGCGCCGAATGCCCTAAAGCTGCAAAGGGAAACAGTTACCATTTCCTGCAAGAGGAAGAGTCGCTGTGGGGATCCTATACACGGCAAGGAATCGCGCCGATTAGAGAAACCTAATCATCTCTGGCGCCATGCTGGGGAACCCGAGGCACGGATGGCAAAGACCAGTTTTCGTTAGTTGAACTACTGGTGCTTACCTAGTCCACGGCTATTTCGTACTGTCCGGCTCCCCCCCCGGCCTCCGTAGGATAGATCCTTGCCGCTCGGACGCCGCTCGGAGATGTGCCAAAAGCTCGCTGCACCGCCCTAACAAAATGCGTGTGATACTTGAAGCCGTGAAGGTCGGCAATTGCCTTGACCTGAAGGTTGGATTCGCGGAGAGCTTGTGCCGCCGCGGAGATACGCAACTGCGCCCAGAACTTTTTCGGAGTACGGCCTGTCTGCTTCTTGAATAAATGAAAAAGTTGAGAAGTAGACATCGCGAATCGCTTTGCCGTACAGTTCAACGGTTCAGGGGGTGCACTCCGCATCCAGGCTACTACTTGGCAAATCCGTAAGTCTTTGGACTGACATTCGGGCATTGGACAATTGTGGCAATCCATAAAGCACTCACGTCACTGCTTCGTCTTCCACCGTGTGAGAGTTAGTCTGCTTCATAATGGACCTTCGCACAGCCTTTCCTACAGCCACTAACCTGCCATCGTTGTCCAGATAACCGGGCTCCGTATGAGAGGTCATGCTCCCTCGCGCCGTCCGAGCACTGACGGCGTTCGGCGGCGCAGGCACCAGATTATAATCCAGCGAGTACCGTGGTCAAGCGCCTAAGTAACTCCTTACTGCTCTTGTTGGTCGCCTGCTAGGACTTTACCTACGGGGTTCGGTGAAGAAGGTCATCATTTCGGCTCCGGCGAAGAACGAAGACGTCACCCTTGTTCTCGGCGTCAATGACGATGCGTATGACGCCTCGAAGCACAACATCATCTCCAACGCGTCCTGCACCACCAACTGCCTCGCGCCGCTGGTGAAAGTGCTGCACGAGAAGTTCGGCATTCAGAAGGGATCCATGACAACGATCCACAGCTACACGAATGACCAGAACGTGCTGGACTTCCCGCACAAGGATCTGCGCCGCGCCCGCGCCGCCGCGCTGAACATGATCCCGACCACGACGGGCGCCGCCAAGGCGATCGGCCTCGTCATGCCGGCTTTGAAGGGCAAACTGGACGGCTACTCGATGCGCGTGCCGACACCCGATGTCTCGGTGGTGGACTTCGTCGGCATTCTCGAGAAGAGCGCGACCACCGAAGAAGTGAATGCCGCGTTGAAGGCTGCGGCGGAAGGTCCGTTGAAGGGCATTCTGGGCTATACCGAAGATCCGGTAGTCTCCTCCGATATGCTGCACAACCCGAACAGCAGCATTATCGATTCGCAAATGACGAAGGTGCTGGACGGCAACCTGGCGAAAGTCGTGAGCTGGTACGACAACGAGTGGGGTTACTCCTGCCGCGTCGTGGATCTGGTCGCGTTCCTCGTGAAAAAGGGCCTGTAGGGTTTAGCAAGGGAAATTGATAGCCGGTGGGACTTCGGTCCTACCGGCTTTTTTTGCAAGTGGCAACAGCAATCTTCCCCGTGGCAACAGGAATCTTTCCTATTGCGACCCAACGGAGTTCGCCTGGAAACCTGCTACTTTGGAACCATTCCCGGGTTTTCAGGAAGTACCATTTAAGGACGTCCGTGTTGCGCCATTTTGCTATCTCCCTCCTCTTGTTTTGTCCAGCGGTCCTCTCCGCCGTTGAGCATACCGGCTCGGTCCGGGCGGCCGACCATTTCATCCCGGGCGCCACGGTGACGGCGCGCCAGGGCGGCGCCAAAGTGGTCGGGTACACCGACGAAAACGGCCAGTATTCTCTGGATCTTACGCCCGGAGTCTGGGATATCGAGATCTCGATGCTCGGCTTCAACCCGTTCCACTCCCAGGTCACTCAGGGCATGCAGGCCAGCCACAACGATTGGACCCTGGAGATGCCGAAGTTCGGCGCGGCAACTCCCGATGCGGCCAAAGCGCCGATGCCTGCCGCCACAGCGCGCGATGGGCAGGGACGCCGGGGCTTCGGCGGACGGGGCGGGTTCGGCGACCGCGGCGGTTTCGGCGGGCGTGGCGGTACCGGACAAAACGGCCCGAACAGTCAGAACACCCAGCAGGCGGCCAACGCCGGTCGCGGCGGCAATGGCAACGGCCCCAACGGTGGGCGCGGCGCGAACGGGCAACCGCAGCCGCAGAACGGCCAGCAGCAAGGTCAACCGGGTCCCGGTTTTCAGAGCGTGAACGTCACGGCCACAACCGAGGGCCAATTGGCGCTCGCCGCGGCCGCGCCCGAGCAGATGGCGGACTCCGCTGCGGCGGGCGGCGACGATTTCATGGTCAGCGGCAGCGTGAGCGGCGGCTTGCAGCAGGCTTCCGACGATCAGGTGCGCTTGAACCGGCTGGCAGGTCGCGGCGGACCCGGTGGCCCGGGCGGTCCCGGCGGTCCAGCGGGCATGAGCGATGTAGCCGGCGCCAGCCTGGCGGGCCTGGGCTTCTCGATTCCCGGCGGACCCGGCGGCGTGGACGGCCTCGGTATGGGCGGGTTCGGGGCGGCAGGCATCAATGCCGGTTTCGGCGCCGATAACGGCGGCGGATTCGGACCTCCCGGCGGAGGCGGGTTCGGCGGAGGTCGCGGCGGAGGGGGAGGTGGCGGTGGACGCGGCGGCGGTGGCGGCGGCGGGCGCGGAGGCCGGAATGCGAACGCCAATGGACGCGGCGGTCGCGGACGGGGTCCGTTCAACGGGCAGTTCGCGGCTTTTGGAAACAGGCGGCGCGTGCAGCCTGCGTACACGGGAAGCCTCGCGGTGACGCTGACCAATTCGGCGCTGAATGCATCGCCATTCTCGCTGAATGGCCAAGTCGTGGCGAAACCTCCGGCGGCGCGCGAGACGGTGGCGTTTACCGTTGGCGGCCCTGTGCGCATTCCGAAACTCGTCAGCAACGATAAATGGATGGTCACGTTGAGCGTCAACGGAGCGCGGGGACGAACCGGCCGCTCGATTGTGGCGTCAGTGCCGACAGCCGCGGAGCGCGGCGGCGATTTTTCACTAGCTACCGTGCGCAACGTTCCGATCACGATTTACGATCCGTCAACCAATGCTCCGTTTCCCGGGAACATCATTCCCGAGAACCGGTTTAATCCCGCGTCGGTGGGGCTGTTGAAATACATTCCCCTGCCGATGTACGGCAACCTGGTGCAAAATTATCAGATCGCGCCTTCCACGCCGAGCAGCAGCAACAGCGTGGGCGTGCGCTTAACGGGATCGGTGACGACGAAGGACCGTCTCAATTTCAACGAACAGTACAGCAACAACAATTCGATTAACGAGCAGACGTTCGGGTTCAAGGACACCAGCAGCGGTTACGGCTTGAGCGCCGGCGCGGGTTGGACCCACAGCTTCAAGCCGCGCTTCAACAACGCGGCGAATCTCACCTTCAGCCGGAACATTTCAAAAGGCACGCCGTTCTTCGCGTACGGCGCGAACATCGCGGGCGACCTGGGTATCGTGGGCCCGGACCAGGAGCCTATCGATTTCGGTCCGCCGAACCTTTCCTTCACGAATTTCGGAAGCCTCTCGGACAGCTCGGCCTCCGTGAATCGCTCTCAGACCACAAACTTCACCGACACCATCACGTACGTGATCCGGCGCAAACACAATGTGCAGATCGGGTTCGGCTATCGGCGCATGCAGCAGAACGCGCTGAGCTTCGCGAACTCGCGCGGGCAGTTTTCTTTCAGCGGCCTGCTGACGAGCGGCATTGATGCCAACGGCAATCCGCTGCCCGATACGGGCTTCGATTTCGCGGATTTCCTGCTGGGGTATCCGCAATCGAGCTCCCTGCGCATCGGAAATTCGAACAACTACTTCCGCGGGTGGGCGGCGAACGCGTACGTGCAGGACGATTGGCGCATCAGTCCGGGGCTGACACTGAATCTCGGCCTGCGCTACGAGTACTTCGCGCCCTACACGGAGCTCTTCGGACACTTGGCGAATCTGGATTTAAACCCGGCGATGACGTCGGTCGCTCTGGTGACGAGCGGCGGCCGCGGACCGTATTCAGGCGGCTATCCGGCCAGCCTGGTCAATGGCGATCCGAACAACTTCTCGCCGCGCCTCGGCTTTGCGTGGCGTCCCTCGCAGAAGAACAGCCGTGTGATCCGCGGCGGCTACAGCATCTTCTTCAGCGGCGCGAACTACGCCGGCATGGCGGCGCGCATGGCGGCGCAGCCCCCGTTCGCAACTACGGCGTCGCTGGCGACCACGGTGGACGCTCCGCTGACCCTGCAGAACGGCTTTCCGACGCTGCCTTCCAGCACGCTCACGAATACGTTTGCCATCGACAAGAATTACAAGCTGGCGTACGCGCAGACGTGGAGTCTCGCCGTGCAACAGCGGCTTCCGCACAACCTGCTGATGGAAGTGGAATACATCGGCACGAAAGGCACGGGGCTCGATGTGCAGTATCAGCCCAATCGAACGCTCACGACCAGCGTGGGCGGAGCGCAGACGCTGCGCATCGCCAACGCCAACCAGTTCACCTATGAGACGAGCGTAGGCAATTCGATCTTTCATGCAGGTCAGGTGCGGCTGACGCGCAACTTCACGCGCGGCATGTCCGCGGTGGCGCTGTACACGTTTTCCAAGAGCATCGACGATGCGTTCGGCAACAGCTTGGTGCAGAATCCATTGGACCTGCGAGCGGAGCGCGCAATCTCGACATTCGACCAGCGGCACAAGTTCTCGCTGACGTACGTAGCATCATCGCCGGTTGGGATCCACGGATTGTGGCGCAATGGCGGATGGAAAACGAAGGCCTTCACCGGCTGGACGCTGAACGGCACCTTCACCGCGAACTCGGGGCAGCCGCTGACGGCATTCGTCTCGGGCAATTTGTCCAACATCGGCGGCACGTCGGCGTTGGGAAACAGCCGCGCGGAAGCTACCGGTCTGCCGATTGAGGATGGCGATGGATATTTCAATCTCGCCGCGTTTACCACGCCGCCGCCGGGTCAGTACGGCAACGCCGGACGCGACACCATTCCCGGGCCGCTTCTGATTGGGCTCAACAGCTCGCTCAACCGGGCATTCCGGTTCGGCGACAGCCGGCGCGGATTGCAACTGCGCATCAATGCCGGGAACGTGCTCAATCACGTCCAGATCACGCGCTGGGGCACCACCGTGAACTCTTCGACGTACGGCCTGGCCACGGCGGCGAGCGGCACCCGCACGGTGAGCATGAATCTGAGGTTTAACTTCTGATGCGGACCTGGGGAATTCTCGCGCTGGTCGCGCTCACCGCCACCGGACAGCAGCAACAGCCCGCCCAGACGGCGCCCAAGACAAGCGTCACGTTTACAGCGGAATCGAAGCTGGTGATTGTGGACGTGACGGTGAAGGATCCGAAGACCGGACTGGCGATCGAGAACCTGTCGCAGAACGACTTCACCGTGCTGGAGGACGGCAAGCCGCAGAAGGTCGCAGTGTTCGAGCGGCAGAAGCTCGCGCTGGAGGCTGCGCCGCCGAAAGAAGCTCCCACCCTGGAGATGCAGAACGACCTTCCGGAATCGCCCAAAAAACAGATTTCCTTCGAGGCCGCCGGCAAGGTGCAATATCACGACAAACGGCTGCTGGTGCTGTTCTTCGATTTTTCGAACATGCAGATGCCGGAAGAACTGCGCGCGCAGGAAGCCGCCCAGAAGTTCATCGATGAGCAGATGACGGAAAGCGACCTGATGGCGATCATGCTCAACACATCGACCGTTCAGGTGCTCACCGATTTCACGGACAACCGGCTTCAGTTGAAGGACGTGATCCAGGGCTTGCCGATCGGCGAAATGGCCGATATGGCGGGCCTTGCGGACGATGGCAGCGACGATAACGAGGACACCGGGGCGGCGTTTGTAGCCGACGAAACCGAGTTCAACATTTTCAACACAGACCGCAAGCTGGCGGCGATTGAAGATGCCGTGAAGAAGCTGAGCGCCTTGCCTGAGAAGAAAGTTCTGATCTACGTCACGGCCGGAATTCAGAAAACCGGCGTCGAGAATCAGGCGCAGCTCGAGGCTTCGGTGAACGCGGCGGTAAAGGCGAACGTGGCGATCTACCCGATCGATGCGCGCGGCCTGATGGCCGACCCTCCGGGCGGCGGAGCAAGTGTGGGAGCCTCGCGCGGCAACGGCTTGTACACGGGTTCGTCATACAACACGCAGAGGGCGCGCATCAATAGCTCACAGGAGACGCTCTCCACCCTGGCGGCCGACACGGGCGGCAAGGCGTTTCTGGACAGCAACGATCTTTCGCTCGGCATCAAGCAGGCACAGCAGGAATATCGCAGTTATTACATTCTGGGTTACTACACGACGAATTCGGCGCCGGACGGCAAGTATCGCAAGATCACGGTGAAGCTCAACAATTCGCTGAGCGCCAAGCTCGAGTTCCGGCAGGGATATTACGCCGATAAGATTTGGGGTAAGTTCACCGCGCAGGATAAGGAGCAGAAGCTGCAGGAGGCGCTCTCGGCGAGCGATCCGCAGACGGATCTGCCGCTCGCCCTAGAGATCGACTACTTCCGGATTTCGCCGACCGCTTATTTCGTGCCCGTGACGGTAAAGGTGCCGGGCAGCGTCATTCCGGTCGCGGAGAAAGGCAAGCTCGAAGAGACGGAGTTCGATTTTATTGGCAACGTGCTGGACGAGAGGAAGAGCGTGGTCGGCGTGGTGCGCGATTACATCAAAGTGAAACTGCCTTCGACGGAGAGCGAAAAGCTGGCGCAGCGCAATTTCAATTACGATGCCGGCTTCACACTGGCGCCCGGCAAGTATCGCATGCGATTCTTAGTGCGGGAAAACCAATCGGGGAAGATGGGGACCTTCGACGCTCGCTTTGTTGTGCCGGACCTTGCGGCCGATTCGACGCTGCTGAAGACGAGCAGCGTGATCTGGAGCAATCAACGGCAGCCGATCAAAGCGGCGGTGGGCGCGGCGGAACATGTGCAGCGGCGGGCGGTGGCGGCGAATCCGCTGATCGTCGGCGATGAGAAGATCGTCCCCAACATCACGAAGCTGTTCCGGCGCAGCCAGAATATGTACATCTCCTTCGACGTGTATGACGCTGCTCCGGACCCGGCGGATCAATCCAAGCGCCACGTTGAAGTCAGCATGAGCCTGTTCAACGAAAAGGGAGCGAAAGCGTTCGAAGCGGCTCCCATCGAGGCATCGCAAACCGTGAATACGCGCCCCAATGCCGTGCCGGTGCAATTGGCCGTGCCGCTGAAGGGACTGGCTCCCGGCCGCTACGTGTGCCAGTTGAACGTGGTGGATCAGGTCGGGAGAAAGTTCGCGTTTCCGCGCGCGAATCTGGTGGTTCGATAGGACGCGGTACGCTCCAAGCGCACTCCGATCCCCGGCGCCTTTTACCGCTCCCTGACGCGTTTGTGAAAAAATATCGAATTGCTTTTTTGCCCCATTCAAACCCGCTCACGTTCCCGGCACCGTTTACCGCTCCCTTACGGGATTGTGAAAAAATATCGAATTGCTTGTTGCCGCATTCAAACGCGCTCACGTTCCCGGCACCGTTTACCGCTCCCTTACGGTCACGGCTCCGTATGTAGTTGATTCTGCTAACGGAGCCGCGACCGTGAGGAAGCGGTAAAAGGTGCATCGAAAGGCGGACGGAGTGCCACGAGAACACCAGCCGGCCCGCACTACAGACGCCCCACTCCCATGCCGCGTCGCCGCATTTTGCTACCTGAGCATTTCTCTTGCGCAATTGTGGCCCGGCGCGCCCATGACTCCCCCGCCCGGATGCGCTCCCGAACCGCACAAATACAGATTCCGAATCGGCGTCTTGTAACGCGCGTATCCCGCGACCGGCCGCATGACGAACATCTGGTCGATGCTCATTTCGCCGTGGAAAATGTTGCCCCCGGTAATCGCGAAGCGGCGCTCCAGATCCAGCGGCGAAAGCACCTGCCGGTGTTCCACAATCTCTCGGATGTTCGGCGCGTACTCCGCGACCAGGTCCATCACGCGATCGCCGAACGGTTCCCGCAACTCATCCCATGTCGCGCCCCGCAGAGTGTACGGCGCGTATTGCAGGAAGATTCCCATGATGTGTTTGCCCGGCGGCGCGAGCGACGGATCGTACATGGTGGGAATCGTCAACTCCAGCAGCGGACGCGCCGACGGGCGCCCGTACTTCGCGTCATCCCACGCTCGCTCGACGTACTCGATGCTCGGGCAGATGTGCATCGTCGCCTTGTGATGCGGGCCGGGCGCGCCCGGGTAGGCGGTAAACTCAGGCAGACCGTTGAGCGCGAGATTGATCTTGCAACTGGTGCCTTCGATGCGGAACTTCTCGATGGCTGCGCGAAAGTCGCTGGGAAGATCGGCGGCATCGAGCAGGCTGAGAAAGGTGAGCTTGGGGTCCAAGTTCGAAGCGACTGCTTCGGCCTGAATCTCTTCTCCCGATTCCAGAACCACACCGTGCGCGCGGCCGTTGCGCACCAGGATCTTCGCTACTGGCGCATTCACCCGAATCACGGCGCCACGCGCCCTGGCCGACGCGGCGATCGCCTCGCTCACCGCGCCCATTCCCCCGCGCACGAAACCCCATAGCCCGCGATGGCCCGCCACCCCGCCCATGCAGTGGTGCAACAAAATGTAGGCCGTCCCGGGCGAGCGCGGACCGCCGTTGGCTCCGATGACCCCATCGGTGGCGAGCGTTACCTTTACCTGCTCCGATTCGAACCACTCGTCGAGGAATTCCGCCGCACTCTGGGTGAAGATCTTAACCAGCGCCACCGTATCTTTCGCGCCAAGCCCACGCAGCCGCGCCGCCAGCTTCAGGTACTCGATCAGATCCAGCGGACCGTTAGGCGGGAATTGCGGGGGAGTCGTGAGCAGTAGCCCCTCGACAACCTGCGAGATGCGCTCGAGCTGATCCTCGTATGCTGGGTAGACGTCCGCATCGTGCTTCGAAAACTTGGCGATCTCGGCGAGCGTTTTGGCCCGGTCCTGCCACATGAAGAAGTGGCGGCCATCGGGAAATGCCGAGAAAAACGCCGGGTCCTTCGCATCCACCTTGTACCCATACTTCGGAAGTTCCAACTCGTCGATGACTTTTTGCTGCAGCAGGCTGGTGAGGTAGGACGCGCTCGAAACTTTGTATCCCGGCCAGAGTTCTTCGGTGACAGCGCAGCCGCCGACGAGTTCACGGCGCTCCACTACCAGGACCTTCTTCCCGGCCTTGGCAAGATACGCGGCGGTGACGAGGCCGTTGTGGCCCGCGCCGATGATGACGACGTCGAAGTTGTTGCCGGGCATTTATCTCTTGCGGAAGATTACCACGGCGAGGGGCGGCAGCGTAACGGAGATGCTATTCGGGCGCTCGTGTTTCGGCACGGGCTGCGATGAGACCACTCCTCCATTGCCCATGTTCGATCCGCCGTATAGTTCCGAATCCGTGTTCAGGATTTCCTGGTAGAAACCCTCTTCGGGAACTCCGAATTCGTACTTCGACCTGGGCACCGGAGTGAAATTGCAGGCCACCAGCAGCCAGTCCTTGGGGTCTTCAGCGCGGCGCGCGAAGGCGATGATGGAGTTCTCCCAATCGCGGAAATCCACCCATTCGAAGCCGCTGTAATGAAAATCCACCTCATATAGCGCGGGGTTCTCCCGGTAGATGCGATTGAGGTCGCGCACGAGCGCCTGCAGCTTGCGATGGTAGTCGAACTGCAGCAGGTCCCAGCGAATTCCGGCGTTGTGGTTCCACTCTTCGCGCTGCCCTATATCCTGGCCCATAAAGAGCAGCTTCTTGCCGGGATGCGCCCACATGTAGGCGAGGAAGGCGCGCACGTTCGCGAACTGGCGCCACTCGTCGCCCGGCATTTTATCGAGCAGCGAGCCCTTGCCGTGTACCACTTCGTCATGCGAGATGGGCAGCACGAAATTCTCCGTGAACGCGTAGAGCAGGCTGAAGGTGATGTGGTTGTGATTGTGCTTGCGATAGATGGGGTCTTTGCTGAAGTAATCCAGCATGTCGTGCATCCACCCCATGTTCCACTTCATGGTGAAGCCCAGGCCGTTGAGATACACGGGCTTGGATACGCCGGGAAACGCCGTGGATTCTTCTGCCACCGTGAAACAGCCCGGAATCGTGTGAGCGACTTCATTGAAGCGGCGGATAAAGTCGATGGCCTCCAGGTTTTCGTTGCCGCCGTACTGGTTCGGAATCCATTCGCCCGGCTGCCGGGAGTAGTCCAGGTAGAGCATGGACGCGACGGCATCCACGCGCAAGCCATCGATGTGGTACTCCTTCAGCCAGAACAGCGCGTTCGACACCAGGAAGGTCTTCACCTCGTTGCGGCCGTAATTGAAAATGAGCGTGCCCCAATCGCGATGTTCGCCCTTGCGAGGGTCGGCATGCTCGTAGAGCGCGGTGCCATCAAAGAACACCAGGCCGTGAGCGTCTTTCGGGAAATGCGCGGGCACCCAATCGACGATCACGCCGATTCCGTTCTGGTGGCAGATGTCGACGAAGTGCTTGAAATCGTCCGGCGTGCCGAAGCGGGACGTAGGCGCGAAGTAGCCGATCACCTGGTAGCCCCACGAGCCTGAGAACGGATGCTCCATAATGGGCAGCAGCTCGATGTGCGTGTAGCCCATCTGCTTCACGTATTGCACCAGCTTGACGGCCATCTCGCAGTACGTGAGAGGCTGGCCTAGCGGCCCGCGCATCCAGCTTTCCAGGTGAACTTCGTAAGCCGCGATCGGGCTCTTGAGCCAATCGGTGGCGCCGCGCTGCTCCAGCCAGGCGGCATCGTTCCACTGGTAGCGGTTGATGTCCCAGACCACGGACGCGGATTTCGGCGGCATCTCGCAGTAGAACGCGTACGGATCGGCCTTGAGCTGCTGGTAGGCGTTGAATTGGGAGCGGACGTTGTATTTATATTTCGCGCCGGAATCCAGGCCGGGAATGAAGAGCTCCCAGACGCCTCCACTGCGCCGCCGCATGGGGTGGCGGCGAATGTCCCAATCGTTGAACTCGCCGGCAACCGTGACGTTTTCGGCGTTCGGCGCCCAAACGGCGAAACGTACGCCGCGCACACCGTCGGCCTCCCCGAGGTGCGCGCCGAGTGTGCGATACGCCTCGTGCAGTGTGCCCTCGGTATGCAGGTAGAGGTCGGAATCGGTGATGAGCAGGCCGAAGCGGTAGGGGTCGTCAAAGTCGACGGTGCGGCCGTCCCACAGTTGCGCTCGCAGACGATACGCGCGTGCATCGCCTTGCAGGACTCCGCAGAACAGCCCTTCGGGATGCTCCTTGGTCATCGGAACAACCTCGTCGCCGAGCAGGACGGACGCAGCTTCAGCTTGCGGCAGGAAGGCGCGGACTTCCCACCGGCCCGCGCCGTTCTTCTTGCGAATGCCGTGCGGCCCCAGGACGCGGAAAGCGTCGCCGTGATATCCGCCGACGATGGATTCCATCTCTTGCGAAGTCATGAGAGTCTAAAGAAATAAGTATGGCGGATTTCCTGCTCGATTTGCCGAAAGCGGAGCTGCATCTGCATCTGGAAGGTTCGGTGGAACCCGAAACCCTTCACGAACTGGACCCCACCGTAAGTGTCGATGAGTACCGGGCCACATATTCCTACGACAGCTTCGATGCCTTCCTGCGCGCCTTCGGAGTGATAGGCAAACGTCTGCGCACACCCGATGACTACGCCCTCATCACCCGTCGGCTGCTGCAGCGCCTCATTACCCAAAATGTCCAGTACGCCGAAATTATCGTCGCCGCCGGCGTGGTGTTATGGAAGGAGCAGGACTTCGCCCCGATCTTCGACGCCATAGCCGCCCAAGCCGAAAAGTCGCCCGTCGAAGTGCGCTGGATTCTCGATGGCGTGCGGCAGTTCGGCGTGGAGCACGTGCGCCGCGTCGCCGAGCTTGCGGCGGAACGGCAGGGTCGCGGCGTGGTGGCGCTCGGGATCGGCGGCAGCGAGGAGCGCGGTCCGGCGGAACTCTTCGGCGACGTCTTTCTCTGGGCGGAAAGCGAAGGGCTGCATCTGACCGCCCACGCCGGCGAGAGTATGGGGCCGGAGAGCATCTGGGCGGCGCTCGGGATCGGCGCCGAGCGCATCGGTCACGGCATCCGCGCGATCGACGATGAGCGCTTGCTGCGCGAGTTGCGTGCGCGCGACATCCCCCTCGAAGTCTGCCCCACCAGCAACGTCGTCACCGGCGTTGTCGCCCGTCTCGAAGACCATCCGCTGCGCCGCCTCTACGACGCCGGAGTGCCCATCATCCTCAATTCCGACGACCCCGCCATGTTCCGCTGTTCGCTGCTGGACGAGTATCGGCTGGCGGCGCAGGTCTTCGGCTTCACGGAAGAGGAACTGCGCGGAATCGCGGCGAACGGGTTTCGCTATGCGTTTACGCGCCCTGCCTGCGTAAAATAGAAGTTTCCATGCAAAAACAGATTGTTCCGGCGAGTTCGGTGGAGGGCAGTATCTCACTGCCCGGGGATAAGAGCATCTCGCATCGCTATGCCATGCTGGCGTCGATCGCAGACGGACCTACAAGGATTCATAACTACTCAACAGGCGCGGATTGCCACTCGACTCTCGGGTGCGTGCGCGCATTGGGCATTGAAGTGGAAGGCGGCGGCACCGAGTTCACGGTACACGGGCGCGGACTCGATGGCCTGCGCGAACCCGCCGCGGACCTCGACGCGGGCAATTCGGGCTCCACCATACGCATGCTCTCCGGCATCCTCGCGGCGCAGCCGTTCCGGTCCCGCATCTTTGGCGACGAGTCGCTGTCGCGCCGCCCCATGCAGCGCATCATGACTCCGCTGGCGCAAATGGGCGCACGCATCCAAGCTCGCGACGGCAAGTTTCCTCCCCTGGAAATCCACGGCGGGCGCTTGCGGCCCATTCATTACGATCTGCCCGTGCCCAGCGCGCAAGTCAAAACGTGTGTGCTGTTCGCCGGACTGTTCGCAGAGGGCGAAACCAGTGTCGGCGAGCCCGTGCGGTCGCGCGACCACTCCGAAATTGCGCTGCGCGAGTTCGGCGCGGAAGTCACAGCGGCCGGCGGGCGCATCGCGATTACGGGCCGGCCGAAATTGCAGGCGCGCGAACTATTTGTGCCGTCAGATCTTTCTTCCGCTGCGTTCTTCCTCGTCGCGGCGTTGATGCTTCCGGGCTCGCGCCTGACCATCTCGGGCGTCGGACTGAATCCCACACGATCGGCGCTGCTCGATTTTCTCGTAGGCATGGGAGCGCGCATTCGCATCGCCGGAATTGAGAGCCGCAATGGCGAGTTGGTGGGCGAAATCCTGGTGGAGCATTCCGAATTGCGCGGCGGGAAGATCTCGGGCGGCCTCACCGCGGCGCTGATCGATGAGATTCCCGTCCTTGCCGTGCTGGGCGCAGCCAGCGAACAGGGGCTCGAAATCCGCGACGCACAGGAATTGCGCATCAAGGAGACGGACCGCATTCGCACCGTGGTGGACAACCTGAAGCTGATGGGAGTGGCTGCGGAGGAACTGCCCGATGGGATGATCATTCCCGGACGCCAGAAGTTTCGCGCTGCCCAAGTGGATTCGCACGGCGACCACAGGATCGCCATGGCGTTCGCGGTCGCGGGCCTGCGCGCCGCCGGCACGACGACCATTGAAGGCGCCGAAGCCGCTTCCGTCTCCTTCCCCGAATTCTGGGATACGCTCGCGGGAATCGTGCGCTGACCCGTACCCCTACGCTTCGTGCACGTCTTCGAGGTACGTGTAGCCGTGCAGCCCATCCTCGTAAAAATGCAGCAGCGAGCCGCTTTCTTCGTAGGTCATGCGACCCTCGCGGAGCGCTGCTTCGACGTCCCGGCGCAACTTGGCCACCAGGTTGTCCGATGAGAACTGAACGTAGTTCAGAACCTCGCGGACCGTGTCGCCCTTGATGACGGAGTCCAGCATCACCTCGCCGCTTTCGTTGAGGCGCACGTGCACGGCATTGGTATCGCCGAACAGGTTGTGCAGGTCGCCGAGGATCTCCTGGTAGGCGCCCAGCAGGAAGGTGCCGAGGTAATAATCGCCGCCATCGAACGAGTGGAGCAGCAACGTGCGCTTGACGTCCCGCCGATCGATGAACGCGTCCACCTTGCCGTCGGAATCGCACGTGATGTCGCCGAGCACAGCCGGATGCGACGGCTCCTCGCCCAGCCGGTGGATCGGCATCACCGGGAACAATTGCTTGATGGCCCAGCTATCCGGCATGCTCTGGAAGAGCGAGAAGTTGCAGAAGTAGGTATCGGAAAGCATCGCGTCGATGCCTTCGAGTTCCTCGGGGAAGTAATCGAGATCGCGCGCCTGTTTTTGAATCTTGCGCAGAATGCCCCAGTAGAGGTTTTCCGCGATGCAGCGCTGTTCCAGCGAAAGGTAGCCTAGGCTGAAGAGGTTCAACGCCTGATCGAGCGCCTGCTGCGCGTCGTGATAGCTCTCGAGCAGGTTTTTTGCGGTCAGGCCGCGATAGGTCTCCTGCAAATCGATGAGCGGCTGCTCGGCATCGGCCGGCGGCTCCGGCGGCAGCTCCGCTTCGCCCATGCCGGAAACGCCCAGAACGTTGAAGACAAGCACGCTGTGATACGCGGCGATGGCGCGCCCGCTTTCCGTGACGATGGTCGGGTGGGGGACATTCACTTCATCGCAAACATTCTGCACGTGGTAGATGACGTCGTTGGCGTACTCCTGCAGCGTGTAATTGACGCTGGATTCGAAGTCCGTCTGCGAGCCGTCGTAGTCGATGCCGAGACCGCCGCCGACGTCCAGATATTTCAGGCCGGCGCCTGCGCGCGCCAAATCCACATAAACGCGCACGGCCTCATTCACCGCGCCCTTGATCTGGCGGATGTTGGTGATCTGGCTGCCGAGATGGAAGTGCAACAGGTTGAGGCAATCGGCCATGCCGAGGTCCCTCAACTCCTGTAAAGCGCGCATCGCTTCCGTTGCGGAGAGGCCGAACTTGGAACGGTAGCCGCCCGAACTCTTCCAACGTCCCGACCCGCGGCTGGCGAGTTTCACGCGCAGCCCGATATTCGGACGCACGCCGACACGCGCGCTGTACTTGAGGATGAGATGCAGCTCGGTATACTTCTCGACAACCGGGATGATCTTGCGGCCCATTTTCTGGGCCAGCATGGCCATCTCGATGTACTCGTCGTCTTTGAAGCCGTTGCAGATGATCGGCGTATCGTTGTCGGCCAGCGCCATAACCGCCATCAGTTCGGGCTTCGACCCGGCCTCCAGTCCGAAGCCGAAGGGCTTACCGAATTCGAGAACTTCCTCCACTACCTGCCGCTGCTGATTGACCTTGATGGGGTACACACAGCAGTAGCCGCCGTGATAGTGGTGCTCGCCGATGGCGGTGGCGAACGCGCCGTGCAGCTCCCCGAGGCGGTGCTTCAGGATGTCGGCGAAACGGATCAGGATCGGCAGATTGATGCCGCGCAGCACGAGCGTATCGACAAGTTCCTTGAGGTCTATGGAGCGGCTGGGGTCTTTTTCGGGATGAACGCGGACATGGCCATTGTCGCCAACCGAGAAGTAGCCCTTACCCCAGCTCGCGACGTCATAGAAGTCGCTGGCTACCTGGGGGGTCCAGCGCTCGGTGGGTTCCGCCACCAGCGTGCTTTTACGGCCATTTGCCAATTTCCGTCGTTCTCCTTGAACTTCCAGTTTCCTTCGAAAACCGCGGATCAGGCAAGAAGAATTCCGTTACGGGGAGCCGAGGGTATGATGAAGGTATGAAGTTGACGCTGAATCTCGACCCGGAGTTGGTGGAAAAGGTGTCCGAGATCGCCGCCGACCGGCAGATTACAATCAACGATCTGTTCAACCAGGAACTCGCAAAAATCATACGGGAGGACGAAGCCGCAGCCGAGGAACGGAAGCGCGAAGCGATAGAAGCTCTGAAGAGGAGTTTCGATGAGTCTAGCTTCCCGGTGGGCAAGCGAACCTGGACTCGTGCGGACCTTCATGAGCGGCGTTGAGTTTTTGGACTCGAACGTACTGATTTACGCCTACGATCCCGTTGACGGAAAGAAGCAGAGAATCGCCCGAGAGCTCATCGGCAGCGAACCGCCCCGTCTATTTGTAATTTCGACGCAGGTGCTCGCTGCACTGGCTTCGATTCCGCTTCACAAGTCGCGAGTCAAAGAGGAGGCCACCGGTGTTCTGTAAAACAAACCTGTAGAACGTTGCCGAAGAAGCAAGTTTCTGGCGGGAAATCTATATCTTTGTGGCCTCTCAGCGTCCTCTGTGTCTCTGCGGTGAATTGCGATGCCTCAAAGTTTACGAGACCCACTCCAACCCGTTCGCCTGACTTTGAGCCGCCCAACCCCCGTCTGAAGCCATTCGGTCCCTCCCCGCATCCATTAAAAGCGTAATCTTGACTAAGAAGTACAGATTAGCTACCCTTAGGTCAGATCAACAGTTCCAACAGTTTAGGAGCGCATGCCGGTGAGCGAATCCACCAACACCATAGAAACTTTTGCGAATCAGGAATATAAGTGGGGCTTCGTCACCGATATCGAAGCCGATTCCATCCCGCGCGGCCTGAACGAAGACGTCGTCCGCCTGATCTCCGCCAAGAAGAAGGAGCCCGAATGGCTCCTGGAGTGGCGCCTGAAGGCCTACCGCCACTGGCTGGGTATGGAAGAGCCCACCTGGGCCAACGTCCACTACCCCAAGATCGACTACAACGACATCATCTATTACGCAGCTCCCAAGACCAAAATCGACGCCCCCAAAAGCCTCGACGAAGTCGATCCTGAGCTCCTCAAAACCTACGAAAAGCTCGGCATTCCGCTGAAAGAGCGCGAGTTGCTCGCCGGAGTCGCGGTGGATGCCGTGTTCGATTCCGTTTCCGTCGCCACCACGTTCAAGGAAAAGCTGAAAGCTCAGGGCATCATCTTTTGCTCCTTCTCCGAAGCCGTACAGGAGCACCCCGATCTGGTCCGCCAGTATCTCGGCTCCGTGGTTCCGACCAGCGATAACTTCTTCGCCGCGCTGAACTCCGCCGTGTTCAGCGACGGCAGCTTCTGCTACGTGCCCAAGGGCGTTCGCTGCCCGATGGAGCTCTCCACCTACTTCCGCATCAACGCCAAGGACACCGGCCAGTTCGAGCGCACCCTGATCATTGCCGACGAGGGCGCTTTCGTCAGTTACCTGGAAGGCTGCACGGCGCCCATGCGCGACACCAACCAGTTGCACGCCGCCGTCGTCGAACTCGTGGCGCTCGATAACGCGCAGATCAAATATTCAACCGTCCAGAACTGGTATCCCGGCGATAAGGACGGCAAAGGCGGCATCTACAATTTCGTCACCAAGCGCGGCGCCTGCCGCGGCGTCAACTCGAAGATTTCCTGGACCCAGGTGGAGACCGGCTCCGCCATCACCTGGAAATATCCCAGTTGTTTGCTGATCGGCGACAACTCGGTGGGTGAGTTCTACTCGGTCGCGCTGACCAACAACTGGCAGCAGGCCGACACCGGCACCAAGATGATTCACATCGGGAAGAACACCACTTCCACGATCGTCTCGAAGGGCATCTCCGCCGGCCATGGCCAGAACACGTATCGCGGCGGCGTCAAGATCCTCAAGTCCGCTACCGGCGCCCGCAATTATTCGCAGTGCGATTCGCTGCTGCTGGGCGACCAGTGCGGCGCGCACACCTTCCCGTATCTGGAAGTGAAGAACACGTCCTCGCAGGTTGAGCACGAAGCCTCCACCAGCAAGATCGGCGAAGACCAGATTTTCTACTGCCGCCAGCGCGGCATTTCCACCGAAGACGCGGTCAGCATGATCGTGCACGGCTTCTGCAAGGAAGTGTTCCGCGAGCTCCCGATGGAGTTCGCCGTGGAAGCCCAGAAACTCCTCGGAGTCAGCCTCGAAGGCAGCGTCGGCTAAGCACAAGCACAACAACATGGCACTACTCGAAATCAAAGATCTGCACGCCCGCGTGGGCGATCGTGAAATTCTGAAGGGCATTGACCTCACCGTGAATTCCGGTGAAGTGCACGCCATCATGGGGCCGAATGGCTCGGGCAAAAGCACGCTCGCTCAAGTGCTCGCCGGCCGCGAGTTGTACGCCGTTACCGGCGGCCAGGTGATTTACCAGGGACACGACCTGCTGGAGCTTTCGCCGGAAGACCGCGCGCGCGCCGGCATTTTTCTCGCATTCCAATATCCAGTGGAAATTCCGGGCGTCAGCAACATGTACTTCCTGAAAGCCGCCCTCAACCAGGTGCGCAAGAGCCAGGGACAGGAAGAACTGGACGCGATGGACTTCCTCAACCTGGTGCGCGAAAAGATGAAGCTCATGGAGATGGATCAGGCGCTCTTGAATCGCCCTGTGAACACCGGCTTCTCCGGCGGCGAGAAAAAACGCAACGAGATTTTTCAAATGGCCGTGCTGGAACCGAAGCTCGCCATTCTCGATGAGACCGATTCCGGCCTGGATATCGACGCGCTCCGCACCGTCGCCGGCGGCGTGAATGCGCTCCGCGGCCCCGAGCGCAGCATGATCGTGGTCACGCACTATCAGCGCCTGCTGAACTACATCGTCCCGGATTACGTGCACGTGCTTTCCCAAGGCCGGATCGTCAAAAGCGGCGGCAAGGAACTCGCGCTGCAACTCGAAGAGAGCGGCTACGCGGGACTCGGAATCGAAGATGAAGAGGAGGCTGTCGCTCGATGACGGCTGCGATTGCCGAACAGACCGGCGCATGGCTGGCGGACTTCACGTCTCAGCCCGCCGCCGAGGGGTGGCTGCGCGAACTGCGCAATGAAGCCTTCGAACGCTTCAGCCGGCTGGGTTTCCCCACCACGCGCGATGAAGAGTGGCGATTCACGAATGTCGCCCCCATCGCTCGCGCCCGGTTTAGCCGCGCCCGCGCCGAACGCATCGTGCGCGTTCCCGAAGGCGTCACCCGGCTCACCTTGGGCGATGCGCAAACCGAAGCGCATCTCGGCAAGTACGCAAGCACGGAAGCCAATGCGTTCGTGGCATTGAATACCGCGTTTCTGAATGACGTCATCGCGCTGGAGATTCCGCGCGGCGCGGTCATTGCCGAGCCCATCGAAATCGATATTCAGATCGCGCAAGCCGGAGCGGCGCATCCGCGGCTGCTCGTAATCGCCGGGGCGAACTCGCAAGCTGCAATTGTCGAAAGCTACAGCGGCGCGGGTAAGTACTTCACCAACGCGGTCACGGAGATCGTCGCCGGGGAAGGCGCGGTGATCGACCACTACAAGGTGCAGCGCGAATCGGGCGAGGCGTTCCACATCGCTACCCTGCAGGCGCAGCTTGGCCGCAGCGCGACGTTTTCCACGCACAACATCTCCCTCGGGGGCGCGCTGGTGCGCAACGATGTCAACGCGGTGCTCAGCGAAGGCACGGAGGCCACGGTGAACGGCCTGTACATCGCCAACGGCTCCCAACACGTGGACAATCACACCGTCATCGACCACGCCAAGCCGCACGGCGCCAGTCACGAGCTTTACAAGGGAATTCTCGACGACCGCGCGCACGCCGTTTTTAACGGCCGCATCATCGTGCGCAAAGACGCGCAGAAGACCGACTCGAAACAGACCAACAAAAACCTGGTGCTGAGCGACGATGCCGTTATCGACACCAAGCCTGAGCTGCAGATCCATGCCGACGACGTGCGCTGCACTCATGGCGCCACCATCGGGCAGCTCGATGCGGAGGCTATGTTCTACCTGCGTTCCCGCGGCATCGGCCGGAGCGAAGCGCGCAGCCTGCTGACGTACGCGTTTGCCCAGGATGTCGTGGACCGCATTAAAATTCCGGCGCTGAAGGAATCGCTGGAGAAGTATCTCTTCGAGAAATTCCATGAGCACCATCACCAGTAAGGTCGCAACCGGCTTCGACGTGGAAAAGGTCCGGGCGGATTTCCCGGTTCTCAAGCAATCCGTCCATGGCAAGCCGCTTGTGTATCTGGACAGCGCGGCCACGGCCCAAAAACCGATCCAGGTCATCGATGCCATTCGCAAGTTTCACGAAGTGGATTGCGCCAATATCCACCGCGGCGTTCACGAGTTGAGCCAGCGCTCCACCGCGGCGTACGAAGAAACGCGCGCCAAGACGAAGAAATTCCTGAACTCGCGGCACACAAGCGAGCTCATCTTCACGCGCGGCACCACGGAAGGAATCAATCTGGTCGCCTCCTCATGGGGGCGCAAGAACATCAAAGAGGGCGACGAGATTGTCATCTCCGCCATGGAGCACCATTCGAACATTGTGCCCTGGCAGATGCTCTGCGAAGAGACCGGCGCGGTGCTGCGCGTCATTCCCATGAACGACCGCGGCGAGCTGATCATGGAGGAGTACGCCAGGCTCCTGACGCCGCGAACCAAGATGGTTGCGGTGGCGCACGTTTCCAATGCGCTCGGCACCATCAATCCGGTGCGCCAGATCATCGAGATGGCCCACGCCAACGGATCGCTGACCCTGATTGACGGAGCGCAGGCCGCGCCGCACATTGCGGTGGACGTGCAGGCTCTGGACGCCGATTTCTACGCGTTTTCCGGACACAAGGTCTGCGGACCCACAGGCATCGGCATTCTATATGGCAAGACCAAACTGCTGAACGCAATGCCTCCGTACCAGGGCGGCGGCGACATGATCCGCACGGTCACCTTTGAGAAGACGACGTACAACGACCTGCCGTACAAGTTCGAAGCGGGCACGCCCAACATCGCCGGCGGCATCGGACTCGGAGCCGCCCTCGACTACCTCACGCACATCGGTCTGGAAACCATCGCCGCGTACGAGCATGAACTGCTCGTGTATGCCACCGAACGGCTCTCGGCCATCCCCGGGCTGCGCATTATCGGCACCGCGCGCGAAAAGGCCGCGGTGGTCAGCTTCGTGATCGAAGGCATTCACCCGCACGACATAGGAACCGTGCTGGACCGGCAGGGCATCGCCGTCCGCACCGGCCATCACTGCGCGCAGCCGCTGATGGATTGGTTCCATGTGCCCGCGACTACAAGGGCATCGCTGGCGTTCTACAACACGTTCGGCGAGATCGACGCGCTGGCGTCGGGCATCCAAAAAGTAAAGGAGATTTTCTCCTGATGGTCCACGATCTTTACCAGGAAATCATCCTCGACCACAGCAAGCGTCCCCGAAATTGCCACTCGATGGACGACGCGACGCGCAAGGCCGAGGGCTACAACCCGCTCTGCGGCGACAAGCTCAAGCTTTTTCTGAAGATGGAAAGCGATGTCGTCAAGGACGTCAGCTTCGTGGGCTCCGGCTGCGCCATTTCGACCGCCTCGGCTTCTCTGATGACGGAAGCGCTCAAGGGCAAAACGCGCGACGAAGCGCTCAAGCTGCTCGACAGGTTTCATGACCTGCTCACCACCGATACGCCGGTGAGCAATGAGCTTGGCAAGCTGGTGGTTTTTTGCGGCGTGCGCGATTACCCCGCGCGCGTGAAATGTGCCACGCTCGCCTGGCACACTCTGAAATCCGCGCTGATGGCCGCCGAGCCGGAAGCCGAACCGGTGGTCAGCACGGAATGATTCAGCGCGAACAGATTGTGGCGGCGCTCAAGAAGGTCTACGACCCCGAGATGCCGGTCAATATTTACGAGCTCGGCTTGATCTACGGCATCGACATCGCCGAAGACTGCAAGGTGGATGTGCGCATGACGCTGACCGCGCCCAACTGCCCCGTCGCGGGAACCCTGCCCGGCGAGGTGGAGCGCGCCGTCCGCGCCGTCCCGGGAGTTACGGACGTCAAACTCGAACTGACCTTCGATCCCCCGTGGACCAAGGACCGCATGTCCGAAGCCGCCAAACTGGCGCTCGGCATCGAGGACATCATTCCGATCGGGAGACTCAACCGCCGATGAAGCTGAGCGCGAACGAAGAATACGGACTGCGCTGCCTGGTGCGCATCGGTTATGCCGATGGAGGCGGTCTCACCATCCCCGAGATCAGCGGCGCGGAAGGCGTATCGGCGCCGTACGCCGCCAAGATTCTTCGCGTGCTGCGAAAGGGCGGCTTCGTCAAGGCCGCCCGCGGAAAAGACGGCGGCTACACGCTCGCGCGGCGTCCCGAGGAAATCGTCATCGGCGACGTCATGGACGCGCTCGGCGGCAAGCTCTTCGAAAGCGACTTCTGCGACAGCCACTCGGGCCAGCACGCCATCTGCACGCGCAGTGTGGATTGTTCGGTGCGCTCCCTCTGGCGGGCCGTGCAGGTGTCCGTGGATCAGGTGCTGAGTAAGGTCACTCTCCGCGATCTGATGCAGAACGAGGAAGAGATGAACTCGTGGGTGAAGACCATCCCGGGACCTAACCCCCTCGAGACGATTCGATTCTCTTAAGAATCGAAACCGTCGTGTCGCCGTGCTAACAATAGAACGAGGATCAATGTCCCGTCCGGCTGCCGTTCTCGTCTCACTCCATTCGCCTTTCGATGCCGTTCTTGTCGCGCTCCGTTCGCCTTTCGATGCACCTTTTACCGCTCCCTTACGGTCACGGCTCCGCTAGCAGAATCAACCACATACGGAGCCGTGACCGTAAGGGAGCGGTAAAAGGCGCCGGGAATGCGAGTGCGTTTGAAAGGCGGCAATAAGCTGGACCCGCTTCGCCGACAACGCCTCTCCCAAAAACACATTTTTGCCGAACGAACCCAACTAACCCGAATCGAATCAACAAACTCCCCGAAAAACGAACCCATTCCCCGCAGCCGCAAACCCAGGCCCCGCCAAGCCACAGCCCCAATCCCAACCCTGATATAATGGTTTCTGGATGGCCCTCTTCTGCCCGCCCCAGTGGGTTGTCGAAGATTCGAGTTCTTCCCATCGAAACGAAAAGCCCTGTCCCTGCGTTAACCCTGCTTGGAGGTATCCAGCTCCCACTCAATGAAAGCTAGCGTCCGCATTTCCCGTGGTGTCGAAAGCCTGTTTGGCACGCGCGATGAAAACATCCGGCTCATCGAATCCGGATTGGGCGTTCACACACAACTGGTGGACAACAATCTGGAAATCGAAGGCGATGAATCCAACGTCAATCGCGTCGAAAATATCCTCGAAGACTACAACACCCTGACCAAAGAAGGTCACGTCTTCAACAACGGCGACCTCAACAGCTACCTTCGTGTCGTCACCAACGATCCTGAAGTGTCCCTGCGCGCCCTCGTTCAATCCGGCAAGCAGCGGAATTTCGGCAAGAAGGTGCTCGCGCCGAAATCCGTCAACCAGCGCCGTTACCTGGAAGCCATCGAGCGCAATGACATGGTCTTCGGTATAGGCCCGGCCGGCACGGGAAAAACCTATCTCGCCGTCGCCATGGCCGTCTCCGCCCTGCTCGCCAAACAGGTCGCACGCATCATCCTCACGCGACCAGCCGTCGAAGCCGGCGAACGCCTCGGCTTCCTGCCCGGCACCTTGCAGGACAAGATCGATCCCTACCTGCGGCCTCTCTACGACGCTCTTTACGACATGCTCGACAACGAGCGCGTCGAAAAACTGCTGGAGCGCAACGTCATCGAAGTCGCGCCCATCGCCTTCATGCGCGGACGCACCCTCAACGACAGTTTCATTATTCTCGACGAAGCCCAGAACTCCACGCCGGAGCAAATGAAGATGGTGCTCACGCGGCAGGGCTTCAACTCCAAAATGGTGATCAACGGCGACGTCACCCAGATCGACCTGCCGAATGCCCGCCGCAGCGGCCTGCTGGACGCCATGGAAGTGTTGAAAGGCGTGCAGGGCATCAGCTTCGTGCGCTTCGACGAAAAAGACGTTGTGCGCCATAGTCTGGTGCAGCGGATCGTCAAGGCATACGAGCAGTACAACGACACCATTGGCGCCAATCGCCAGCTCGCCTTGAGTCTCGGCGGACTCCCGCAGGATGACGGCGCCGCCACCCCGGCCGCGCCGCCCCAAGCCGCGCCCGCTCTGCCGGTCACCGAAACCGCGCCGCAGGCCTGAGCGCCGCCATGAATTCGCCCGACGGCAGTACTGTGATATTCCGGCGCGTCCCTGAGACGCTGCGCAAGCGGAGCCTCGCCCTTTTCGCCCGAAAACTCCAGACGGAAGTTGCCCGCGGCCGCCGCTTCGACGTGCTCATCACCGGCGATGCCGAACTGCGCCGCCTGAATCGCGAGTTCCGCAACAAAGACTATCCTACCGACGTCCTGTCCTTTCCCGGCGCCACTCCCGATTCGCTCGGCGATCTCGCGATCTCCCTCGGCCACGCCCGCGCGCAGGCTCGGGAATTCGGACACACGATCGAAGACGAAATTCGCATCCTGATGCTGCACGGTGTATTGCACCTCCTCGGCATGGACCATGAGACCGATTCCGGCGCCATGGCCCGCACGGAGAAACGCTGGCGCACGCGCCTCCGCCTGCCCAACAGCCTCATCGAAAGAGTGCGCGCATGATGATCGCGGTCGTCATTGCGTCCTGCCTTGCAGTGCCTCTGCTGGGACTCGTCACGTTCGTGCAGATCCTGTATCTGGAAAGCCTGCGCCTGCGCACGCGCGACCTGCCGAGCCTCAGGTTTTTCAAAGAAACACTGGAAGACCGCCTCGGCCTGGACACGGACGATGGCGCCGGCGCGTTCTCGCTCATCAAGCACACCGTGCTGGTGGTCATCGGCGTCCTTTTCTTTGCGTGGTTTCAGGATGGGCAGCATTGGACCGCGGCCATCTTCTGGGAGACCATGGTCGCCGTTTGGCTCACCATGGTCGTAGCCTCGTACGTGGTGCCGCAGTTTCTCTACCGGCGCACGCGCGGCGCCTGGCTGCTGCCGTTCGTTCCGCTGCTCCGCGGACTCGCCGCGCTGGCCCGCCCCTTTTCCACCGCGCTCGAGTTCTTCCAATCGCTGATGGATCTGGCCGACGATACGCCGCAATCGAAGGAGGAGCCGACCTCCGCCGAAAACATCGAAGCCCTGATCTCCGCCGGCACTGAAGAAGGCCTCATCGAAGAGAACGATCGCGAGTTGATTCAGGGCGTCGTGGAGTTCGGCGATAAGACGGTCCGCGAGGTGATGACCGCGCGGCCCAATATGGTCGCCATCCCGGTGAGCGCCACGCTCGAAGAACTGCGGCAGCTCGTCATCAACGAACAGTATTCGCGCATTCCCGTGTACGAAAACAGCATCGATGAAGTGCTCGGCTTTGTGCACGTGCGCGACATGTTTGAGCTGGAGGCGGGCGAGCGCCTGACCCGGACCGTGCGCGAACTCATCCGTCCCATCCTCTTTGTCCCGGAAACCAAGCCCGTCGCCGACCTGATGCGCCAGATGCAGCAGGAAAACACCCACATGGTCATAGTTGTGGACGAGTACGGCAACACTGCCGGGCTGGCCACCATGGAAGACCTGCTGGAAGTGATCATCGGCGAAATTCGAGACGAGCATGAGCCCGATTCGGACATCAAAGAAGATGGCAACGGAGGCGTCATCGTCTCCGGCAATTTCGATCTCGACCGCGTGTCCGATCTCTTCGAGACCTTCCGCCCCGAAGAGGAAATCGAATCCACCACGGTCGGCGGGCTGCTCAGCGAATGGCTCGGCCGCGTTCCCAAAGCCGGCGAAGCGGTGGACCGCGACGGCATCCGCGTAGAAGTCCTCGCCAGCGACGAGCTCCGCGTAGAACAAGTGCACATCTCCAAATCGCAAACGGTTGCTCAATGAGTGAAACTCACCGCTCCGGGTTCGTCTCCCTAATCGGACGGCCGAACGCCGGCAAATCCACGCTTCTGAACGCGCTCGTCGGGCAAAAAGTTGCCATCGTCGCGGACAAGCCCCAGACCACAAGAACGTCGATTCAAGGCGTGGTCACGCTGCCTGACGCGCAGATCGTCTTTCTCGACACGCCCGGAATTCACAAAGCCGATACCCCGCTGAATAAACGCCTCATGGACACGGTGCGCGGCGCACTGGAAGAGCGCGACCTGCTCCTCTTCGTGGTGGACGCGGCGCGCAAGTTCACGGAAGACGATCGCCGCGCTGTCGATCTCGCCAAAAAGACCGGCGCTCCCGTCGTGGTGGTGCTGAATAAGATCGATCTGGTGAGGGAGAAGGCGCAGCTTCTTCCTCTCATTGAGGAGTACAAGCGGCTCTACGATTTCGCCGACTTCGTGCCCGTTTCCGCCCAGCGGGGCCGGCACCTCGATGACTTGCGCAAGGTGATCGTTTCGTTTCTTCCCGAAGGTCCGCCGTATTTTCCGCCGGACCACGTAACGGATCAACCGTGGCGTTTCCTCGCCGCTGAGCTCATCCGCGAGAAGGTGCTGCAGGCGACTCATCAGGAAGTGCCGCACGCCATCAACGTGATGGTCGATAAATGGGAAGAAACGCCGCGTCTGACGCGCATCTTCGCTACCATTCGCGTGGAGCGCGATGGACAAAAAGCCATCATCATCGGCAGCAAGGGCTCCATGCTGAAGCAGATCGGCACTCTGGCGCGCCAGGAGATCGAGCGGCTCTCCGGCACGAAGGTCTATCTGGACCTGCATGTGCGCGTGCAGCCCGGCTGGCGCGAAGACGCGGCCTTTCTGAACACAATCGACTGGCGTACAATGGCGGGTAAAGACGATGTCTAAGTTTTTCGCTTCACTACTCGCCATTTTCCTGCTCGCCGGGCCCACTCTGACGGCCGCCGACAAGAAGCCCGTGACCGACGATGCCATTCACGACACCGTGATGAATAAGCTGGCCAGCGACCCGGTAGTGAAAGGCGGCGCCCTGAACGTAGAGGTCAAAGGCGGCGTGGTCACGCTGAGCGGTCCAGTGGCCAACGAACGTCAGAAGGACAAGGCCACCAAGGTGGTCAAGAAGGTGAAGGGCGTCAAGGACGTGGTCAACAATTTGACCATTCAGGACAGGCCAGCCGGCAAATGAAGCGGCCGGCGCTCCTGGCATTCGCTGCCGCAATTGCGGCGCTGGCGCAGCAGGAGCAGCCATTCCACATACAGCTTTTGGCGAAGGACTTCACCTTCACCGAAGGACCGGCCTGGAGCAAAGACGGCTTTCTCGTGTTCAGCGATACGCCCAGCGACCGGATCATCCGCTGGTATCCCGGCCGCGAAGTCGAAGTGATGCGGGAACACGCGGGCGGTCCGCGCGGCAACGCCTTCGATTCGCAGGGCCGCCTGTACACCTGCGAAACACGAACGCGCCGCGTCACTCGCACCGATCGCGCCGGAAAAACGGACGTGGTGGCCGCAGATTGGGAGGGCAAGCGCTTCAACGCGCCGAGCCACATCGCAATTTCGAAAACGGACCACGTCTACTTCACCGATCCCGCGTTCGGCAGCGAGCAGGACAAGCGCGAGCTCGATTTCTACGGCATTTACCATCTGCCGCCGCGAGGACCGTTGAAGCTGCTTGCGAAGTCTGCCACCCGCGTAAACGGAATCGCCCTCGCGCCCAACGGCAGGACGCTGTACGTCGGGGATGCCGATGCGCGTACGATTCGCGCTTATGAGCTGGATAAGAACGGCGATGCCACCGCGAATCGCGTGCTGATTGCGGCGACTCCGGGAATTCCGGGCGGCCTTGCCGCGGACGACAAGGGAAACCTGTACGTGACCGCTGGCAAGGCGGTCATCTCCTACACTCCCGAAGGCAAGGAGCGGTACGTGCTGAACATCCACGGAGCGCCGGCGGACTGCGCGTTCGCCGAGGCCGACCAGAAGACGCTCGTGGTCACCAGCCGGGGAGAAGTCTTCCGCGCGCGGGAAGAAAAGTGATGGAAGACGATCGCCGCTACCCCAAGCGGCCAATGGTGGGGGTGGGCGCCCTGATCTTTCGCCGCGATCGGATTCTGATGGCGCAGCGCGGCAAAGAGCCGCTGAAGGGCTGGTGGTCGCTGCCGGGAGGCGCGCTGGAAATCGGAGAAAGCCTCGCCGGCGCCGTCTGCCGTGAAGTGCGCGAAGAAACCGGACTGATCGTCGAACCAGTCCGCATGTTCGAAATCTTCGAGCGGATCATCCGGGATGCCGCCGGAGCCCCCGAATACCACTACGTCCTGATCGACTACGTATGCAAAGTCACCGGAGGAAAACTCTTTCCGGGAGACGATGTCTGCGCAGTCGAATGGGTCCGCCGAAGAGATCTGCCAGCCCTGCAAATCACTGAAGGAACTCTGGGCGTGATTGAAAAAGCGTTCGTTCAGAGAGGACAATGGAATAGGACGCAGATGAACGCAGATAAACGCGGATAATCTTAGGTTCTTATCGGCGTTTATCTGCGTTCATCTGCGTCCCTTAATTCTTCTTGTGAAATTTAACCAACAGGCACTCGAGTTCGAATCGCTGAGAGAATTGCTCGGCCGCTACGTTTATACAGACCAGGGGCGTCGTGAACTTACGAAGCTCCAGCCTTCGCACGATGCTGCTCTTCTCACGGATGCTCTGGCCGAAGCCGGAGAAGCTATCGAGTATCTCCGCACTGCCGCTCGTCCGCAGGCGGCCGCCCGCGGAGCAGCGATCCGCGTCGACTTCTCCGGCCTTGCCGACGTCGAACCCGCCGTCCACAAACTGCGGATCGAAGGCGCAAGCCTGGAACCGCGGGAGATCTTCGATGTGTTCGCGCTCCTGGATCGCGCTGCCGATGCCAAGAGCGTCCTCAGCGCCGCCGCCGAACGGTTCCCGAGACTCGGCCGCCGCGCGCAGACCATCGGCGACTTCCGCGCGCTTTTGCAAGATCTGGATGGCAAGATTCTTCCCGACGGTAGCATCGCCGATAACGCCAGCGTCGCCCTGAACCGCCTCCGCCGCGACATCGAAAGGCAGAAGCGATCCATTCAGGAATCGCTCGAGCGCTTTCTCAAGGCGCATCGCGAAGAAGGGCTCCTGCAGGAGGAATTCGTCACGATTCGCAATGAGCGCTTCGTGGTGCCGGTGATCGCCGGACAGCGGCGGCGCATGGACGGAGTGATTCACGGCGCCAGCTCCAGCGGCCACACGCTGTTCGTCGAGCCGCTCGAAACCATTGACCTGAATAACGAGCTGGTTCGCCTCTCGGAAGAAGAGGCGCGGGAAGTCCATCGCATCCTGGTGGAAATGACGGCGCGGCTGCGCGGGTACGCCGATTCCATTCGCCAGACCCTCGCGACGATGGCGGAGTTGGAGCTGGTCTTCGCCAAAGGCCGCTTCGCCATTGAATTCGACTGCGCGGTGCCGCGCTTCGGCTCGCGTGTTTTGCTCAAGGACGCGCGTCATCCACTGCTGGACGACGTGCTGCGGCGGCGTCACAAGAAGCCCGTGCCCATCAGCCTGGAGCTTACGCCGGAGAACCGCACGCTGCTCATCAGCGGCCCGAACACCGGCGGCAAAACAGTTACCCTCAAAACCGTTGGACTGCTCGGCGTGATGGCGCAATGCGGATTGCCGGTACCCGCGGCCGAAGCCGAATTCCCCGTCTTTGAGCAGGTGCTCGCCGACATCGGAGACCAGCAGTCGATTCAGGAGAACCTCAGCACTTTCTCGGCGCACGTCTCCAACATTCGCGAGATGGCGCTGGACGTAACGCCGGATTCGCTCGTGCTGCTGGACGAACTCGGCGCGGCGACAGACCCGGAAGAAGGCGGCGCTCTCGGTGTCGCGATCGTCGAGCATTTCCGCGCGGCCGGAGCCTACACGCTCGTCTCCACACACCTGATGGCGATGAAGATTTACGGAGCTTCCACGCCCGGCGTGGTGAACGGCTCGATGGGCTTCGACGAGAACACATTTGAGCCCACCTATCAGCTCCGCCTCGGACTGCCGGGCAAGTCCGCGGGCCTGGAGATCGCCACGCGACTGGGCATCCCGGAGGACATCATGATTCGCGCGCGCCGCAACATGAGCGATCGCGAGCGCGACGTTACGCGGTTTCTCAGCGAACTCCATCGCCGCCTGGAAGAGACGCAGTCGCTCGAAAACGAGCTGCGCACGAAAATCGCGCATTACGAACAGCGGCAAAAAGAGCTCGCGCACGAATGGGAAAAGCGTGAGGGCGCGAAGCTGAAGGAACTGGAAAGGCGCACGGATCAGGCGCTCGCCAAATTCGAAGAGCAGGCGCAGGAAACGCTCGGCCGGATTTCGACCGATGCCGGCCGCAAAGCGCAGCAGGACGCGCAGCGCCGCGTCGCCAAAGCGAAACGCGAGCTGAAAGAGGACTTCCACACCACGGTGCTGGCGACGCAGGACGATTCGCGACAGGACCGCATTCAGCCGCTCAAAATCGAAGAAGGCGCGCGCGTCCGTCTGCGCGATGTGCGCGAGCCGGCGCGCGTTCGCCGCAAGCTGGGCGATGGAAAAATCGAGGTGGAAGCCGGCTTCATGAAGATGCAGGTCTCGACGGACGACGTGATCGAGGTGCTTCCCGAGACCGGAGCACCGCCCGGCCGCTTGCCGAAAAACGTCACCTATAAGCCCGCGCCGGAACTCGCCCCGGTGCACCAGGAAATCAATGTGATCGGGCAGCGCGCCGAAGAAGCGCGGGATGCTGTAGACGCGTTCCTGGACAGGGCTGTGATGGCCACAGCCAGCCGCGTCCGCATCTTCCACGGCTTTGGAATGGGAGTGCTGCGCAAGACGATCAACGAACTGCTCGCACGTCATCCGCACGTCGCCCGCTTTTATGCGGCCCCGCAGCAGGAAGGCGGAGGCGGCGCAACCATCGTCGAGATCAGAGAATAGCAAGGCGCTATTTCTTCTTCGTGCGATCGACCTGCCGCCCGGCTTTCCATACCGACACGATGTCCCGCGTAGCTCGAATGTCTTTTGACGGGTCGCCATTCACAAGAACGAGATCGGCGCGCCTCCCCACCTCAATCCTTCCGCGATCCACCAGAAAGAACGCTTGCGCGGGAGCCGATGTTGCAGCCTGAAGCGCTTGCAGCGGAGTCAACCCGCATTGCGTCAGTAGTTCCATCTCGCGATGTAAACTCACGCCCCACGCCGTATCGGGATTGGGAGCGTCGGTGCCCGCCAGAATCGTGACGCCGGCCTCATGCTCGGCGCGCATTGCCGCCAGCGCGTATGCGAACTTGACGCCCAGCGAGACGCGAGGCGGCAGCTTGATGCGCAGGATGTCCAGCGCGGCAGGTGTAAGGTAAGGAGCGAAGTGCGGATCAACGGCGAAGCGTTCGCCCTGCGGATTCCCGGAAAACGCCTCGAGCACGGAGAGCGTGCCGATTTGAAAAATGTGGTGCGACGCCGCAACTGCTGCGAAATCGGCGCGCGGAGCTGAATCCATGAAGATGTGTGCGAGCCCATCGACGCCCGCCTCGATCGCATCGTAAGCCTCCGCCTGCGTGCCGATGTGCGAGATCGCCAGTTTGCCCCGCCGGTGCGCCGCTCGCACGACGGCGGCGAGTTGCTCCTTCGTGAGCGTCGGGAACTTGTGCTCGTACATGATCTTGATGTAGTCGGAGCCCTCGGCGATGCGCGCATCCACGAATGCCTGCGCATCGTCGTGCGGGCCGAGAGTCGGCAGGGTCATGCCGGGCGGCAGCATCTCGGTCGGGTGGCCTTTCGGAACTGTGACGCCATATCCGGCCGTGCGAAAATCGGCGGCGTTCGGATCGTTTGCCGCGCGGAGTTTCATCAGCAGCTTCATGTCGCTCGCGTACATGTCGAGCTCCGTTGTGACGCCCAAGGCCGCGGCCTGCCGCAGGGAATCGGCATCTCCGATATGGACGTGCGCATCGATCAATCCGGGCAGCAGGGTTTTGCCGCTGGCGGGGCCCTGCGCGGGCTCGATCGCGACAATCATGCCGTCGCGAACCGTCACGGTTTGCGCGCGCAACATCCGATAGCCATCGAAGACATCGACGTTTCGAATGGCAAATTCGGATTGAGCGGCGAGCGCTGTTACCGCGCAAAAGAGGGACACAAGCAACGGCATACTTCCATGCTCGCGCGTTAGTACACTAGGCAGAGATGCGCCTCCTGAAAGATCTGTTCGAGAACAACCGCTCATGGGCGAAGCGCGAAGTAGATGCCGACCCGCAGTTCTTCGCGCGGCTGGTGGCGCAGCAGGCTCCGGAATTCCTCTGGATCGGCTGCTCGGATTCGCGCGTGCCCGCAAACCAGATCACGGGATTGATGCCGGGGGAAGTTTTCGTGCATCGCAACATTGCGAACATGGTGAAGCGCGATGACCCGAACTGTCACACAGTGATGCAATACGCCATTGAGGTGCTCCATGTGAAGCATGTCCTTGTGGTGGGACATTACCGCTGCGGAGGCGTCGCCGCGGCCATGGAGCCACAAACCGGCGGTCTTGTCGGCGAATGGCTGGCGCCACTGCGGGAAGTATACGTGCGCAACCGGGCGGAACTCGAAGCGCTCGGGCCGGAGCAGCGCTGGGACCGCCTGAGCGAGCTCAATGTGATCTCTCAGGCGTGCGCAGTGTGCGAATCGCTTGAGGTTCGCCAGGCGTGGTCGCGGGGGCAGGAACTGGCGGTCCACGGCTGGATTTACGGCGTGCAGGACGGACTGTTGCGCGACCTCAATGTGACGGTCGCGAACGCGGCGGAAGCTGTCGCGATGTTTGCTTAGATGCGAAAAAATCCGGCTGCTGTTCTCGTCGCGATTCATTCGCCTTTCGATGCACCTTTTACCGCTCCCTCACGGTCACGGCTCCGTTATCGGAATCAACTACATACGGAGCCGTGACCGTGAGGGAGCGGTAAAAGGTGCCGGCGATCGGAGTGTGTTTGAGGGCGTCAAGAAAGCAATTCGATATTTTTTCACGCGCGTTAGGGAGCGGTAAAAGGTGCCGGCGATCGGAGTGTGTTTGAATGCGGCAAAAACACCGCGTTTTATAGCGCCGCCAGCACCGCTCCGGCGTGACCCTCCACCTTCACTTTCCCATAGATCTTCTCGATCTTCCCGTCGGGCCCGATCACGAACGTGGTTCGTTCCACGCCCATGCTTTTCTTGCCGTACATGTTCTTCTCTTTCCAAACACCGTACGCCTGCGCGATTCGCTTATCGTCGTCGGCGAGCAGCGTGAACGGCAGATCGTATTTTTGTTTAAACTTCGCCTGTGCGTCCGTCGTGTCGGGCGAGACGCCGACGATCACGGCGTTCTTTCCGGCGAACGCGCGCGCATCGTCGCGAAACTCGCACGCCTCTTTGGTGCAGCCCGGCGTGTCGGCCTTCGGATAGAAGTACAGTACGACGCGCTTGCCTTTGAGATCCGAGAGGCGGAAGTCCGCGCCCGTATCCGTCTTTGCCTGAATGTCAGGAGCCTGATCACCTTCGTTCAACATCGTCTTCACCCCAGTTTCTGCTTCAACAAATCCGTCACCACCGAGACGTTCGCCTGCCCGCGCGTCGCCTTCATCGCCTGACCGACCAGGAAGTTGATCACTGTCGGTTTTCCGCCGCGATATTGCTCCACCTGTTTCGGGTTTGCGGCGATCACCTCGTCGATTATCTTCTCGATCGCGCCGGTATCGCTGATCTGCTGTAAGCCTTCGCGCGCGGCAATGGCCGATGGCGCTTCTCCGCCGGCGAACATTTTCGGAAATATTTCCTTGGCCAGTTTTCCCGAGAGCTTCCCCGACCCGATCATGCGGATCAATTCCGCGAGATGCTCAGGCGAGACCGGAGATGCCGAAATTTCGCGCCCTTCCGCTTTGAGCAGCGCCGCGAGGTCGCCCATTACCCAGTTGGCAGCCGCTTTTGGATCGCCCGCCGACCTGGCCGCGGCATCGAAGTACTCGCTCAGCGCCCGCGATTGCGTCAGCACATCGGCATCGTACTCGCGCAAGCCATATTCGGTGATGAAACGAGCGCGCTTCGCCGCGGGCAGTTCCGGCATCTCCGCGCGCAGGCTGTCGAGCCACTCGGCGCCGATCTCCAGCGGCGTCAGATCGGGCTCCGGGAAGTAGCGGTAATCGTGCGCGTCTTCCTTGCTGCGCATGCTGAATGTCTCGCCGAGGTCGGGATTATAGAGGCGCGTCTCCTGCACCACGCGGCCACCGCCTTCGAGCAGCGCCACCTGCCGCTCGATTTCGTAATCCAGCGCCTCTTTGAGGAAGCGGAATGAGTTCAGATTTTTGACCTCGGCCTTGGTGCCGAACTTCTCAGCTCCGCGGAGCCGCACGCTCACATTGGCATCGCACCGCAGATGCCCCTTTTCCATATCGCAGGTGGAGACATCCACGAATTGCAGCACCTGCTTCAGTTCGGTGAGATACGCATACGCCTCATCGGAGCTGCGCATATCGGGCTCGCTGACAATTTCCACCAGCGGCGTGCCGCTGCGATTGAGATCGACATACGAAAACTTATCGGAATCGCGAAAACCCTCGTGCATGCTCTTTCCCGCATCGTCTTCCATGTGGATGCGAGTGATGCCGATGCGCTTCACCTCGCCATTCACCGTGATATCGACGTGCCCGTGTTCGGAGAAGGGCTGGTCGTATTGCGAGATCTGATAGCCCTTGGGCAGGTCGGGATAAAAATAATTCTTGCGGGCGAAGCGCGAGAACGGCCGGACGTCGCAATTCAGAGCCAGCGCCGATTTGATCGCGAGTTCCACCGCGCGCCGGTTCAACACGGGGAGCGCGCCGGGAAGCCCGAGGCACACCGGGCAGACATTGGTGTTCGGCGGCGCGCCGAAGCTGGTGGGACATCCGCAGAAAATCTTGGTCGCGGTGGAAAGCTGCACGTGCACTTCGAGCCCGATCACCGGCTCATAACGAGCGATTGCGTCCATTGGTCTTCTCTTTTATTTTACGGGAGCCGCGGGGCCCAGCGTCTTCTGAAGCTGCGCGAGAAACGCCTGCAGCGCGGCACGATCCGCCTGCTCCCACTTCACCACGCAGAAGAAGCTCCGGCGATTGAAGAATACCGTATCCGCGGACGGCCGCCAACGGCCGGCCAGCGCCGCGCCCACTTCCGTCGACGTCAGGCGGTACACGCGGGCCTCCAGCTTTCCCGGGCCTTGATATCGCGCCACGCGCAACTGCGCGATGGAGTTGCGCGGCACCGGGTCGGGAGCCTCCGATGCATTGACATCGCCAACGGAAATGCGCCGCCAGCCGCCGGCCGCATTCTCCGGAAACAGGTCAGTGGGCATCGGCTCCTCTTTGCTGCAAGCGGTCAGGCTTATCATCGTTCCCATCAGCGCACGGCGTTTCACACTCTCGATTTTCACATGCCGGATGTTACCATCGCTATTTATGGCGAAGTTCCGGCCGGTCCGGGCAAAAAAGAGAAGCACGCCCGCGCCGCAAGGCGGCATGGCTTGCGTGGTTCTCATCATTCTCGGAATGCTCTTCGTAATTGCCTTCTTATTTTGGGTGCTCAGTGCGCACTGATCGACGACAGAACAATCAAATGCGGCCGGTGGAAATCATCCCCGGCGCGCTCCTGACCGCGGAAGGCTCCGCGCTCATCAAAGCCGGCAACACGCACGTGCTCTGCGCCGCGACAGTGGAGGAGACGGTCCCGCCGTTTCTTCGCGGCGGCGGGAAGGGCTGGGTGACCGCGGAATATTCTATGCTGCCGCGCGCCACCGCCAAGCGAACGCCGCGCGAAGTCACCAAGGGCCGCCCGTCCGGGCGCACGCATGAAATTCAGCGGCTGATCGGACGCGCACTGCGCAGTGTTGTGGACACGGCTGCGCTCGGCGAGCGCACGGTGATCGTGGACTGCGACGTTCTGCAGGCCGATGGCGGCACGCGGACGGCATCCGTCACCGGAGCGTTCGTGGCGCTCTCGCTGGCGCTCAAGCAAATGATGCAGTTCGGCGCGCTGAAACGCATGCCCGTACGCGACTACCTCGCCGCCACAAGCGTGGGAATTGTCGGCGGCGCACCCATGCTGGACCTGTGCTACGAAGAAGACTCGCAGGCGGATGTCGATATGAACGTCGTCATGACCGGGGCCGGAAAGTTCATCGAGCTGCAAGCCACAGCCGAGCACAACCCCTTCGACGATGCCGAAATGGGAAACATGATCGCGCTGGCGCGCAGCGGCATCGGCCAGCTCATCGAGCTTCAGAAAGCGCTCGTCCAGTTGTGATCCGGCTGTATTGCGCGACCGGCAACCCGGGCAAGCTCGCCGAATTCCAAATGGCGGCCCGCATTTTCGATATCGCCATCGAGCACGTGCCCAACTTCGGCGCGCTGCCCGCGTGCGAAGAGACTGGAAGCACCTTCGAAGAGAACGCGATTCTGAAGGCGCGTCACTATGCGGCAACCGTGGACGGTCTGGTCTTCGCAGACGATTCCGGCCTCGCCGTGAACGCGCTCGGCGGGGCGCCCGGTGTTTACTCGGCCCGCTATTCCGGCCCGAACGCCACTGACGAAGCGAACAATCGCCTGCTGCTGGAGAATCTGCGCGGCGAGGCCGACCGTACGGCGAGCTTCGTTTGCGCAATCGCGCTGCTAGCGGGCGCGGAAGTGCGAGGGGTGTTTCACGGGTCGGTAGAAGGGACCATCCTGGACGCTCCGCGCGGAAGCGCCGGCTTCGGTTACGACCCGCTGTTCTACTATGCGCCATTCGGCTGCACCTTCGGCGAGGCTAGCGAGGAACGCAAATTCGAGGTGAGCCACCGAGGGGAGGCCTTCCGGGCGATGCTCGCCTACCTGCGGACGGCGTAGCGGTTTCAGCCCGGGGCTGACAGCCGGGCGAACTTCGTTCGCCTGTGACCGGTCTGGAGGTCGCTACTGATTACCGGACCTGTCGGATGGTGCGAGTTCCGAATCTCAAAGCGGTGTCGGGCGGAGCATCCGGGAAATCAAGTAGCGACCGGTCTCCAGACCGGTTGCAGCCGCGCGGAGTGCGGCCCGACAGGAAGGATTCCTGTCGGCACTTGGGGTTCACAGGTTATCTGCGTCGCGGCGCGCATCCAGCTTCATCTTCCAGGGCAGCAGCACCTTTAGGGTGAACAGATTCAGCAGGGAGAGCATGATCGCCAGGATCCAGCGGTCCTGCGCCACGGCCGCTCCGAGCACTCCGGTATTCCAAATGCTTGCCGCTGTCGCCGTGCCGTGCACGCTGCCGTTGGCGCGCATGATGGCTCCGCCGCCGATGAAGCCGATTCCCGCCACCATCCCCTGTATGACGCGGCTTTGCGCTTCGATGCTGTTGTGATAGCCGGTGCTGGCGAGCATCACGTAGCCGCAGCTCGCCATGGCAACCAGCGGGAAGGTGCGTATGCCGATGGAGTGCTCCTGCATCTCACGGTGCCAGCCGACAGGCATGGCCAAAAGGTAGGCAACCACCAGCCGCACCACGCTAAACCAATCGCTCAGCCAATCCGCGGGAATGTGCATAAGCTACATTTTGCCCTTTTCAGTCTAGAACATTTCCGTTAAATTATGTTATATGCAGCCAACCCGCGATTCGTCCGTTTGGCGAAGCCTCGCCGTAGCTTTCGGCGACGGAGTCGCTTTCGGCGTCGGCATGAAGCTGATCCAGCCACCAACACGCCCCGCTGCGCCCGCGCTGGCCGCGATGGACGTCGACGCTGTCGCAGGCCGGGTCGAGTTCCTGGAGCGTCGTCTCGCGGAGATCGAGCGCACGCCCGCACAGCCGCCGGCCATCGGCGCGCCCGCGCCCGCGGGGACGTTCGACCAGAAGGTGCTGGAAGCCGTTGTCAACGCGCTGGACGCGCGCTTGCATGAACACGCCGGGCAGGTGGAACGCCGCCTGACCGAACTGGAAGCCAAGATCGCGATTGAGTTGCAGACGCTGCATAAGCAGGATCAAGCGGTAGCGAACGGGTTGCAGAGCATGATCGGCCAGGTGCAGGAGCATTTCGAAGCACGTCTCGCCGAGGCGCACGAAACGGCCGCGATTCCCCGGCTGCTGGAGCAGCGGACGGCCGAGCTGTACGGACAGTTGGAGAAACTTCGCGGGGAAGCCGCTGCCGTTCCGGGCATGGTGAAACAGCACACCGCGGAACTGCGGCAGCGGATGGAAGCCGACCTTGCCGAACTCCGCCGGTCCGAGGAGGAGTTCCGCGGCCAGCTCAAACCCGAGCTGGAATCCATCATCCGCGAGGCTTCGGCAATCCCGCTCCTGCTGGAGGAGCGGGCGGCCGAACTCAAGAACGAGATTGCCACTGTTCGCGCCGAAGCCGCTGCCGCCCCCGCTTCGGCTGAGCAGCGCACCGCGGAACTGCGGCAGCAGATGGAAGGCGAGCTTTCTGAATTCCGCCGGTCCGAGGAGGAGTTCCGCGAGCAGCTCAGGCCGGAACTGGAGTCCGTCATCCGCGAAGCTTCCGCCATCCCGCGCCTGCTGGAGCAGCGTGCCACTGAATTACAGGAGCACATGGAAGGCACCCGTCAGGAGCTGCTCGGCGAGATCCACGGTGTGAGGTCGGACGCGGCCTCCATCGCGCAATTGGTGGAACAGCGGACCGAGGAACTGCGAGCGGAGTTCGACGCAGTCCGCGCCGAAGCCGCCACTCCTTCGCTCGTGGAACAGCGCAGCGCGGAGTTGCAGCAGCGCATCGAACGCAATCGACAGGAGCTACACAGCGAGATCCAGGCTGCGCGTTCCGAGGCGGCCGGTCTGATTCGGCCGCTCGAAGACCGGCTGAAAGCTGAAGTGCGCGACGGAATCGGCCGCGCAGCCAGCCTCATCGCCTCCTCATCCGATGCCGCCGTGCAGGAGAAGCTCGCGCCCATACAGCAGCGGACCATGCAGAGTGAGCGGGCGCTCATCGACCTGCTCAAGGGCATCGGCGCGGTGTGCCGCGAGGCTGCCCAGAACATGAAGCTTCCGGATGACAACGGGCCCGGCGGTTCGGCGCCTCCTCCGGAAGACGAAAAGCCGCCGGAGAGCGTGCAAACAGTCGAATCGCAGCCTGAGCCCGAGCCGCCGCCAATCGAAGCGCCAGCGGATCCGGCGATGCCGCTGCCGTCCTTCGCTCAACCTCCGCAGAAGCCGAGCAAGCTCTGGCGCATTCCGCTGGTGTCGTCGCTCGCCGCGATCGGCGGCTTTGCCGGAAGCTATTTATCCATGCGCTAGCATCGCCGCTTCCCAGCGCTCGGACACCTGCTGGATACGCCGCACGGCCTCCATCAGGTTATCCATCGAGTTCGCGTAGCTGAAGCGGATGTAGCCCTTGCCGTACTCGCCGAAACAGCCGCCGTCCAGACAGGAAACGCCGGCTTCATACAGCAGGAAATCGGCAAGTTCCTTGGAGCTCATGCCGGTTCCTTCGACATTGGGGAAAGCGTAGAAGGCGCCGCCGGGAATGGCGCAGCGGAAGCCCGGAATTTCGTTTAGACCTTGGCAAACGGCGTCGCGGCGGCGGCGGAATTCGGCGACCATCGCGGTGACGCAGTCTTGGGGACCGGTGAGCGCCGCGATGCCGGCGCGCTGCGTGAAGCTCGCGGTGCATGAATTCGAGTTCACCATCAGCTTGTTCACCGCTTCCACCAGCCATTCGGGCATCACGCCGTAGCCCATGCGCCAACCGGTCATCGCGTATGTCTTCGAAAAACCGTCCAGGATGATGGTCTTCTCCGGCATCCCCGGAAACTGCGTAATGGAGGCGGGCGCTTCCGTGCCGTACGAGATCCGCGAGTAAATCTCATCGCTGAGCACGATGACATCCCGCTCGCGCAGCATGTTCGCCACTTCCGCGAGATCCTCGCGCGGAATGGCTCCGCCGGTGGGATTCTGCGGCGAATTCAGGATGACCATTTTGGTGCGCGGGCTCAGCCGGTCGCGGAACAGGTTCAGGTCAAAGGAGAAGCCGCGCTTCTCTTCGAGCGGCATCGGCACGGGCGTCGCGCCCAGAAACCGGATCATCGACTCGTAAATCGGGAAGCCCGGATTGGGGTATATGACTTCGTCGCCGGGCTCCAGCAGGGCGAGCATAGGGAAGAAGATGATGGGCTTGCCGCCCGGCACCACGGACACGTTCTTCGCGCTTACGGAAATGCCGCGCGTTTCGGAAACATGCGCGGCGATCGCCTCGCGCAGCTCCGGCAGTCCCTGCGTGGGACCGTAATGCGTCCAGCCTTCGTCCAGCGCCTGCTTGGCCGCTTCCACGACGTGGGAGGGAGTCGGAAAATCCGGTTCCCCGATCTCCAGGTGAATCACGCTGCGGCCCTGCGCCTCCAGAGCGCGAGCCCGCACCAAAACGTCAAAAGCCGATTCGACGCCGATGCGCTGCATTCGTTCCGCTAACTTCATAGTTCAGGCTTTCCGGAAGAACGGAACGCCGTCGCGTTCTTCAACTTCGACCACACGGTCATCGATTTGAACCCGGTCGCCGAGGATGCGTCCGGTCACTTTTCCGCCGCCCTCCAGCGTCACGATGCCCGTCTGATACGGCACGTCGTTGACGAAGGCTTCCGGCGCGGAGTAAATCACGGTCTCAGTATAAACGGTGCCGCTTCTCATGCCGCCCCCAGGATGGTGACCACGCAGGTGCCGCCCGAGCCGCCGAGATTCTCCGCCAGGCCGACGGAGTGCCTGGGAACCTGACGGTCGCCCGCCTCGCAGCGGATCTGCTGCACCAGGTCAAAAATCTGCGCGACGCCCGTGGCGCCGACCGGGTGACCTTTCGCCTTGAGGCCGCCGCTCGCGTTCACGGGCCGCTCGCCGGCGCGTGTGGTGTGGCCGTCGAAAACGTAGGGTCCGCCTTCTCCGCGAGGCACGAACCCCAAATCTTCCATGGCGATGATCTCGGCTATGGTGAAGCAATCGTGGAGCTCGGCGAATTGGATGTCATTGGCCGTCACGCCTGCCATCTTGTAGGCCTTTTCGCCGGCGCGGCGGACGGCGGGAAAAGTAGTGATGTCGTCCTTTTGATCGAGGGCGACCCAATCGCTCGCCTGTGCGATTCCGAGAATGCGCACAGGCTTTTCACTGAACTCGCGGGCGCGCTCCAGCGGCGCAAGAATCACGGCCGCCGCACCATCGCTGATGAGCGAACAATCGTAAATATTCAGAGGGTCCGCGATCGGCTTGCCGTTCATGGCCTGTTCGAGCGTGATGACCTTGCGCATGTGCGCATCGGGGTTCAGAGCGCCGTTGGCGTGGTTCTTGACCGCGACGCTGGCCAGGTGTTCTTTCTTCGTGCCGAAATCGTGCATGTGGCGGCGGGCGATCATGGCGAATAGCGATGCGAAGGTGTTCCCGGCGCGCATCTCGCCCGAGCAATCGCCCGCTTCGGCGAGGATCTCGCTGACTTTCGCGGTAGGCTGCGACGTCATTTTTTCGACGCCAACCACCATCACGATGTCATTGACGCCGGAGGCCACCTCGCTCCACGCATGGTAGAACGCCGATCCGCTGGAGGCGCAGGCGGCTTCGATGCGAGTGGCGGGCACGCCCTGAATGCCCAGAGCGGTCGAGACATAAGGGGCCAGATGGTTCTGTCCGACGAAAGACGGGCCGGCGAAATTGCCCAGGTAAAAGGACTCGATTTGGCCGGGCGCTACGTGCGCGTTTTTGAGCGCTTTTTCGCCCGCCTCGACGGCCAGCGAACGGAGGTCACGATCGGGAAACACGCCGAACGCAGTTTTACCCACGCCGATTACGGCAACATCTCTCATAGCTTCAGCTTAACGTAGAACCACCAAAAAGTGGGGCGTATTTCAATCCAGGGGTGCAAACAGGTCGGAAATGCTGATTGAGAATTCGGCCACCGTCAGTACGTCGGTCACTTCATGCGGGCGCCCGCCGGTCTGGCACTCCCACGCCTGCCGCGTTTGAAGGTCGATGATCCAGGCTCCCTCGGCGCCCCAAGCCAGGTAATCTTCGCATTTCACCACTACTTCGCTGAAGCGGTCGTCCGGGGAAAGGATTTCGACACACAGCAGGACAGGGTCTGTCGGGTAAGGGCGTTGAATTCTGTCGGACCGCTGCGCCACAACATTAGGAACCAGGTACTTGCCATCCCGAATGCGGGCCGTGATCTCTGACGCCGCCTTGATGCCGTGCCGGGAGTTGAGCAACTCCGTGAGCCGGCCTTGAACATATCCGTGATCCCAAGTGGGCATTGCTTTTGGGCGCAGAACGCCGTCGATGTAATCACACGCAGGCTTGTAGGTAGTCCGCAGGTATTCTTCGACCGGCACGAGAGTAGACTCGACTGCCACGAATTCATCATACCGCCGCGAGGGAGACATGCAAAAGGCGCTTCCCTATTGCGGCGGAGGCGCGTCGCTTCACGAATGGTTAGATGTTCGTTGTGGAATGGGACCGTTCACTGCGGCGTTTCTTGAAAAACCAATAGAGTCCGTAAGCCGCCGCGGCACCCGCCACCGCGCCCGCTCCGATCACCAGACCGGCCGAAGCCGCCGTGGCAACGCCTTTGGCCGCCAACTCCAAAACTCCGGCGGTTGCGCCGCCCGCGCCGCCGACTCCCGCGCCGACGCCGGCTACGGCCGCTGCTTTCGCTTTATCTTTTTCGTCTTCCATACCGACCCCGTTTCCCTGCGTATCACCAGTCTAACGCGTACGGGAAACAGGCACTAGCGCCCTCGCACGAGCCCCAACGCCCGAATCCGCTTATGCAGATTGGTCCGCTCCATCCCCAGCGCCCGCGCCGCCCCCGAGACGTTCCAGCCGGATTCCTCCAGGGCTCGCAGAATGTGCTCCCGCTCGGCCGATTCCCGTGCTTCCTGAATGGTCGATTTCGGACCCGCTTCGCGTTGTACTCGAATCTCTACCGGAATCGAATCCCTGGTCAAGCGCTCGCCCGGACTGAGAATCGCCATCCGTTCGATGACGTTGCGCAGCTCGCGCGCGTTGCCCGGCCACGCGTAGCTTTCGAGCATGGAAAAGACAGTCTCATCCAGCATTTTGCGGCGGAAATTGTTGCGCGCGCAGAACTCCTCCAGAAAATATTCGGCCAGCAGGCGTATGTCGCTGGGCCGCTCGCGCAGCGCGGGCACGCGGACGGGCACCACGCTCAGGCGATAGTACAGGTCCTCACGGAATTTTTCCTGCTGCACCATGGCGCCCAGGTCGCGATTCGTCGCCGACACCACACGCACATTCACACGGATGATCTGCTCGCCGCCCACGCGATGAAACTCGCCCTCCTGCAGGACGCGCAGCAACTTGGCCTGGGACGCTCCGTGCAAATCGCCGACCTCGTCGAGGAAAATCGTGCCGCCGTCCGCGAGTTCGAACTTGCCGCGCCGCGTTGCCGTGGCTCCGGTGAAAGAACCCTTCTCGTGTCCGAACAGCTCGGTCTCCAGCAGTTCCGTGGGAATGGCCGCGCAGTTCACCTTAACGAACGGACCGCCCGCGAAGGGACTGGAATTGTGGATATGCGCGGCGAGCAACTCCTTGCCCGTCCCCGATTCGCCGATCAGCAGCACGCGCGCATCGCTCCGCGCCGCCATGCTGGCCTGTTCCACGGCTCGCAGCCACGCCGCCGAGGCGCCAATCATCTTGGGCGCATTCCCCACCAGTTCGCGCAGCCGTTCATTCTCCTGGCGGAGCTTGACCTGCTCCATGGCGTTCTTCAGCGCCAGCAGCACGCGGTCCCGGCTCAGCGGCTTTTCGAGAAAATCGAACGCACCCGCGCGCGTCGCTTCAACGGCGTCGGCGATGGTGCCATGCCCTGAAATCATGATGGCGGGCGACGCGGGACCGTTTTGCCGCACTGTCTTCAACAGGTCGATGCCATTGCCGTCCGGCAATTTCATATCGAACAGGTAGGCGTCGGCGCGCTGCGAATCGGGGTGCTTGCCGAACTCCGCCACGGTGCGGCAGACGTTGACGGCATAGCCCTCCCGCTCCAGAATCATGCGCAGGGAGCGGCCTATATTCTCTTCGTCATCCACGATCAGAACGCGCTTGGAAGCCATTGGTTGCAACGGGCAGCATCACGCGGAAGGCAGCGCCGCCCAGTTCTCCTTTCACCACTGTGAGGTCCCCGCCAGACAACAGTGCGCTCTTGCGCGCAATCGACAGCCCCAGCCCCATGCCCCGCTTCTTGAACGAAATCGTGGGCTGAAACAGGCTACTCCGCGCCTGCTCGCTCAGCCCCGGCCCCGAGTCGTGCACCTCGATGGCAACCCGCCCCCCGGCCGCCTTGGTAACGCCTAGAATCCGGCCGCCCTGCCCCGCCGCTTCCGCGGCATTTTCCAGAAGATTGGTGAGAATTCCTTTGATCAGATCCTGATCAGCCACTACACTCGGCACGGCGTCCAAACGGCAGTCATAGGCCACCTCGGGATGCGCCGTTTTCAAGAAGGCGATGCGTTCCTGCAGCAGCGAATTGACATCCATGGGCGCCGGCATCACCGGAGGCTCCGCCGCGAAGCGCGAAAAAGCCCGGACCCGCCGCTCCAGCGTCTCGATCTCATCCACCACAATCTGCGTAGCCTGGGCCATGAAGGCGCGATCGGCGTCGTCATGCCGCGCCAGCATCTCTTCCACGGTGAGACGAATGGGGGTCAGCGAGTTCTTCACTTCATGCGCCATTTTGCGGCCCAGCGATTGCCAGCTTGCCACCTGGCGCAGATACACCAGACGCTCCGTGCTCTCCTGGAGCTTGTCGGCCATGTTATTGAACGCCTGGATGGCGCGCCCGATTTCGTCATCGCGGCGTTCTTCGACGCGCGCATTCAAATCGCCGCCCGCCAGCTTCGTCAAGCCGTCCGTCAGTTGGTGAATGGGCCGGCTGATGCGGTGCGCCATGTACACCAGCGTGCCCAGCGCGGCCAGCCAGAACACGGTCGCCAGCAGCACGTACGCCAACTTCAGGCCGCGGCGGACGTCCAGTTCACTGGCGGTCTCGACGGTCGCGCGTGCGTCGCGGATCTGGCGCTCCAGGGGATCCATTTGCATGCCGAGAGCGGCCCGGTAGACGTGCACGCCATCGCCCTCGCGCACGAGGTATTCCACCTGGTCGCCGCCCGGACCATCGAGCCTGAACTGCTCCGCGTCACCGCCGGCGGCGAACGCGGCGACCTCCGCGGGCCACGATTTCCGTTGATCCACGGTGAAGGTCTGCGCCTGTGCCAAGCCCGCTTGCGCGCGCCGGCGCAGTTCGTCGCAAGCATGCTGATAGTAGGCACGACCGGTCTGCTGCAAGCTGCGGGAGAGTACGTCCACCTTTCCGGTGGGCGCGAAATCCTGGCTGTGCTCCAGCAGGCTGGTGGTCATCCACACGGTGGCCGCCAGCGGGACCAGTGTGGCCGCCAGAAACAAGAGGATCAGCCTGTTGCGGAGCCGGTTCACCCGCGCCCCCGGCCCGGCGTGCGGACCAGGTCGGCCAGGCGCAGCGGACCGGCATCGAGAGTCCAGGAAGAGCCGGCCGCGGGCCTGCGCCCGAGAAGCATCACCAGATTGGTGACGTTGAGGCCGTGATCTCCCACCAGGTCAAGATCGTGCTGCGTGGCGGTGTGAAGATCGAAGCGCAGCCAGAACTGCGTGTCCGGCGCGAGTCCGGAGGCGGTAACCGCCAGTGAATCCAGGCACCACGCTTCGGTAGCCTTCTGCGAGAGATTCTGCACGGTGGCTTTGCCGGGAACACTGACTGTGAATTTGTCGTCCGCCCAGATGTTATAGCTGATGACAAAGCGCTCGATGTTGTTGCGGCGGATAGGAGTTACGAAGGCGTCGCGAAAAATGGTGAGCTGGGAGAGGTAGGTTACCGTGTCGCCATTTTTCAAGCGTTCCAGTGGTTTGCCGGCCAGGAAATGGAGAGAGGGAGCGGAGACGCGCAGGTTATCGCCATCGAACGTCACGGTGAGTGGGTCCGCTGCCCGCGCAGTGAGTACACTGAGCCCCGCCCCGGCCATTTTCAGCCAGGTCCTGCGGCTCATGCGTGCTGTGCGCGCGGCTTCCGCCATCAATACAATATGCCCATGATCAACACCGGCTCGACGTGGCCGCCGCGCACGGGAAACGCCACGGCCAGGGAGAGGATCGATTCTTTCAAGCCAACTCCCACGGAATGCCGGAATGTCGCCGGCTGCCCTTCATCCCAGATCGCTCCGGCATCGTAAAACGCCTGGAAATGTCCGTACCGATATTCGACGGTGTTGGCTACTACCCGGTTTCCCCCAATGGGGTCAACCTCGTACTTGTTCCAGCCGCGCAGGGCGGTGGAGTTGCCCAGTACGAAACGATCGTCCAGGGGGGCGCGCCCTGAAATGCTGCCGCCCCAGGCGATCTCAGTGATCGAGCTTTTCCCGCGGCTGGCGTTATAGCGAGCGTCCCAGAGCTGGCGGGTGTAGGCGAAATCGCTGCCGAGCGGACGAGCCGCGGTACGGAGCCCGTAACTAGCGTTAAATTCCTGTTGGAGCTCGCTCGATTCGAGTGCGCGGTGATATCGGATAGTGCCCATGAGCGCATTGGCCGATTGCGACGGCACACCGGCACGCTCATCGTCGAATCTCTCGAAACTGGCGCCGACTTCGACGGTGATGGGTTTCGACACGCGGATCACGGCACTCGGTTCGACGTTCATCCGCGAACGGTAGACGTCACCGGTGATGCGCTGGTTCGCCACCGCGGCTTGCTCAGTCGCCATATTCCACTGATCGTGATAGCTTTCCACCTTAAACCCGAACTTCACCCGATCGGTTCCCGGGAACCGGTTCTCATAGCGTCCGCTGATACCGGCGTAGCGCTCGTTCAGGGTATCTCCGTCGCTGACCAGGCCGAAGAGGAAGTAGTTGTTGTGGGTGTCGAAGCCGACCTCGCCCGCTCCGTTCCAGCCCTCGCGCGAGTTGTACATGAACTCGCTCACGTTGAGATCCAGCGAGGCCCGTGCGGGCTTCACATCGAATTCGACGCGGACGTGCTCGGGCACATCGCTGCGCAGCAGGCGGTGCTCGACCTGGCGCGCGTTCAATTCGCGGCGGATGCGGACAGCGAGGGTATCGAGAATGCTGGGATTGAGCTTTTCGTTGATCAGCGCCATGAGGTCATGGCGAAGCCGGGCGCTCAGCTTGGGGGCGTTTTCGGACTGATCCGACCGTGCAGCGAGGCTGGTTTGCCAACCTTTGCCGACCAGGCTTACGGCATCCACCGTATAGCGGGTATTTACGTTGAGGTCGGAATCCTGCGTTCCCCCGAAGAGCACGCTGCCGCAGAGGAGGCAGCCGAGCCAGGCGTATTTCATGGCGTGCCGGAAAGCACGCGCGGTACCAAGTGTAAGTATTAGAAAAAGGGGGGGATTAATGTGTGCCTGATGTGATTCGGGTTCACAGGTGTGTGGAGGAGTTGAATGGAAACGGTTCCCGAACGAACCGGCGAGGTCCCGATTAGAGGACTTTTGCCAGTTCGGTCGCGAAGGCGCTGCGAGGCTGCGAATCCCGGTCTCTGCCACCGCGCTTTTTGCGGTCCGGGCGCTGCTGCGTGCGAAGTCCATTGGGTGCTGGCGATGTTGCCTGCTGCGGTCCTCGGGCATCTTTCCCCTTCGGGGGCTGAGCCGGATTGGCGCGCAGTAAACGGTCTTCCAGAGGGGCGCGATCGAAGCGGCGGATGATGGACTGCATCTCATCTGCTGTGGGTGCTTCTACGAAAGCGAAGCCCTTGGATTCCTGAGTTTCGTGGTTGCGGATCACTTTCACTGCGTCGGCTACCAGATCTTCAGCGGCTAGCCATTGCTTGATATCGTCAGCGGTGACCCAGGTGGGGAGATTGCCAAGAAATACGGTAAAGCTCATTCAGTTGATTAATTTACTCCGTCGGTTGGATTTGCGGCACTTCAAGGGGAGGATTCCGATCTGCCACCTAAATACTATCAGAGAGCCTGCGGGGTTTGCAAATAATTGAATCGGAGTGCCTATGTCCTATTTGATGCGGCCGGAGGAAATAAGCTTCAAACCCCAACGGAGCCCCCAAAAAAGGCTTCCGGCAAGGGCAAAATCCAGCCCTGAGCCGGGTTCAGGGACGACCGTGCTCTGCAGACTCAGCGGCTGAATTGCGGGTTGCAGCGCGAATCCCGTCCGTGTAGCGCCGACGGAGAAGTTGGCGGCCGCAAACGTCACCGAAAGCTCCTGCTGCAGCGAATAACCGGAAAGCCCGATGTCGACTGCCGGACCATCGTTGCGGAGCACCAAAACCGCTGAATTTGCGGCAAAAATGCCCTGCGACGTGGTTTCGGGGAGCCGCAAACTTCCGGAGAGCGCCCAGGAGGGCCCATTGTAGAGCGCGCCCGCAAAACTGGCCGGCGCGAAACTCAATTCGGGGGCAAACGCGCACGCCAGGGTTCCATCCGAAGATTCCAAGTCGGCCGAAAATGCGGTGGTGCCTCCGATGGGCTCGGTCGAAAACTGAAAGGACACGAGGGTGGGCGCCGCCGGACCGCCGAGCCGGAGGCTATTCAGGGCAAATCCACGGTCGGAAATCGAAAAACGGAGTTCGTCGCCGGTGTGCAGGATCGTGCCCGCGTGAGCACACCCGGTGACCGCCAGTAGAACCGCCGCCCATCTCATCACCACTTCATGCTACGCCGCAAAAATCGGGCGGCAAAGAGTCCGATGTACTGGTACGGGAATTCTCAACGGGCATTGGGGGTTAAGATTGTCGGACGCAGATGAACGCAGATTAACGCCGATAAAACATTGCGGCTTTTACTTTGCGGCTGTGTACTTCGTCCAGGCGGCTGCGATATCGGCGGTTTTGACGTCTCCCGGATGGATGATCACTCGATAGCGGTAGCGCACTTTCTGCCCGGCATCCAGCGTGATGTCTGTCTTGGGAGCATTTTTTGCGCTCTCAAAGACGCCTTGGCCGAACGCATTCGCTCCGAACAAGCCGTACGCTCGCACATGCCACCGCACTGGATGTCCCGGATTTGCCGGATTGTCCAGAATCGCGATTCCCACCTTCTCTCCGTTGATCTCTCCGGAGTAGTCGCACCAATTCGACGGCTTGCCCCAGACTTCTTTTTCGGTGGTCTTTCCGTCGGCGTTGGTAATGTGTCCGGTACCGTGGTCCTCCTGCAGCACGGGCCGCAACCGGATGGCGAAACCGCTGTCCTTGCTGTCCTCGATCTTCACCGTTTCGACCGGGTCGAGCGTGATGTCAACGTCGACCGTGCGGCGATCCGGCTCATCGTAGAAGGTCATGGTGCGCGTCTCGGTCAGCACCTTGTGCCCTTCCAGATTGGTCCAATCGAACGTGGCGGTGATCGAGCCCTGCCGGGCGCCGCTCTTTGTGCCGACGAGTTTGTCCAGCACGATCTTGCCGCGATTCGGCGTCTTGTACGACGCTTCGTTGTTCCAGAAGTCGAGACCGTTCAGCTTCTCGATGGCGAACCACATGCCGCGCTGATGCTGGTGGTCCTTTTTCACGATCGACTTCTCTTCGTCGACATCCTCCATCGGCCACGCCCGCGTGACGTAAGTGCCGGTTGCCGCCCGCAGCGGCCAGAGGTACGGCTTGGTCACGTCCTTGCCCGCGACATAAAAATCGCCGAAGGGCCGGCCATGGATCTCGATGGCGATCTTGTCCGGACCGGGCGTGATCTTTACCTGGGCGAAGGCCGCCCCGGCCAGCAGAAACAGAATTGCGGACTTCATTGGCTCCATTCTATTACGCGGCGACGCCGCAGAATTTCAGGAATCCGCGCAACCCGGCGTCCAGATACTTGTGCCGGTGCACCAGCACTGTGATGGGCCGCCGCAAATCCAGCCATGGCGTATACACCCTTCGCAGTTGCCCGCTCTTCAACTCCGGCTCGATGGCCGATTCGCTGATACAGGCCAGTCCTGCGCCCGCCATCACGGCCCGCTTGATCGCTCCCACGCCGCCGAGCTCGATGGGCACGCGCAGCAATCCGAACTTGCCGCGGATTGCCTCTTCGAACACCTCGCGCGTGCCCGAGCCCTTCTCTCGCAATACCCAGCGCTCACCTTCCAGAGCCGCCGGGAGCGCGCGCTTGCCCGCCAGCCGGTGCCCCGGCTTGGCGATAACAGCCAGGCGATCGTCGCGCCACGGGAAGCGCGCCAGCAGCGGATGGTCGGCCAGCCCTTCGATCCACCCGGCGTCGCTCTCAAACCTGAGGAGACTTTCCACCACGTGTTCGGTGTTGCCGATTTTCACCCGGAACTCGGCCGCCGGATGCCGGCGCGCAAATGCCGCGATGCGCGCAGGCAGCATGTAATTCCCCACCGTCAAACTGGCAAACAGATTCAAGCGCGCGGGCTGCCGGCCCTCGCCCGTCTCAATATCACGGACTTGATCCAGCACGCGCTTGGCCGCGGGCAGCAGATCGCGACCCGCGGCATTGCCCACCAGCCGGCGCCCGTGCCGGTCGAAGAGCCTGCGCTGCAACTGATTCTCCAGCTCAGCCAGCGCCTGGCTTGCCGCCGCCTGAGACAGGCCGATGCGCCGCGCTGCCGCGGTGATGCTCCCCTCCTGGCTGATCGCGGCGAAGATCTCGAGCTGGCGCAAAGTGACCATATCGGTTTTCTCAAAGAGGAATATCCATATTATCCGTTTTACTTATAAGGCCGCTGCCGGTTAGTCTGTCATCGGACCGCTATGCCGCGAATCGACAGACCGCTCGTTGTGGGAGTATTGCTATGCGTGGCCGCCGGCCTCGCCGCCTGGGAATCGGCTACGCTTTCCTGGAACGGAAAACTCCAGCTCAGCGCGCTGACGCTCGCCATCGTCGCCGGAATCGCGCTCGGCAACACGGTTCCGCAATCTGCGCTGGCGCGCGTCCACCCGGGGCTCAAGTTTTCGCAGCAGAAACTGCTGCGGCTCGGCATTATCCTCTACGGACTACGCCTCACTCTCGGCGACATCGTCAAGCTCGGCCCGCGCGCCCTCCTTCTGGACGCTACCGTGATCACCACCGTCCTGCTGGGAGGCTACTGGCTGGGCACTCGAATCCTCGGCATGGATCGCGACACCGCCCTTCTCGTCAGCGCCGGGAGCGGAATTTGCGGAGCCGCCGCAGTGCTCGCCACGGATCGAGTGATCGAAACCGAATCGCACAAGGTCAGCGTGGCGGTTGCGACGGTGGTGGTCTTTGGGACCGTGGCGATGTTCCTTTACCCCGTGCTGTATCCGCTCACCGGGTTTAGCGAGCGGCACTTCGGGATCTACACCGGAGCCACCGTCCACGAGGTTGCGCAAGCGCTGGCGGCCGGCCGCGCCGTCAGTCAGACGGCCAGCGACACGGCCGTGCTCACGAAGATGCTGCGCGTGCTGCTGCTCGCTCCGGTGCTGCTGATCGTCGGTCGCGTGCGAGCGCGAGGGGCATCGCGAAAGATTGCGTTTCCGTGGTTCGTGGTTGGGTTTGGAGCGGTGATCGTTGTCCAATCGCTGATTGCAATTCCGGGAAGCGCTCGCTCGGCGCTCATCAACGTGGACACTGTCCTGCTCTCCGCCGCGATGTTCGCGCTCGGTCTGGCGACGCGGGCGCAACAGCTCAAGCAGGCCGGAACCAAGCCTCTGCTGCTCGCGCTGATTATCTTTCTTGCCCTGGTCACGGGTGGGTACGCTCTGGTCCGCGCGTTCGTTTAGACGCTCGGGCGCGCCTTGCGCGCCTGGTACCGGTCAGGAGACCGGTACCTACCGCGGAACGAAGCAGCGGAGGAATCGCGAGGGGACGTCCGCGCGCACGGTCCCGGATCCTTGAATCCACCAGACCTCGCCCGCCACGAATTGCTGGCCGTCAATCTCGCCACGGCCTTCAATGCAAATCCATAGATGGCACGTCCGCGCCTCCACCGCGCGAGATTCGCCTGCCTCCAGAGTTACCAGATCGGTCTCAAAGAACCGGCACCGCACCAACTCCTCGACTCCAGGCGCGATTTCGCGACCCGTGACCGCTCCACCGTGCACACCCAAATCGCTCACCCGCAGCGCCTGCTCCACATGCAGTTCGCGCGGCCGGCCGTAGTCCCACAGCCGGTAAGTGACGTCGGAATTCTGCTGAATCTCGCAGAGCACGATTCCCGCGCCGATGGCGTGCACGGTATGGGCGGGCGTGAAGAATGTCTGGCCTGCGCGCACCGGCACCCAATTCAGCAATTCTTCGACTTCGCCGGTGCGAACCGCTTCGCCCAAACGCTCGCGCGAAATCCGCTCCCGGAAGCCGAGCGCAATTGTGGCGTCCGGCGCGGCTTCGAGAATGTGCCACATCTCGGTCTTGCCGCGCGGACCGTCTTCGCCATCGTCGGGATGCACCTGCACGCTCAGCCGGTCGCTGGTGAACAGCAGTTTGACGAGCAGCGGCAGTTCCTCGCCGTCGGCCAGAAACCACGCCTCGCCGACCGGCTCCGCCGCATCGGGAAACCATGGGGACAGCTTGCGCCGCCCCCACACTTTGTCGCGCAACGACGCGCGCAACCGGACCACCGCCATTTAGCTGTACTTCACGACAAACTGATGAATGCGCTCCAGACCGCGCTCCAGCTCGTGCATGCTCGTGGCGTATGAAATCCGCACATGGTGATTCGTCCCGAACGCCTCGCCCGGAACCACTGCGACATGGCCTTCGGCCAGAAGCCGTTCGCTGAGCACCACCGAATCGCGGATCCCGTCTTTGCCGATCACCACGCCGAGGTTGGGATATGCGTAGAACGCGCCGCGGGGCTCCTGGCACGTGACGCCGGGAATGGCCCGCAGCCGCTGCACCACGAAATCGCGGCGCTTGCGATACTCCGCCAGCATCACTCCCACGCTTTCCTGCGGACCGCGCAGCGCTTCCACCGCGGCCTTTTGCGCAATGGACGTCGGGTTCGACGTGGAGTGGCTCTGCAGCTTGCCCATCGCCGCTATGATCGCCGCGGGCGCCAGCCCGAAACCGATTCGCCATCCCGTCATGGCATACGTCTTCGATAACGACCCGGCCACCACCGCGCTTTCCTTAGCGCCCTTCATGGACGCAATGGAAAACGGCTCGCTGTCGTACAGGAACTTGCAGTAGCACTCGTCGGTCAGCAGGTAAATGCCGCGCTCGCTCGTCAACCGGAAGATCTTCTCGAACTCGCCGTTGTCCAGCACCGCGCCGCTCGGGTTGGACGGCGAATTGATGATCACCATCCGCGTCCGCGCGGTCAGGTGCGGCTCGATCATGGCGGCCGTCAACGTGAAGCCCTTGCTTTCGTCGGTGTCGACGAAGACGCACTTGCCGCCGGCGAAGTTCACCACGTCCTTATACGTCACCCAGTACGGGACGGGAATCACCACCTCGTCGCCCGGGTTCACGAGCGCTTCCATGAGGTTGAAGATGATGTGTTTGCCGCCCACGCCGATCAGGCATTCCGAAGGCTTGTAATCGGTTCCGAAATCCTTGGCGTGCCGCTCGCAAACGGCCTGTTTCAGTTCGGCCGTGCCACTCGCCGCCGTGTACTTGGTGAAGTTCGTTTCGATGGCACGGATGCCCGCCTGCTTGATGTTGTCCGGAGTCGGAAAATCGGGTTCCCCGGCGCCGAAATCGACTACGTCGACACCTTCGGCCTTCAACTTCATAGCGTCAGCCGCCACCTTCATGGTGGACGATTCGCTGATGGAGGAAATCCTCTCCGCGATCCGGTTCGTCGTTGCTGCTTCTATTGCGCTCACTTATGCCCCTCTATCTGTAAACTTGTCCAACCGCCGGTGCAGCCGCGCTTCTACCGAAGGCGGCACCAGCCCGCCGATATTGCCGCCCAGCCCGAATACTTCTTTAATCAGGCGGGAGCTGATAAACGAATAAGCCTCGTTGGCCATCATGAACAGCGTTTCGATCCCCGGTTGGAGCCGCCGGTTCATGAGCGCCATCTGCAACTCGTACTCGTAATCCGATATGGCGCGAATGCCGCGCAACAGCACGGTAGCCGATTGCGCAGCCGCGTAATCCACCAGTAATCCGTCGAAGGAATCCACCTCGACGTTGGGATAGACGCGAACCACTTCCTGCAGCATCTCCACGCGCTCTTCGACGGTGAAGAGCGGCTGCTTGCCCTCGTTACTCAGTATGGCAACGATGAGCTTATCGAACAGCTTGGCGCCGCGCTGGATCAGATCGAGATGACCGTTGGTAATCGGGTCGAACGATCCCGGATAGATGGCGATGACACTCGGCGGCTTCGGCTGCAAATGCTCAGTATCGCTTTCCTGGTGATTGCTTCCAGTTTAGCGAAAAGCAGCCGGTCCCGTGGCTTGGTCTGCGCGTGCGTGCGCCAAGCGCGCGTGGCTATAGCAACCGTGCGGGGACCGGTAGACTTCGGCGCGCGGTTCGGTCGTGCGCAGTCAGCGCAATGGAGCCTAGCGACGTTTCCGCAGGAATGCGAGGAGACCCAATCCCGCCGCAGCAGGATCCCCCGGCAGGGAACCTTGGCCTTACTCCACAGTTCAGTCACGGCCCGATCGGCTTTATATCTGCTTTCTTTCCACCAAGAGCACGCTGAATTCCCGAAATCGGACACTTTCGGTGAGTACCGTTGTGCTTGGGAGGCCCAATCGCAGAAGTCATGCAAAACCTGAGGAATTTCTTCGCCGCAACGCTGTTCGCAGCCTTGACCGCGGCAGCCGTATGTACCTGCGTTCTGATCCGAACCGCGACGCACGCAGTACGCCAAGTACCCATCGAAATGGAAGCCGCGCGCGCGGACCTGAATCGTCAGCTCACCGCCACGCGCCGGGATCTGCTCGTCCGTGCCGACCGCCAGGCCTCCGCGATCCGCACCGATACGCTTGCCGAAGTTGACCGCATCCGCGAGACTGCCGACCGCCGGATCGGCGACACGCTGGCACGCGCCGATCTCGCCCTCCAAACCGTCACCACTTTACAAACCGATCTCAAACCTACACTGGACCGTTCCGCCGCCATCGCGGCGCAGGTGGATGACGCCCTTCCGCTCTTCCTCGATTGCGACCACAATCCCGATTGTGTCTTCAATCGCTACGTTGGGGCGAGCAAAAGCTTCGAAAAAGCGAGTCAGAACTTTGCGCAAACGTCGGTGGACTTTCGCGGCGCGGTGCCCGCGATGCTGAGCACCTGGCAATCGATCGGAACCAACGTAGCGGGCACGGCGGCCAACATCAACCGTCTCACGAAACCGCACTGGTACGACCGTCTGATCGGCTACGGCCTCAACGGAGCCCTGGTTTATCGCAACTTCCGCCCTTAGGCGAGCTGCCGATCAAGCGCGGATGAACGCGCCGGCGGCTCGACAAAGAACTCAAAGGAGCACAATGCCACTACTAACGAATCTCATCCGGAAGATCGTCCAATTCTTCCATTCGGGCCAGGCCGAAGCGGCGCTCAACCGCGCGGCCGAGCTCGTACCCAAAGCCCTGCCTATCGTGCGCGAGCTGGCCATTCTGGCGCCCAACCGCACCGACCAGGAAATCGCCGCGGCTTATGAAAAATATGCCGTGCCGATGGCCGGCAGCATTCTAGCGACGCCCACCAGCGAGCGAGGCTACGTCCTGCTGCAGCTCGCCACCCAGATTCTGGCGGCGGAAGTTCCCGGCACCGCGACGTACATCCTCAACGCAGCCGTGCAACTCGCTGTCACGGGGAGCAAGGCCTGATGCGCGCCACCGTCCTCAACCTGCTCACCGGAAGCGCCGGCGCCCTCGTCATTTCGGCGGCGGCCCGCGCGCTTCCCGACCCCGAGGCCGGAGGCTCTTCTATGTACCTGTGGTTCTTCCGCTTCACTCACTACATCCTGGCTAACTTCGACAAAGCAAAGTAAGCGGTCTGTGAAGAAATCCGGGGGTTGTTCTCGTCGCGACTCATTCGTTTTTCGATACACCTTTTACCGCTTCCTTACGGTCGCGGCTCCGTATGTAGCTGATTCTGCTATGTATCGAAAGGCGAATGGATCGCGACGAGAACAACAGTCGGATTCTTTCACAGCCCTCGTAAGGGAGCGGTAACGGTGCCGGGGATGCGAGTGGGTTTGAATGCGGCACAAAAGCAATTCGATTTTCACAAACCCGTTCGCGAGCGCCCGCGGGTGCGCCAACAAGTTGCGCTATATCACCCAACCGGCCCTTCCCGCCGTCCGCAACTCCCTCATTTCTATAGACAATCCTTTGGTGCGCCGCGTGCAACTAGAAACCTTCCAGAGGATTCACCCCTATGTTTCGCTTCGATCAGTTGATCCGCCGTGACATGATCATCCGCGATGTCAAGCAGCGCCACCCCGAGACCGTCCCCGTCTTCGACGACCTGCACGTCCGCGCCAGTTGCGACGATTGCGACATAGAAACGGTGGTCCGCAAGAACGGACTCAAACTTTCCGACGTGGTGGATGCACTCAACCTCGCCGCGTTCGGACCAAAGGCGGACAGCGAACATGCAAGTAATCAGCAGTAAACCCTCACGCAAGAAGATGCATTCCCCAAGGAATCAACCGCTCGACGTTTTCTTCTCCCCGAAGACGGTAGCGGTCATAGGAGCCACCGAAAACCCCGGCAGTGTGGGGCGCACGGTTCTGTGGAACCTGGTGACCAGTCCCTTCGGCGGCACCGTCTACCCGGTGAACCCGAAGCGTCCCAGCGTGCTGGGCGTGAAGGCATATAAGAGCATTTCCGATATCCCGGAACAGGTGGATTTAGCCGTTATCGTTACGCCGCCGCCGTCGATTCCCGGTCTCATCCGCGAGTGCGGTGAGAATGGCGTACGGGGGGCCATCGTGATTTCCGCGGGGTTCAAGGAAGTCGGCGAAGAGGGCGCCCGGCTCGAAAAGCAGCTCCTCGAAGAAGCGCGCGCGGCCAAGATCCGCGTGATCGGGCCGAACTGCCTCGGCGTCATGAGCCCGCTGTCGGGCATGAACGCCACGTTCGCCACCACCATCGCACGTCCCGGCTCGGTCGGTTTCATCAGCCAGAGCGGTGCCTTGTGCACGGCGGTCCTCGACTGGAGCCTCAAAGAGATGGTCGGCTTCAGCGCCTTCGTCTCCGTCGGCTCGATGGTGGATGTTGGATGGGGCGACCTGATCAATCACCTGGGCAACGACCCGCGAACCAAGTCGATCGTCATCTATATGGAGAGCATCGGCGATGCGCGCAGCTTCATTTCCGCGGCGCGCGAAGTGGCGCTCAACAAACCGATCATCGTGATCAAGCCGGGCCGTTCGGCCGCAGCCGCGAAAGCCGCCGCATCGCACACCGGATCGCTGACCGGCAGCGATGAAGTTCTGGAAGCGGCCTTCCGGCGCAGCGGCGTGCTGCGTGTCAACAACATCTCCGACCTGTTCTATATGGCGGAAGTGCTCTCCAAGCAGCCGAGCCCCAAAGGCAACCGGCTGACCATCGTAACGAACGCAGGCGGACCGGGTGTGCTCGCGACCGATTCGCTGATTATGGGCGGCGGCGAACTCGCCGAGCTTTCGCCCGAAGCCATGGCCGCGTACAACGAAGTGCTGCCCACCACCTGGAGCCACAATAACCCGGTGGACATCATCGGCGATGCTTCTCCGGAACGCTACGCCAAAGCTCTGGAGATCGCCGCTAAAGATCCGAACAGCGATGGCATGCTCGTGATCCTCACGCCGCAGGCAATGACGGACCCGACGTTAATAGCCGAGCAGTTGAAGCCGCTCGCGAAGCAGGAAGGCAAGCCGGTAATCGCAAGCTGGATGGGCGGGGTGGACGTCGCGGCGGGCGAAGAGATTCTCAATCGCGCGAACATTCCCACCTTCCCTTATCCCGACACCGCTGCCCGCGCCTTCAACTACATGTGGCGCTACAGCTACAACCTCAAGGGGCTGTACGAAACGCCTTCCATGCCCGAGGATTCCGCCGATTGGACACCCGATCGCAAGCTGGTGAAAGACATCGTGCAGCGGTCGCGCGGCGAAAAGCGCACCATTCTCACGGAGTTCGAATCTAAGCAGCTACTCGCCGCTTACGGCATCCCCGTCGCGCAGACGATTGTCGCGACGGACGCCGCCGCGGCGGTGAAAGCTGCGAACCAGATCGGCTACCCGGTGGTGCTGAAACTGTATTCCGAGACCATCACGCATAAAACCGATGTCGGCGGCGTGCAGTTGAATCTCGGCAATGCGGACGCCGTCGACCGCGCATATCGCGCTATTGAAGCATCGGTGGCGGAAAAGGCCGGGGCGCAGCACTTCCAGGGCGTCACCGTGCAGCCGATGGTGAAGCTGAAGGACGCCTATGAGCTGATCATCGGCAGCAGCCTCGATCCGCAATTCGGACCTGTGCTCCTCTTCGGCACGGGCGGCCAACTGGTGGAGGTTTTCAAGGACCGTGCGCTCGGGCTGCCGCCGCTGAACTCCACGCTCGCCCGTCGCATGATGGAGCAGACCAGGATCTACAAGGCGCTGAAGGGTGTGCGCGGCCGCAAGCCGGTGGATCTGCAGGCGCTCGAACTGCTGATGGTGCGCTTCAGCGCTCTGGTCGCCGAACAGCGTTGGATCAAGGAAATCGATATCAATCCACTGCTGGCCTCGCCCGACGGGCTGATCGCGCTCGACGCGCGCGTCGTGCTTCACGGACCCGAAGTGGCTTCGCTGGACCAGGTTCCGAAGACGGCAATCCGCGCTTATCCGGCCAAATACGTCGCGCCGTGGACGATGAAGGACGGCAGCACGGTAACCATCCGGCCGATCCGTCCCGAAGACGAACCCGCGCTGGTCCGCTTCCACGAAACGCTCAGCGAGCGGACCGTGTACCTGCGCTACTTCCACCTGATGAACCTGGAGCAGCGCACGGCGCACGAACGCCTGACCCGCATCTGCTTCATCGACTACGATCGCGAAATGGCGCTTGTCGCCGAGCGGCGCAATCCCCAGACCGGCGAACCGGAGATTCTGGCGGTCGGCCGCATGAATAAGGTGCTGGGCACGACGGAAGGCGAGATCGCGGTGCTGGTGAGCGATCAGTGGCAGGGTCGCGGGCTGGGGAAGGAACTGCTGGCGCGCCTGATGATCGTGGGCGCTGACGAGAAGCTGACGAAGCTTACCGCCGATATTCTTCCGGACAACCGCGACATCATGCGGATCTGTGAGAAGCTCGGGTTCGCATTGAAGCACTCACTGGACGACGAAGTGGTCCGCGCCGAATTTCAGTTGTAGGGTTGGGCGCGGAGGGAAAAATCCGGCTGCTGTGCTCGTCGCACTCCATTCGCCTTTCGATGCACCTTTTACCGGCTCCCTTACGGTCGCGGCTCCGTTAGCGGCATCAACTATATACGGAGCCGTGACCGTGAGGGAGCGGCAAAAGGTGCCGGGAATGCGAGTGCGTTTGAGTGCGGCAAAAAAGCAATTCCATATTTTTTCACACGCCCGTGAGGGAGCGGCAAAAGGTGCCGGGAATGCCGGTTCCCTCCTACAACGACAAGAACGCGCCAGCTTTTCTAGTCCTGCTCGCGCCCGGCGTACAGCTCGTCGATGTGCTGCTTGAAATTCTGCATCGCACGCGTGCGCCGCACCTTCATGGTCGCGGTCAGCTCACCGTGCTCGATCGAAAAATCGCGCTCCAGAACGCGGTATTTCCGTACCTGCTCAAAGGGCGCAAGCTGCTTATTGACGCGCGCCACGATGCGTTGGACCTCCTTGAGCAGGGGAGGCGCCTGCACGATGCTCGCATGCGGCCGCCCTTTGAATTCCTCCATGCCCGCGAGCGTTTCGGCGGCAGCGTGATTGATGGTGAACAGCGCGGTCAAGAACGGCAGCCGGTCGCCGACCAGCAGCACCTGGCTGATGAGCGGCTCCATTTTGAACAGGTTTTCGACGCGTGACGGGTAGATCTTCTTACCCGTGGAGGAGACGATCAGTTCTTTCTTGCGCCCGGTGATGAAGAGGTACCCATCGCCATCCTCATGCGCGATATCGCCGGTATGCAGCCAACCGCCGCGCAACACTTCAGACGTGGTGGCGGGGTCGTTCAGGTAGCCGGAAAACAAGCACGGACTCTTGACCAGCAACTCGCCATCTTCGCTGATGCGCGTCTCCAGTCCGGGTAGCGGACGCCCGATGCTGCCGGGCTTCGGACGCTCGATGGGGTTGAAGCTGACGACTCCGCCTTCGGTGAGCCCGTACCCTTCGATGAGCGGCATGCCGATGGCTTCATAGAACTCGGCCAGATCCTTGGAAAGCGGCGCAGCGCCCGACGCGGCTACACGAATGCGCCCCCCGAAGCGGGCGCGGACCTTGGCGAACAGCACCCGGTCGGCGATCGCGAGCGGCGCGCGCAGGTGCAGAGGCACGCGCTTTCCCTCGCGTCTATAGCGGGCGGCGGCCAAGGACATTCCGAGGCCGCCGTAAAACAGCTTTCGCGCGCCGGCGGGGCGCTTGCGGAGTTCCGTGCAGATGGTGGAGTAGATACGCTCCCACATACGGGGAGGCGCGAGCAGGATTGTGGGGCGCACTTTGCGTATGTCCTGCGGAAGCTTCATCAGGCTCTCGAAGAACGTCACCGGCATGCCGGTGCGCAGCGGCAGAAACTCGATCACTACGCGTTGCGCGATGTGCGCGGACGGCAGGAACGCTACCGTGGAATCTTCCGGCCCTATCGGCAGGACAGCCGGACCCATGTCAATATTGGCGACGATGGCCGCATGGGTGACCAGCGCCGTCTTCGGCTCGCCGGTGGCTCCGCTCGTCAGGTAGAGGACCGCATAGTCGGATGGCGCCACTTCACTTCGAATACGCGCGAGCAGGCCGGGGTCGCCGGCCAGCGCCTGCCGGCCGCTTGCACGCAACGCATCCAGACTCAGAGCGCCTTCGGCCTCGCCGGTGAGCAGAATCCAGTGAGCGACGTTAGCTCCTGCGAGCATCCGGAAGGTCTTGGCATCTTCTACGAAAACAGCGCGCGCCCCGGCGGATTCGATGGTGCGGACAAGGTCGGGCGCCGGATAGCTGGGGTAAAGCGCGGCGGCGATGGCGCCGGCGGTCAGGATGCCGAGATCGGCGAGATAGAATTCGAGGCGAGTTTCGGAGTCGAGCGCCACCACGTCGCCTTTGGCGATACCGAGCACTCGCAAGCCGGCGGCGATCTCTTCGGCAGCCTGCCGGTACTGATTCCAGGAATAGACCAGATAACCGCCGCGGCCGTCGGGCTGCCGAAGCGCGGGGACGTCGCCGTAGGTCGCGGCGGACTGTTCAAGAACCTGATAGAGGGTCCGGGGGGCCACAGATGCATTGTGGCATAGGGGACCGGCTCAGACGCTGACTACCGGACACGGCGACTGGCGGATGATCGCATAAGCATTCGTGCGCAGCCGGCCGAAGACGCCGGATGCCGATCCGCGGCCGATCATTACCACATCCGCCGCGTACGTTTTCGCCGCTTTGCAGATGGCGTGCGCCGGGTCGCCGTGCTCGAGCAGTGTGCGAGTAGACGAAACGTTGGCGGCGCGCTGCAACGCTTCGAGCTCCTCGCGGCCGGCTTCTTCGAGATGGCGGCGCCAGTCGGAGTTGAGAGCATCCGGCGAATCGGGTACGGCGTGGGCGACGTGAAGGACGGTCAGCCCGGCGCCGAATTCGCTCTGCAGCCAGGCGGCCCACTGCAGAACCTGAGCGCTGTGGCTGCCCAGATCGACCGCACAAACGATGCTGCGGAAGGGAAGTTCGGGCGTTGACGGCGGCGACTCCAGGTGCACGCCGGTCCACACCGGGCAGTCGGCGTCATGCAGAACCTTGGCGGTGTTCGACCCGAGAATGAAGCGGCGGAATGGCCCATGGCCGTGGGTCGGCATGACAATCAAGTCGGCGAGCTCGGCGTGGGCGAACTTGACGATCGACGAAGCGGGATCGCCCTCTTGCACGACCCGGCGCACATTGAGGCCGGCCAGCTCTTCGGCGAGAAAAGCGGCGAGCTCGGCGGTTAGCCGGGAGCCGCGATCGCGATAAAGCTCGTCGAGCATCACACCGCCGAAATCGGCAGGAGCCAGCGCCGGCTGCGGAAGCGGGTGAACGTGCAGGAGAATGAGTTCGGAGCCGAAGTGTGCCGCGATCGGCTTGGCATACCGCGCGGCGGAAATGGACCGCTCGGAAAAATCGACGGGCAGCAGAATTTTCGAAAGGGACGGCATCGGGCGCCTCCTCATAAAGGATAGCGCTGTACGAAATGGGCGATCTGTTACCGGGGATGGTCGAGATTCAGAAGCGCTTCCGCCATGTGATTGACGGCGTGCTCCTCGTCGCGGCGGTTGGCATCGTTGCGGGCCAGCGGCGCCAGAACCGGTGAGAGCTCCAGGTGGATAAGCTCATGCACCACGGTGAATTCCATATCGGCCAGCATGTCCTTGAAGGGCAGGCGATAATCGGCCGGATCCATCACGTGGATGATTGCGGTTTTCTTGTCGAGGTCCCAGTGGATGTTTCCCAGAGTCTTCGGTTTGAGCGCGCTCGAGCGGCTCATTTCGAGACTGATCTTCCACTCGTCGAGATTCAGGCGATGCTGCCACACCCAGAGCTTTTCGGTAGCGAAACTCTCGCACAGCACGGTTCGTTCATGGGGGGAGACGTCTGCCTGGATCTGCTGGGCGGGAGCGGAGGCGGCGAGGAGAGCCAACAGAAAAGGAAAAAGGGCAACCCGGGGACCGAAGAAAAACCACCCGAACATGTGGCCCATGATACCAGAGTTCTGCATTAATAGTGTCAATCTTCACGAAATTTTTTTTAATGTTGCGTTTTTCATGCCGGAGGCTCGAGCGCGGCGGCGGCGCCGGAGGGGTGTTTGGCCGCCGAATCCGCAAGGTACCTGAGTGCATGGCGGGCCAGTTCGCCCACGGTGGGGTCCGGGTGACGCAGGAGGGCGATCAGAGCCCGCACCCACGGGAGCTCGTCGCGATCGATTCCGATCATGGCCAAAGGCGCTGTCAAGTGAAGACCTCTATTCTCCATTTCGGCAGCGTCGCAAAAACTTTGAGTTTTGCTGATATCGGCCGATAAGGGAATGAGGAGGAGACTATGGATATCAGCGCAGTCAGTCGGACAGTTCCGGCGGCGGGAATCGCCGAGCCGGCCCCCGTGGATAAAGGTGCGGAACGGCGCGACGTAGTTCAGGCGGTGAAGGCCGTGAACGCGACGGAAATGTTTGGGCTTGAAAACGAGCTTCGGTTCCAGGTGGATCCGCACTCGCAGCGGATCGTGGTTCGTGTGGTGAACAAGAAGACGCACGAGGAAGTTTCGCAGGTGCCGGCGGAATATGTCCTCAATCTGGCGGCGGACCTGCCGATAAGTAAAACCGGGAGATGACTATGTGGCACAACGCGCAGGACGCCTATCTGGAGAGTAAGGTGTATGCAGCCGATGGCATCGAGTTGATCCGGCTGTTGTACCAGGGATGCATGTCGCGGGTGCGCGATGCGCGGACTCACCTGGAATCGGGCGATATCGCGGGGCGCGCGCGTTCTATTTCGAAAGCTTGTGCGATTATCTCGGAGTTAATGGCCTCGGTGGACCGGGAGCGCGGTGGCGAGCTCGGCGTGCGTCTGGTGGCTCTTTACGATTACATCCAGCGAAAACTGGTGCAGGCGAATTTCGAGCAGGCCGACGAACCGCTCGCGGAAGTGCTCGGGTTACTGGCAACGCTCGCCGAGGCTTGGGACGGCATTCAGACGCAGAGACCGGAAGCGCCCGTGAGTCCGGGTCCGTGGACCCAGGCCGCGGCGGAGCCTGCGTACGCATCGAGCGGGTGGAGCTTCTGATCTTGCGTGGAATCAATCGATCGACGGCATGCGGGTGATTACTCGGTCTTGAGACCGCGGGAGATCAGCGACGCCAGACCGATGCCGCCGCTCTTGGCCATCGCGGTCGCAAGTTGCTGCTGGGCCAAGCCGCCGGCGCAGGCGCTCGACGAATCCTCGCCCGAACCGAGCCAGCCATTTTCACTCGACGATTGCAGCACTTGATTGAGGAGTAGAGCTTCGAATTGTTGTGCGGCGTCGCGGATCTTTGCCGGATCGTTCGTCTTGGGAACGGCGGGCAGTCCAGCCGGTCCGGCAAGCGCGGGCGACAAGGTCAAGGCGTCCATCAGATGACCTCGATTTCCGCTTCCAGCGCTCCAGCGCTGCGAAGGCTCTGTAGGATGGCAATCACATCCCGCGGCGTTGAACCGATTGCAGCCAGTGCGCGCACCAACTCCTCGACCGTCGCACCTTCGCGCAGCACAACATTGCGAGCTTTATCTTCGTTGGCAGTCGTGGTGGTTTGCGGGACCACTTGGGTAGTTCCGCCGGAAGACAGCGCCGCGGGCTGCGAGACCGCGTAGGTGGTCTGAATCTCAACGCTCAGCGCGCCGTGTAGAATCGCCACCGGCCGGATGCGTACATCCTTGCCAAGCACGATTGTGCCGGTGCGCTCGTTGACGATCACCCTGGCCCGCTGGTCGGCCTCAACAGTCAGGTTTTCGAGCTCGGCTACAAACTCGGTGGCGCGCGACGTGAATTCGGCGGGGATGGCCACAGCGATCAGTCCCGCGTTCTCCGCGCGGGCGGGCGGCGCTCCCGCAGGCTGAAAGTGCTTGTTGATGGCTTCGACGATGCGCGTCGAAGTCGTGAAGTCGGACTGTTGTAACTGCAATCGCACCGTCCCCTTCGGTACAGCCGAAGGCGCGGCACGTTCGACGATCGCGGACCCTGGAGAGCGCCCGACGGTTGGGTGGTTCACCGTCTTGGTGGCGCCGCCCCGGCCTGCGGAAAATCCGCCCGTCACCACCGGACCCTGCGCAACCGCATAAACCTGCCCATCGGCGCCGCGCAGCGACGTGAAGATCAACAGGCCGCCCTGCAGATTCGGAGCATCGCCGATCGCGGCGACTGTGCTATCGATGCGCATCCCCGGCTGCGCGAAGGAGGGAAGTGTCGCCGTTACCATCACCGCGGCGGTGTTCTTCACGCGAATCGCGCCCGGTGCGACTACAACGCCCATGCGTTCGAGCACATTGGTGAGGCTCTGATTGGAGAACCCGGTCTGCTGGCTATCCCCGGTTCCGGCAAGTCCCACGACGATCCCGTAACCCACGAGCTGATTCTCGCGGACCCCTTCGATGGACACGAGGTCTTTCAAACGCGCCGCTTGACTGAGCACGCAAAGCATCAGGAGTGCGAATAGGCGTTTCATAATCAGAACGGAAGCAGGCCCAGAATCAAGCGGTAAAGGAAAAACGGCCGTTTGATGGCGTCACCCACTACGCCCTTGCCGTTGACCCGTACCTCCAATTGCGCCAGACGATTCGACTGGACGCTGTTGGTGAAATCGATATCGCTCGGCCGGACCACGCCGCGCACCGTGATCGTCTGGCGCTCGGAATTAATCTGCACATCCTTGGTAGCCTCCACCACCAGGCCGCCATTCGGCAGCACATGCGTGACGCGCGCCGTGAGCGTAGTGCTCAAGGTTGTGCTGCGGCTGGTAGTGCCTTCGCCATTCAGTTGCGTGTTGCCGCTCAGGTTCGCGAGGTTTGCCCACGGTCCGGCCGCCTTGGTGATGCCGGCCAGGCCCGCGATGGAGTTGGCGGTGCTCGATTGCCGCTGCGTTTTGGTGGTTCCGCTGCTGACCGCCGACGCCTGTTCCGCCACTACGATCGTGATCACGTCGTCGAGTTGACTGGCGCGTACGTCGCGCGCGGCGTCGGCCAGCCGCGAGTTGGGAATCCAGATCGACCCCGGGGTCGGCGGCGCAACCTCCGCCTGGCGCGCCTTGGATTCCTCGACATATCTGTCGAGGGGCGTTGCCAGAGGAGGAGGCGGCTCCTTCTTTTTCGCGGCGAACGCGGCAGTTGTGACGATAAGGATTGTGAGGATGGCTTTCATTGCGAGACCCGGACCTTGTTCCTGCCTTCGACCACCGCGCGAAACTGTTTTTGGGAGAGCGGATTGCGCACGAGCACAGTCTGCCCGGCCGCGCCGGAGGTCTCCGCGACAGCATCGAGCTCCAGTTGCGCGCCTCCGCTTTCGACGATTACCCGCACGGTGTCGCCACGCCACACCTCCTTGGCGGGCTCCAGCAGCGCGGTAGGGATGTCGGAACCGGCTCGAATCGCCACACGTGCGCATTTCCCGGCGACATCCTCTACACGCACGGCATAGGTATTCAGTTGTGGAAACGCGTCGCGCGTATCTGCCCGAAGCTGCGCGGCTTCGATCGGTTGCCCCGGCTTCAACTCGGATACAGCGACCACGCGAGTCACCGTCTGCCGGATCTTCACGCGCGCCCAGATGGAGAAATGCAGGTTGCCGGCGTAGCGGATGCTGCCGGTCCATAGCGAAAGAGGCTCGGAGTAGTGCAGGCCGGTCAGAGCGAATTCCACTTCGCCCTCCGGCGCAGGCTGACGGCTGAAATCGGCAATTTCAATGCGCGCCTCGGGGAAGAGTTTCTGCATCGACGGGAGCAGACGCTCGGGCGTGAGCACCGCCACTGGCCGTGTCACGCAGATTTCCGATTTCGGCTCCGCGGCGATGGCGAATTTAGTAAAGATGCTGCGCAGGTCAGGAACACGGAACGTGCGTACGACACCCGGAACGGGAGCGAGCGCGAGCGGCGTATCGCCGGGCAGGGAAGCGAATTCGGGAATCGCGGGAGCCAGGTCGGCGGCGACCACGTGAGTTGCGCCTGAGCTTATGGCGAGACATCCGGCGACTGCGAGAGAGGCAAGCATATTATCGACTCAGGTTATTGACCTGCTGGTACATGTTGTCGGCTGCGGTGACCACTTTGGAGTTCGCTTCATAACCGCGTTGCGCCTGGATCATATTGACGAACTCGTCGACGATCGAAACGTTCGATTGCTCGACGTATCCTTGCAGCAGCGAGCCCAAACCCTCCGCGCCTCCGGGGTTGCCCAGCGTCGCGTCGCCCGAAGCCTCGGTGGGAGTGAACAGCCCGTTCCCCAGACTGTTGAGACCGGCTGGATTCTGAAAATTGGCGAGCTGGATCTGCCCTGCCTGCTGGGCGGCGGTCTGGTTCGGCAGACTGTAGCTCACCGTTCCATCCGCGGCGATGGTAACCTTCTGCGCGGTAGGCGGAATGGTGATCTGCGGCTGGACGGGGTTGCCGGCAGCGGTTACCAGATTGCCGTTCCGGTCCAACTGGAACTGGCCCGCTCTGGTGTAGGCGAGCTCGCCGTTAGGCTGTTGGATCTGAAAAAACCCGGAGCCCTGAATTACGACGTCGAGCGGATTTTCCGTCTGCGAGAACGCGCCCTGCGTGAACACGACCTCATTGGAAACCGGTCGCGTGCCGAGCCCGAGCTGCAGGCCCGCCGGAATCACGGTCTGCTGTCCGGCCGCGGCGCCGGGCTGTAACACCGTCTGGTACATGAGGTCCTGAAACTGCGCGCGGCGTGTCTTGTACCCGACCGTGTTGGCGTTCGCCAGGTTATTGGCGATGTTGTCAACGTTCATCTCCTGCGCGCGCATTCCGCTGGCGGCGCTGTACATGGCTCGAATCATGGTTCCTCGCTAACCTACTTTGGCCACCTGCTCGATGGCTTGCTTATTCATGTCGGCGCCGAGCGCGGCTGCTTTCTGGAGCATTTCGAACTGGCGCATGATACTGACGAGCCGGACGGCGGATTCGGCGGTGCCCGAATTCGACGCCTCCAGGCGGCCCTGTTGAACGGTGGCGCCGGGCGCGGCGACGGGACCCTGCGCGGGGTCGGCGCGGAAGTAAGTGCTCCCGTGCTTCACCAGGCCGGTCGGGTCGGTGAAGTCCACGATCTCCAGGCTGCCGATCGCGGTTCCGTTTTGCGTGATCGCCCCGTCGGGCGATATGTCGATTGCGCCGGCGCCCTGGACCGTAAGCACCGCACCGCCCGTTCCGCGCACCGGGTACCCTTCCGTATTGACCAGGCGGCCGTCGGGCGCCGCGCGAAAACTGCCGTTGCGCGTATATAGAGGACCGGCCGGAGTCTGCACGGCGAAGAAGCCCTTTCCGCTGAGCGCGACATCCAACGGGTTGCCGGTCGGCTGAACGATGCCCTGTGAGAGATCCGTCCACGGACGTTCGACGACAGGCATGGTCGAGCCGTCGGCCGTGGCTGCGGCTTCCGGCGCAATGTAGAGTGAGTAGAATTCGCGATCCGCTTTGTAGCCGCCCGTGGATGCGTTGGCCACGTTGTTGGCCAGCAGGTCGAGTGATTCCATTCGGGAGCGCATGCCGCTCGCCGCGATTGCGGTCATCGGGTCCATTGCGCTTTGAAGATTGCACGCCTGGAGCCATTCGGGCGAACTGGAGGTAAATCTCTCAAATATCAGAGCGCTCTGCCGATGAGAGTAGAGGAGGGAGAGAGTTCGCAAGACAAGTTTTTGTCACTGCCGCGCCGAGCGACAAATTCTTGACGGCTGCTACCGCCGTAAACTCTTGAAAATCGTGAGCGGCGCGTTTGGCTTCGGATCTGCAATAGCCGTTGCGTGCACGCCGCGTTATCACTTGCGAACGCTCTTCCCGGAATCGATCCGGTCTCGTTGTTGAGCGCTGGATCGCCCGCGCCTGCACCTGCTTCGGAGAGCGGCGGGCCGTTTTCAGGTGTCTTGAATGTGTTGCTGGGTGATGGCGCGCGGCGAGTGTCCACAGGCAATGCCGGCGACACTGGCGCGCACAAGCAACCTGCTGCGTCTGAGAGCCGCCAGCCGGGTACCGACAGCGAACTGCTGCGAGTCGCGCCGCAGCAACTGAGGATTCTAAACCCGGGACAGAGGGTGGCGCCCGAACCCGAGCCAATCTTAGAACGCCCGGCTCTGCCGGCCGGGCCGCAGGTTGCCGCCACTGGCTTCACGAGCGAACCGCTGCTGGCCGGGCCGCGGAATCAACCCGCCGCGCCCGAGTCGCCTGCTGCCCGCGATTCACGGGTCACCGCTGCACCTGCGTCGAAGGAAGCCGATGCGCCCACGCCTGCGATAGCTTCACCACCCGCCGTTCCTGGCCGGAATCGAACTGCGGCTGCGCCCAAATCGCAGCCCGTCACCGCTGCGGCGAGCAAACCGGAGCGGCATCCGGTACAGAGACAAGCCGCTGTGCCCGAATCCCGCGTGACTGCTGCACCTGTGTTGAAGGAAGCCGATGCACCCACACGTGCGATAGCGCCACCGTCCGCCGTTCCTGGCGACGCCGGCGCACCTGAAAGACCTGTTCGCACGACTCGCCAGAAGGAGGCCGCCGTTCCTGCACCGGAGGCGAGCGGACGGGCTCCCGTTGCCCCGCCGCAGCAAGCCGCTGCTCCCGAGCTTCGCGCCCTCGAACCTTCCGGCGAGCCCGAACGCCTTGGCTCGATGCACACCAGGATCCTTTCGCGCCCGGCCGTCCGCCCGCGCAAAGAATCGGCGCCGCCCGCCGATCTGCCGGTTGCCGCCCCGCCGGTGCAACACCCGGCGGCAGCAACGCCGGTCAATGAATTAGCCGCGCAACCGCCGCGTGAGGGCTCGCCGCAATTGAAAGAGTGCGCCGATGGAACGAGCAGCCCGACCGCCGCGAGCACCTCGATTGCGGCTGATCCAACCGCTTCCGCCGGCGAGCCGCAAGCACCTCAGACTCCAGTCGCCTATACCAGGATTGCGCCGGCGGAACGGCAGCAAGGCGCGGCCACACCTGCCGCCGAAGCCGCATTCCACGCGAAAATTGTCGAGGTCCCGCGAGCGGACGAACAACAGAAGTCCGCTATCGCGCCGCCCTCTCCCCATCGTCCGCTCACCGCCGCGGGGGAACATCCGCGCGAACGCGCGACGGCGACGACGCACCCCGAAACCGACGCCCTCAAGCCGGAAGCGCCTGCGCCGGAAAGAGTGCCCACGCCTGTAATCGACGCCACTCCGACTGCGCGAACGGAAACGGCCGCAGCTCCGAAAGAAGTAGCCGATGCGCGTCCGGCGACCCCGGTGCAGCACGAACCGGCGGCCGCCGCCCCTCGAAAACCAAACAACATCCAAGTAGAATTGACGACCCTGGGGCAGCGCGTTCAACTCCGTGTGGAAGAGCGCGGCGGCGAAATGCGGGTAGCCGTTCACACGCAGGATTCGCGGCTTGCCGGAGCGCTGCGGGAAGACTTGCCGGCGCTCACCGCAAAACTCGAGCAGGGCGGTTTTCACGCGGAGGTTTGGCACGGCGGGCCGGCGGCGCCGCTCCGCGAAATTGCGGCGGATTCGACAGCCTCCGCGGGCGAACACCAGTCACAGGAGCGGTCTGGCGACCAAAGCCGCGAGCGGGAACAGCAGGACCCCCGGCCCAAACACGACATCGACGAACAGACGAAATCCAAATCGGAACGAAAGGACTTTTCATGGCTATTCACATCAATCACGTAACGGCTGGGCGGAATGTGCCCCTGCCGGTCACACCGATCCTACGGCGCACGGCGACCCCTGCGGGTTCGACCAGCAAGACACCTTCGCCGGCCGCCGGCACCAACTCGGCGCCATCGTTTTCCGCGCTGTTTCCCATATCGCCGAACACCACGAATGTGCCCTCACCGGCGCCGAAAGGTCCGCCTACTGCCCAGGACGTTTTCGGCGCGAACCCGTGGATGACGAATCCCACCGGCACCGCTCCCAACGGGACTACCTATGGCTTCAATCCTTTCTACTTCGCGACGCAGCAGACCGCGACCGAGGTGGCCCAGATGGTAGGCGGCAAGGTGGTGGCCGACAACGAAATGGTGAGCGGCGGACCGTTTAGCCAGAACCAGCAGAACTACATGGTGCAGTTGCCCAATGGCGGGCTGATCAATCCGGGCCTGGTAGCGTCGTTCTACACGCACGGATATCCGCAGGCGATGGTGGACCAGATGGTCGCCAACGAAGTTGCTGGAGCAAAAGGCTAGGAGGCTGATATGGCGCCAATCGGTAGTACCACAAACACTCAGGGCACGGCCAGCGGGCAGAACACTTCCTCCACGGCGCCCACCAAAGACGTGGATAAGAACATGTTCCTGCAGCTCCTGGTGGCGCAGCTCAAGAATCAGAACCCGTTGAACCCAACCGACGGCACGCAGTTCGTGTCGCAGCTCGCGCAGTTCCAACAGCTCGAACAAAGCGTCAACACCGGCCAGGACGTCTCGGCGATCCGGCAGGATGTGGATCAATTCATGGCAGCCTACGCCGCCGGCCAAACCGCAACGCAATCGTAACGGAGACATCATGTTCACTTCTTTTTCAACGGCACTGTCGGCATTGAGCGCCGATTCCACCGCCATCGACGTGGTGGGCAACAATCTGGCGAACCTCAACACGCCGGGTTTCAAAACCAGCGAGGTGTGCTTCCGCGATCTCGTTACCGAATCGCTGGGCGCCGGACTGGGCGAAACGCAGGTCGGGTTCGGTACGGGTCAGCCGCTCACCGTGCGCGAGTTCACGCAAGGCGCCATACAAACCAGTTCAGGCCTGCTCGATGCCGCCATTCAGGGGGACGGCTTTTTTGTATTGAAGGACGGGGCCGGCAACACACTGTACACGCGGGCCGGCAATTTCCAGACGGACAGCTCCGGCAACCTGCTTACGGACACCGGCGACAAGGTGCAAGGCTGGACGACGATCGACCCCTCTACCGGCCAGGTCGACACGAACGGCCCGATCGGGAACATCGTGGTTCCGGTGGGCTCGCTGAAGCCGCCGGTCACAACCACCGCCGTAACCGCGGACCTCAACCTGAATTCCGGAGCGGCCGCCGACACCTCCAGCGCATTCACCACTCCCATTACGGTCTACGACAGTCTCGGCACCTCTCACGTGTTGACGCTCGGTTTCCAGAAGACGGCGGCCAACCAGTGGAGCTACCAGGTGTCGATTCCGGGCGATGACGTCAGCGGCGGCACTGCGGGAACTCCGTTCCCAATCTCAGGCGCCAGCGGCACTCTGACGTTCAACACCGCGGGACAGTTGACGGATCCGGCGCCCGGCGCGCCTATCGCGCTCAGTATTAGCGGGCTCAGCGATGGCGCGGCGGACATGACCCTGGCGTGGAACCCGTACAACAGCGCGGGCACGGGCCGCATCACGCAGTTCGGCCAGCCTTCGGCGTCGTCGGCGAGTTCCCAAAACGGTTCGGGCGCCTCGCAACTCGATCACGTGGGTCTCGCCAACGGTGGCCAGATTCTGGCCGAGTACACGGATGGCACCCAGGTGGTGGTGGGCCAGATCGCTCTGGCTTCGATTCGCAATCCCGCCAGCCTGATCGCCGCCGGCGATAACAATTTCCACCTCAGTGCGCTAACGGCGAATCCGTCCATCGGCGTGCCGGGTACGGGAGGCCGCGGAACGGTGCAGGGCGGCGCGACCGAAGCCTCCACGGTGGACATCGCCAGCGAGTTCACCAACCTCATCGTGTATCAGCGGGCGTACGAGGCCAATGCGCACGTGGTGACCACCGCGGACCAATTGAGCCAGGACACTATAAACCTTATCCACTAAACAGCCGATGAATCCTCAGGAAGAAATTGCGCCGCTGGGCGAGGTCCCGGTGGAGATCGAAGTGGAACTGGACCGGTGCATCATGAGCACGCGCGAGATCCTGCGCCTGCAAGAGGGCAGCGTCATCGGCACCATGCGCTCGGCCGGAGAAAACATCGATTTTTACATCGGAGGCGTGTTATTCGGCTCCGGTGAAATCGTGATCATCGAAAACAAGCTGGGCGTACGAATCACGGACTTCCGGGACGACTGAGGATGAAACGGCATGGAAGTGTTGCAACAGATATCGGCGGTAGCAGGGGTCCTGCTGCTGCTCGGAGCCACACTGTGGTGGCTGCGCCGCCGAGGCGTGGCGACGGTCGGGTTGCGGCGCGGAGGTAGCACGCGCCGGATGGAGTGTCTGGAACGGGTCGCGCTAGGGCCGCAACAGACGCTTCACCTGGTGCGCGTAGGCGACCGGACGTTGCTGGTGGCTTCATCCGCGGCCGGGTGTTCGCTGTTGCACAGTGTTCCTTGCGATGAACTCGATCGCAAGCCGCGGGAGGCCCAGGCATGAGGCGGCTGGCTATGCTCGCGGCAGCCGCCGCGCCCGTCCACGGCGCCGGCATCGAGCCTCTGTCGCTGCTCGGCATTTCGCCCGGAAAAAGCGGCGCCGGCCTGAGCGCTCCGATGCAGGTGATAATCCTGCTGACCCTCATGACGCTGCTTCCGGCGGCGGTCATGTGCATCACTCCGTTTCTGCGGATTACGATCGTGCTGCATTTCCTCCGGCAAGCCCTGGGAACGCAAACCGCTCCTTCCAACCAGGTACTGCTCGGGCTGGCGCTCTTTCTGACGATCGTCATCATGCAGCCTGTCGCGGGAGAGATTTACCACCAGGGCTGGGAACCCATGGAGGCCGGGCATCTGACGCCGCAACAGGCATGGGACGCGGGGTCGAAGCCGCTGCGAGGCTTTCTGGTGCGATTCGCGAGAGAGAAAGACATCCGCCTGTTTGTGGAGCTTTCGCATCAGCCGCCGCCGCGCACGCCCGCGGATCTGGACCTCAACATTCTCATCCCGGCGTACATTCTGTCGGAGCTTAAGACCGGGTTTCAGATCGGGGCGGTACTGTTTCTGCCGTTTCTGGTAATTGACATGGTAGTGGCCTCCGTTACGCTCTCCGTCGGCATGATGCAACTGCCTCCCGTAATGGTCTCAGCACCCTTCAAGGTGCTGCTCTTTGTGCTGGTGGACGGCTGGAATCTCGTGATCGGCTCGCTCATGAAGAGTTTTTACCAATGACGCCCGAGACCGTAGTCGAACTCATGCGGCAGATGCTGATGGAGTCGTTCTGGCTGGCCGCTCCGCTGCTGGCGATCGGTTTTGCCGCGGGAATCGTCGTGAGTCTCGTGCAGATCGCGACGTCGATGCAGGACAACGCATTCAGCACCATTCCGCGCTTGCTCGCCTTCCTCACGGGCCTCATGTTTCTAATGCCGTGGATGCTGCAGAAGATGATGGCGTACACCGTCCTGCTCATCGGCAACCTGGGGCGGTATGCCCGCTAACGTCGTCATCTCACTGGGGACCCTGTACGGCTTTCTGCTGGTGCTGGCGCGCGTTTCAGGCGCTTTCATTTTCGTTCCACTGCCCGGATTCACGTCCAACGCCGGACCCGCGCGTGTGGCGCTGTCGCTGGGGTTCACGCTGGCGCTGCGGAGTTACTGGCCTGCCGTGACCGACGGCTTTATCGGCGCTGGACAACTCGCCGCGTGGGCTATTGCCGAGGCGGCGGTTGGCATCGCAATCGGCGTCGCGGTCGCGATCGTGCTCGAAGCGTTCGGCCTGGCCGCACAGATTTTGGGGATGCAGGCCGGGTACGGATATGCTTCGACCGTCGACCCCAACTCGCAAGCCGATTCCGGCATTCTGCTGGTGGTTGCACAGCTTGTTTCGGGGCTGCTGTTTTTCGCCATGGGCCTCGATCGCGAAGTTCTGCGGCTGTTTGCGCGCAGCCTCGAGAAAGTGCCGCCGGGGTCGGTCTCGTTCTCACCCGCAGCCGCGAGCGGATTGATCGCGCTCGGGTCTGAATTGTTCAGTGTCGGTGTGCGCATCGCTCTCCCGGTGATCACGCTGCTGCTGCTGGTCGATATCGCGCTGGCGCTGTTGGGCCGATTGAACTCACAACTGCAACTGATCTCGCTGGCCTTTCCCGCAAAGATGCTGGCTGCGCTGGTCCTGCTCAGCTGCATCGCGCCGCTGCTGCCGAAGATTCTGCGCGATTTCAGCGTGCACGCCTGGTCCGTGGCAGGCAGGGTTCTGGGGTTATGACCCGCCATGGCAGATCAAAGCAAGAGCGAGCAACCGACACAACGGAGACTGGACAAAGCACGCGAGGAGGGGCAGTTCGCCTCGGCTCGCGACTTCGTCGCGGCCCTGCAGTTCATGATCTTTCTGGCGATTCTGGGGGCGGGCGGCGCAGTGTGGTTCACGGGTCTTCAGCGAACTGCGCGATCTCTGCTCGAAATGGCGTTCGCCGGCCGGCTGACCGTAGAGGATCTGGCGGCAGCCGGCTGGCGCGTATATCAACAGCAATTTCTGCCGCTGTTTCTGGGGGGCGCGGCAGTTGCGCTCGCCACACTATTCATACGGCTAATGACGACGCGCTTCGGCTTCAGCTTGAAGAAACTGTCGCCCGATCCATCGCGGCTCAATCCGATGTCCAGGCTGAAGGAACTGCCGCGGCAGAACCTCTCATCGGTAGTGCAAGCCGCTGTTCTACTCCCTGTCTTTCTATGGGCCGTGTACGCCGTGGTACGCGACAAGCTCGATGCGCTGATCGCGCTCCCGCTGTCGAGCGCGACAGCCGGCTGCTCTTTTCTGGCGGTTTCCGTCATGCAGGTCTTCTGGAAAGCGGCGGCGGTGTTCCTGGTTTTCGGCGCGGTGGACCTGTTCCGCCAAATGCGCAAGCACAAGAACGACCTGCGCATGAGCAAGCAGGAAATCCGCGAGGAAATGAAGGAAGTGGAAGGGAATCCGCAGATGAAGGCGCAGATTCGCCGCATTCAACGCGACAATGCCCGCCGCAACATGATGAAAGAGGTGCCCAGTGCGACCGCGGTGATTGTGAATCCGACGCACTTCGCGGTCGCCATCAAGTACCAGATCGATGGCGCGGGCGCGCCCAAAGTGGTCGCCAAGGGCAAGAACTACCTCGCGCTCCGCATACGCGCCAAGGCCACCGAGCACCAGGTGCCCATCATCGAAAATCCACCATTGGCGCAGGCGTTGTACAAGTCCGTCGATGTCGGCCAGGAGATCCCGCCGCACCTTTACCGTGCTGTCGCCGAAATACTCGCATACATCTTCAAGCTGATGAACGGGAGGCTCCCAGGATAGCCCAATGACCCCTACACTCGCCGCACCCTCCACTCCGAAATGGATGCAGGCCTTACCGCTGAACCTGCTGCGTGAGATGGCCGTCCCTATCGCCGTACTGGCTATCGTGATGGCGCTGATCACACCGCTGCCGAGCTTCGTGCTGGACCTGCTGATTGTCGGCGACATCCTGCTGTCGGTAACCGTGCTGATGGTCTCGCTGTACCTGGTGAGGCCAGTGGAGTTCACGTCGTTTCCGACCACTCTGCTGCTCCTCACGCTGTTCCGCCTGGCACTCAACGTATCGTCCTCGCGGCTCATCCTGCTGAACGGAAATACCGGCACGACCGCCGCCGGCGAGGTGATCGGCGCCTTCGGCAGCTTCGTGGTGGGTGGCAATTACGTAATCGGCGCGGTAATTTTCCTGGTGCTGATCGCGATTCAGTATGTGGTGATCAATCACGGCGCGGTCCGCATTTCCGAAGTCACCGCGCGTTTTACCTTAGATGCGTTGCCGGGCAAGCAGATGTCGATCGATTCGGACCTGAATGCAGGTCTGATCGACGAAGCCGAAGCCAAACGGCGCCGCAAGAATCTCGCTACCGAAGCGGAATTCTACGGCGCGATGGATGGCGCGTCGCGTTTCACGCAGCGCGACGCAGTGGCGAGCATTCTGATCACGAGCATCAACATCGTGGCCGGCTTCCTGATCGGCGTACTGCAGCACGGGATGGACTTCCGCAAGGCGCTCGAAACCTATACGGTGCTGACCATCGGCGACGGTCTGGTCACCGTGATTCCGGCGCTCATGATCTCCATTTCGGGCGGCCTGATTGTCACGCGGGCCGGCAGCGACGCGCGGCTGGGCGCCGAGTTCGCAAAGCAGATCTTCGGCAAAAGCCAGCCCCTCATGCTGGCCAGCGGCGTCCTGGTGGCGTTGAGTCTTCTCCCGGGCATGCCGATGCTGCCGTTCCTGCTGCTGGGCGGCGGCGCCGGGACGGCAGCGTGGCGCATGCGGAAGCGGGAAACCACCCCCGCCGCCGCTCCCGCATCCGACGCGAAGGCCCCCGCGAAGGAGAATCTGGAAGCCATGTTGCGCGTCGAGCCACTCGCCATCGAGGTGGGACTCGGACTTGTCGGCCTGGTGGAAGGCGGTCAGGATTCGCCCCTGCTGCGCCGCATCTCCGCGATTCGCAAGCAACTTGCGACCGATCTCGGTTATATCCTGCCGCCCGTGCGCGTCACCGATAATCTGACGCTGCGCAGCCGCGAGTACATCATCTCATTAAAGGGCGCGGAGATTTCCCGCTACGAGTTGCCGCAAGGCTGCGAGTTGGCGATCCCGATGGGCGAGCCTACGGCGCGAATCGAAGGGCAGACAACCCGCGACCCGGCGTTCGGCATCGCCGCGCAATGGATTCCCGCCGATCGCGCCGCGCACGCGCGGAACTCCGGCTATACCGTGGTTGACAGCATCAGCGTCCTGGGGACGCACCTCGCCGAGACCATCAGGCGGTACGCGCACGAGTTGCTTTCGCGCCAGGACGCCAAGCGGATTCTGGACCGCGTCGCGGTGGAGCATCCAAAGGTGGTGGAGGATCTGGTGCCGAAGCTTCTCCCGCTCGCGGCTGTGCAGCGCGTCCTGCAAAACCTGCTGCGCGAGCGCGTATCCATCCGCGATGCCGTTTCCATTTTCGAGGCGCTCGGCGAGGCCGCGGTGGTGACACGCAACCCCGTGCTGCTGACCGAGTACGTGCGCCAGACCATTCGCCGCAGTGTGGTAAAGCCATACTTGAACCGCTCCGGCGAGCTCACAGCCTGGTTTATGGAGCCTTCCATCGAACAGTCCATCGAAGGCGCGGTGGAGCACGGCGAGCAGAACAGCCACCTGTCCTTGCCCCCGCAGGCGATCCGGGACATTCTCAACCGCATCTCCGCGCGCATTAGCTCGCCGGAAGCTGGCGTGGCCGTGATCACCACCACCGGAGCTCGCTACTTCCTGCGCCAGATCGCCGAGCCGTCGCTGCCGAACCTCTTCTTTATCGCGCACAACGAAGTGCCGCCCGGCCTGCGGGTGCAGTCGCTCGGCACCATCCAATAATTTTCGCGATCAGCCCTACTGTTCCTCGGGAATTCCGCCGATAGATTCCCAGGAACACAGGCATGACCATCAAATCGTATTTCGCCGGATCGGTCGAGGACGCCATGGCGGCGGCACGCACCGAATTGGGGCCCGACGCCATGCTGATGAACAGCCGCAGGACGGCGCCCGAAGCGCGCCACCTCGGCGAATACGAGGTGGTGTTTGCGGCCGATCAGCTATTCGCCGAGCCGCGCACGGGCACGCCCGCACCGCCGCCCGGCGTTTCGGGCGACCGGCTATCGGCGGAAGTCGCCGAGCTCAAGAAGGAGCTCGAAGGCATGCGGCGCGTGCTGACACGATCGGCCTTCGCGACGCCGCAATGGGCCGGTGCGTCGCCCACCGCCGCGGACGCGTACGCCACGTTGGCGGCGGCGGAAGTAAATAGCGAGCTGGCGCGCGAGATCGTGCAGGCTGCCGAGGCGCGTACGTCACCCGGCCGCCCCGCATTTCTGCGCACGCCTTTCACGCATCGATAGCGCGTCTTTTCAGCGCGCCCTCATTGAGGAATTCGAGTCGCGCATCCATGTGAACCCGGGCCTTGGCGCGACAGACGCTTCGCCGCGAATCGCCGCTCTGGTCGGTCCCGGCGGCAGCGGCAAAACGACCACGCTCGTGAAGCTTGCGGTTAATTATGGAATCGCCGCGCGGCGCCCCGTGCTGCTGCTGTCGATGGATACGTACCGCGTGGCCGCGGCCGAGCAACTGCGGTCCTACGCCGCGATCCTGGGCGTCGGATTCCAACTGCTGGAAACGGTGGCGTCGCTGGCTCAGGCGCTCGAAGAGAATCGCGGCAAGGAACTCATTCTCATCGATACGCCAGGGCTCGGGTTCGGCGACCTGGAGGATTTCGAGCCTCTGGCGCGCTTCCTCGCTTCCCGCAAGGACATCGACAAGCAACTGGTGCTTCCGGCCTCGCTGAAACCGGCCGATCTGACGCGAGTGGTAGACGCATTCGAGCCGTTCTCTCCGGGGCGTCTGCTGTTTTCCAAGCTCGATGAGACATCCAGCTTCGGGCCGATTCTGAACGAGACGGCCCGCACGGGCAAGCCGCTTTCCTTCTTGACCACAGGGCAGCGCATTCCCGAGGACCTGGAGGAAGCCACCCCAGCGCGCCTCGCCGAGATGGTGCTCACCGCGCCGGCGGGGAGAGTCCGTTCGGCCGCCTGACGCCCGGGAGAAACATTATGTATTCGTACGCGGTTTCCGACGAGCTCGATACTAACGCACGCGAACGGCTGATCCTGGAGCATCTGCCGCAGGTCCGGCTGATCGCGCGGCGCATTCAGGAACGGCTGCCGGAGAACATCAGCCTGGAGGACCTCATCTCCACGGGCGTCATTGGTTTAATTTCGGCCATCGACAATTTCGACTCTTCGCTGAACGTCAAGCTGAAAACGTATGCCGAATATAAGATCCGCGGCGCCATTCTCGACAGCTTGCGCGGCTTGGATTGGGCTCCGCGCCAAAAGCGCCGCAAAGCGAAGCAGATTGAATCCGCAATAGCCCATGCCGAGCAGCGATTGCAGCGCGTGCCCGGCGAAGATGAAATCGCGGCGGAGCTGGGCATCTCCACAGCCGAGTATCACGAGTGGCTGGTGGAAGTGCGCGGGCTCAACATCGGCAGCCTGGAGTACACGGCCGGAGAATCCAGCAAAGACCTGCTGCAATTCATTCCAGACGTCAATGAGAAACTGCCCTCCACGCTGCTGGAGAGATCCGAGTTGGAGCGCCTGCTCGCGGAAGGAATCGATGGCATTCCGGAGATTGAGCGCACGGTATTGAGCCTGTACTATCACGAGGAGCTCACCTTGCGCGAGATCGCGCAAGTGGTGGACCTGCACGAATCCCGCATCTCCCAATTGAAGTCGCAGGCGATTCTCCGGCTGCGCGGGATGTTGGCCGAACGATGGCCAGCGTCGCGCGGAATGGTGGTGGCATGAGCCCGGAACCGGTACGCCTGGAGAGCGTGAACGCGGCGCGTTCGGTGCTGTCGCAATGGACGCAAGGTCTCGTGCAGGTGCTGGAATCCATGACGGACCAGAAGCCGTCGGCAGACTGGCAGTTCCAGAACGATGGCCCCGCGGCGGGCGATGCCGAGATCCTATGGTGGCAGCAGCCGTTTCCTACGGTCGCCGGCGGGACCGTGTGGATCGGAGCTCCGCACGATGTCTGGGAGACCTGCGGCGCCCTCACGCTGAAAGCGGCGGGCCTCGAAATCGTGGATCCGGCCGAGGCGCGGAATACCTGGTTTGAGATCCTGGGGCAGTCGCTCGGTGTGATGGCACGATCCATCACAGCGTTGTGCGGAGCGGAAGTGACTTGCGGAGCGGGCTCCGAAGCCGCGCCGCCGGCGGGGGTCGCCGGTTATGCTGCCATATCGCTGTCGTTTCCGGGGCAGGCGCTCCCGCCAATGGTGGCCGCGTTCAGTCCCGGCCTGATCGAGTTTCTCGCCGCGCCACCGCCGGAAGCCGCGAAGGAAGTGATGCGGCCGGCCGCAGAGGGCCGCGGCGACGCGCAGCCGTCCCGCACGATGGAGTTGCTGCTGGACGTCGACCTGCCGATCACCATCTCTTTTGGTAAAGCGCAACTGCCCGTAAAGGACGTGCTGAAGCTGACCACCGGGAGTATCGTCGAGCTGAATCGCGGCGTCAACGAACCGGTCGAAGTGCTGGTGAATCACTGCCTCATCGCGCGCGGTGAAGTTGTGGTGGTGGAAGGCAACTACGGCGTCCGCATACAGGAAATCGCCAGCCGGCAGGACCGGCTCAGGAGCATTCGATGAATCCCATCCTTTTAGCGGCAGGGTGCGCCGCGGCGGTGGCTCTGGCCGCGGTAACTCTCTCCCTATTCGCAATCTTCCAGACGCGAAGCGGCGCGTCGGCCTCGCGAAGTGCAGCAGCGCGGGTGCGCGCCGGCCTGGAAGAACAAATCTCGGCGTTGCGGACGGCGCTCGAGGCCTGTTCCGCCGAAGTGCGGCGCGTGGAGCAGCAATCCGCCGCGCAACCGGCTGGGCAGGCGAAACCGGCATTCAATGTCGGCAAGCGGTCGCAAGCACTCCGCATGCACCGCCGCGGCGATTCGCCGGAGGCGATCGCAACAGCGCTGGAACTGCCGCGGGGCGAAGTAGAACTCCTTCTGAAGGTGCACCGGATCGTGATCGATAGTATTGCAAGTTAATCCGGCCGTCCTGCCCGATAATGGTACATAGCTATGACGGTCGAAATCGAAGGCGTCACTCTTCACCTGGCGCATCCCGACGAACTCACGATCCAGTGGGTCGGGCAGGATGAGCTCATGCGCCAGCTTCTGGCCGCCTGGATGGTTGTTAACGAGCAGGACTTGCCCATGAATCCGCGGCTGCTTGGCAAGCCCGGGGTCGGCAAGACGACTTTGGCGTATGCCGCCGGCCGGCGTATGGGCCGCGACGTCTACATTCTGCAGGCGACCATGGATACGCGCCCGGAAGACCTTTTGGTAACACCCGTCATCGAAGGCGCCGGAAGCCTGCGGTACGTGGCCTCGCCGCTGGTGACTGCAATGATCCGCGGCGGGATCGCGATTCTCGACGAGGGAAATCGCATGAGCGAGAAGAGCTGGGCCAGCCTCGCTCCGCTGCTCGACAATCGCCGCTACGTGGAATCGATCGTCGCGGGAATTAAAATCAAGGCGCACCCGCAATTCCGGCTGGTGGCGACGATGAACGACGACGCTTCCACTTTTGAGCTGCCCGAGTACATCCACTCGCGGCTGCAGCCGCAGATCTTTATCGATTTTCCGGAGCGCGACGAGGAGTATCAGATTCTCAAGGAAAACCTGCCGTTTGCCGAGGAGCGCATCCTCGCCTACGTCACGGATTTTCTTCAGATGGCGCACGCTGCCGATGAACGCTACACGGCGCGCGACGGCATCAACGTGGCGCGCTTCGCACTCAAGCTGAAGAGCCTGGCGACGCAGCGAACCCACGAGACACATGCCCTGGAGATTGCGATTGTCCAGGTTTTGGGAGAAGAAGCCCTGCGCTATGTCCGGGGAAATCGATCTAGCGCTTCCTGATTTCGGTAATCTCCAGCGCGGCCGGTTCACTTATCTGCCTGTGGTCCCCGGGCGCATGGAGTTTGCGCGCGAGGTGCGTCAGGCGATTCTGCGCGACCGTCCCGAAGTGGTCGCCGTGGAACTGCCGGTCACGCTGCAAGAGGCATGGGAGCGCGGCGTAAAACGGCTTCCCGCGATCTCGATGATCTTCTATCCGGATGAGAGTACGGCGGGCGACCTGGCCGTTTACATCCCGATCGAGCCTGCCGATCCGTTTACCGAAGCCGTGCGAACGGCACTCGAAATCGGCGCCGAAGTGACGTTCGCCGATCCGGACGCCGGCGAACGGCCGCATCTCAAGGATTCGTACCCCGATCCGTATGCCATCCAGCACATCGGGCTGCAGCGCTACGTCGAGGCCTACCGCCTTCACCCGCAGCCGCGCAATGACGAACTCGCGCGCCATGCGGCGGGCATCGCGTGGAAGCTGCAGGGTGCGAATCCGCTCGCACGCGTGCTGGTGGTGATTTCGTTGAACCTGCTGGACCCGGTCCTCGACGCCATGGAAGAGCCGCAGGCACAACCCATGACCAAGGTGAGACGCGAGGGCATCGAGTTGCTCAATCCGCATCCCGATTCGCTTGCCGAAATCACCATCGAGTATCCGTTTCTGCAATGGCGGTACGAACAATTCCGCGACCTTCTGACGGACGCGAACCTGATCGACCGCCGCCGCGCGCAGCTCGCTGTTTTCCGCGACGCCGAGAAGGAGTACGAGGCCAACACCGGCGAGCATATTGCGCACTGGCAGCGGCGATTGCTGGCACGGTATTCGCGAAATCTCGCGCTCGCAGGCAATGAACTCTCCGCCGGGATTTTCGATCTGGCCGTCGCCGGTCGCGGCGTCGCCGACGACAACTTTGCGTGGGAGGTGTGGGAATCGGCGAACCGGTACCCGCCGCAAAGCGACGGTTCGGACCTGCTGACCGTACGCATTTCCGGCGAGGAAATGTGGCGCGATACCCGGCGCATTCGCTTGCGGCGCCGTCTGCCGAGCACCAAGCGCCGTCTGCGCCCGTACGGCCTCAAGCCGCGCAAGAAGGAGAAGTTCCCCGGAGAGTGGGCCAGCCAGATCAATGGCGCCGGAATCTGTTCCTATCCTCCCGAGGACCTGGTCGTCGAGGATTACGGGCGCTTTCTGAAGCAGAAGGGCAAGAGCATCCTGTCGGAAGAGCGTGTGCGCGTTGAGCCGTTCACCACGTCGCTGCTGGACGGCATCGATATCCGCGAAACCATTCGCAAATGGTACGAGAAGCGGATCTACGTTCGCAGCTTTCAGAAGGTGTACGGCGAGGCCGGCTCGGTAGTGCTGATTTTCGATCAGGACCGCGACGACCGCTATCCTTACAGGACCACATGGCTCGGCGAGAACCAGAACGAGTCCGACATGGCCTTCTACTCAACATTTCCCTTCGACCATCTCGTTGGTCCCGGGATCGGAAGGGCGGAGTACGGGGGTTTTCTCATGAGTCTGCCGCCCCGCCGCATGTATGACGTCTGGCAGGATGCCGATTACGAGTTGGCGGAATCGAATGCCGAGCGCCTGCTGCTTGCGGCCCTGGATTATTCGATTCATCGATATGTGGTGTATGTGGCTGCGCGGCCTCCCCGGAGCATCTTCCGGGCGATCGCTTCGCGAGTGGGCCGCACCATCGTCTACATCCCGATTGGTCAGTTGTCGCCGGTGTCGCTCAAGAAGATTCGCGTGGTGCATGTGCTGGACGGGCATGATAAGCGCGACATCGCCAAAGATTACCTCTGGTAGAGGCCGGCATTCGCATCAACAGACTGCCTGGCCTTCCAGAACGCGCATCTTGGCCGCGAGCGTTGTGCGTTTGAGCCGCAACATGTCGGCGGCGGCTTTTTTATTGCCGTGCGTCCTTTCGAGCGCCTGCCGCAGGATGGAGCGTTCGATGATCGCGATGGTCTGTTCGTAGTCCAGGCCGTGATCCGGCACTGCGACCACCGGCGCGGCGGGCCGCGTAGTCTTCTGCGGCCGGGCGGCCGGCAAAGGAAAATCGGCGGCACTCAGGAATTCCCGTTGGCCGCTCAGCGCGACAGCCATTTCGATCGCATTTTCGAGCTGACGGACATTTCCGGGCCACGGATATGCGCTCAGACGGTCGACGGCATCGTCATCGAGTTGCTTCAGGGACAGTTGCTCTGCGCGGCAGACTTTGGCCACGAAGTGCCGGGCCAGAAGAGCCACGTCGGCCGGCCGCTCGCGCAGGCTCGGCATCTGTACAGGAACCACGTTTAAACGGTAGTAAAGATCTTCGCGGAAGCGGCCCGATTCAATAGCTTCCAGCAGGTCGCAGTTCGTCGCCGCCACCACGCGGACATCGGCATGGATGGTCTCGGAACTGCCGAGCCGCTGAAACTCGCGCTCCTGCAGAACGCGGAGCAGCTTGACCTGCAATTGCGCGGGAAGTTCGCCGATTTCGTCCAGAAAGATGGTGCCGCCGCGCGCCTGCTCAAAGCGTCCGACGCGATTGCCCACCGCCCCCGTGAATGCCCCCTTCACATGTCCGAAAAGCTCGTCTTCCAACAGGTTCTCAGGCAATGCGCCGCAGTTTACCGCAACCAGCGGACCCTGCCGGCCGCTGGCAAGGTGCAGGCAGCGGGCCGCCATTTCCTTTCCGGTGCCGGTTTCGCCGGTGATGAGCACGGTGCACCGCCGGCGCGCCACCAGGCGGACGATGCTGACCACCTGCCTCAGTTCGCGACTGTCTCCCACCAGCAGATCCTCCCATGGCTCGCGGGGATCTTGAACCGGGGCTGCCGCAGGCAAGGGCTGGAGCATCGCGGCGAGTTCGGTCCACGCCTCGGCGCCGGCTGACAGTGTGGCCGCGCCGAAGTGAGCCCACTCCTCCGCTTCGCCCGCGCTCGCGCCGCGAAGCAGGATAGGGATGCCGGCCGCGCCACTTTCTGCCGGCCGGAGAACCCGTTCGAGGGTCCATCTCGAGAGCGGCATCTGTAGAACGATGGCGTCGTAGGCAGAGATGGCCAGAGCCGCACCGATTTCCTCCGGCTGCCGCCGGTGGACGGTCCAGCCGGTGGGAACGCAGTCCGCTTCGGAAACGCGGCCTGTAGGCGCGGCACTAATCCACAGAATGCGAGGAGTTTGCATATTGGCTCAGTGAGGTAATCGGCAGGCAGGAGCGCAGGCTCTAGAGCCGGATCGAAAATTCTTTGCCGGGCGACCTAAAGGAATTCAGCGTTCCGCCGATAAATGTGTAGAGCGAAGGAAGCGCTCGGCTAATGAAAGTTTTCGATCGAAATCTGACGCCCGCATCGGCGGCCGAATCGGGCAGAACGCAGGAAACCGGGCGGAGTGAACGGGGTGACGGCGTGGCTCGCAGCGGATCTTCGGGCGCCGGAGGGTCCGGCGATCGCGTGGAGTTAAGCGGCACGTTGAGCAGCCTCGCGCGGGCGCTCACCGGCTTTAGCGCCGGCCGGGCGGAGCGCGTTGCTCAACTGGCGAGCGCGTATCGCGCAGGCACGTACCGTCCCGATTCGGTGGCCACCAGCCGTGGAATGATCGCCGACGCTCTCAGCGCCAGTGTGCCGGAAGGAGCTTAGGATGGAGGACGCTGGAGAGCGGCTTCGGATCGCGAAAGCGCACGTCGAAACGGCGGTGGCGGCTCTGCTGACACCCAATCCCGACGCATTAACAAGGTCGGCGGAAGCTCTGGCTGCTGCGATCGCGGAAATGGCCCAGCCCACCGGTGACATCGGCGCATCTGCGCTTCCCGGCGTGCTCGATCTGCGGCGCGAGGTTCAAAAGGCCGCCTTTCTCCTGGAACGCGCCAGGCGGTTTTACGAGGGTTGGGGCAGAATTTTGGGCGCGCAGACTGCGGGATACACGCCCTTCGGTGGAGCTGCCGTGCCGGCGGGCACTCACCGGATTTGCCTGCAAGGTTGAGGAAGAAATGGCGAATCTACTGGCGGCACTGACGAACTCGGCGCGGGCTTTGGACGCCTATAGCCAAGTGCTCCAGGTTACGCAGAATAACGTGGCGAACGCGTCGACTCCCGGTTATGTGCAGCAAACCCAAACGCTGATTGCGCTCCCGTTCGACCCCTCCACAGGCGATAGCGGCGGCGTAAAAGCCGGAGAAGTGCTCAGTTCACGCGATGAGTATGCGGAAGAAGCCGTCCGGCAGCAAACTACCATGCTCGGCGCGGCGAGCCAGCAGGTGAGCAGCCTCACCGCACTGCAAACTCGTTTCGATATATCGGGCGATACCGGAATTCCGCTGGCGTTAAACAACCTCTTGCAGGCCTTTTCGGCGTGGGGCCAGACACCGAACGACAGCATCGCCCGGCAAGGAGTTCTGAATCAGGCGACGGATCTGGCGAATGCCTTCCGCGACACCGCCGCCGGGTTGACCACGGTCGCGCAGGACACGAACCGCCAGTTGCAACAGACCGTAGCCACCGTGAACGGCATCGTCGCGCAATTGCGGCAATACAACCAGGACGTGATGCAGGGCGACCGCCACGATGCCGGCCTCGATGCCGAAGTGCACTCCGCCCTGGAGCAACTGTCCACATACGTGAGTTTCACGGCTAATCCCCAAGCCGATGGCACGGTAACGGTGATGTTGAACGGCCAGACGCCGCTCCTCATCGAGGGACAGCAGTATGCGATCAGCTTCGGTCTGGTGCAGCCGCAGAATCCGCCGCCCACCAACATGTCAGCGCCTCCGCTCGCGCAAATCAAAGCCAGCGACGGAACCGATATCACTTCCGCGACCACCTCCGGACAACTTGGCGCTCTGGTGACGATGCGGAACACGACGCTGCCCGGGCTGATGGGCGATGCCTGGCAACCGGGCGCGATCAACCAATTGGCGGCGCAGTTCGCCGACCGCGTCAACCAGTTGCTCACCGGCGGCAATATCTCTGGCGGGCCGTCTCCGCAACCCGGCGTCGCGCTGTTCACCTACGACGCTTCCGACGCGACGCATGCGGCCGCGTCGCTGCGGGTCAATCCCGCGATTACCGCGGGGCAACTCGCCGCGATCGACCCGGGGCCGCCTGAATCGGCGAACGGGATCCCACTCGCTCTTTCGGCATTATCAAACCCGCAAGACAGCGCCGGCCAGATCGACGGCCAAAGTTTTACGGCATATTACGGCGGCATCGCCTCCCGTATCGGCAGTCAACTCATTAGCGCCACCGATGAGCAACAAGTGCAGCAATCGGCCGTCGCGCAGGCGCAGAACCTTCGCAAGCAATCATCCGGCGTGGATCTGGACCAGGAAGCCATCACGCTCGTTCAGTTTCAGCAGGCATATGAAGCCAACTCGAAGCTGGTGAGCGTTCTGAACCAGCTCACGCAGGATGTCCTCAATATTCTGACCGGCAGCTAAGGAGGCAAATGAGCACGAATCTCTCACCGGGCAATACGCTGTTTCTGGCAGCCGTGGATCGCATTCAGCGGCAGCTCGCGCTGGTGAACGCGCAAGTGTCGTCGGGCAAGCGGCTGCAATCGGCGTCGGACGACCCGAGCAAACTCCCCGCCCTGCTGCAGCTTCGCACGGACATGGCCCACAACAAACAGATCGAGAGCAACCTGAGCCTCGCGAAAACGGATGCCGAAACAGCCGATTCGGCGATCAGTTCGGCCATCGATATCATGGACCGTGTGACGCAGTTGGCCACCGAAGGCGCGAGCGGCACAGCCACCGCGGATGGCCGCCAGAGCCTCGCGCAGGAAGTGCAATCGCTGATGGAGCAGATGGTCTCGATCAGCCAGACACAAGTGCAGGGGCGCTACATTTTCAGCGGCGACCTGGACGGAAGCACGTCGTACCAACTGGACCTCGCTGCGCCCACGGGCGTCGATCAACTGACGGCTGCAAGCGCCACGCGGGTGGTGGAAGACCCCTCCGGCGGGACGTTTGCCGCGTCGGAAACAGCCGCCGGGATCTTCGACGACACCACGCCGGCCTCGACGGACGATAGCGGCAACACCACTCCAGCGGCCCCCGCTGAGGATAACGTATTCGCGGCCGTGAACACGCTCCGCCTTGCGCTGCTGAACAACGATGAATCGGGAATCCAGGGCTCCCTCACGTCGATAAAAGCCGCGTCTCAACACCTCAACAACGCACAAGCGTTCTACGGAACCGTGGAGGACCGAATCCAATCCGCCGCCACCTTCGCGACGAAGTACGATTCCCAGCTCACCGGCGAAGTCAGCGACATTGAAGATGCCGACCCCACTGCCGCGGCGCTCGCTCTCACGCAGACCTCGACGCAGTTGCAGGCCGCCTTCGCCATGCAGGCCAAAATGCCCTCGCAGACCCTGTTTAACTTCCTGGGCTAGTGCGGCGTAAATGTGGACTGCGCTCCGAATCGCTTATAGTCGCTGTATTCGATGCGCAGCCGTTCCCGCAACGGACCGCTGCGGAACTGCAGGGTATCGTCGGCGTAGGTGTAGACGGGAAACCAGTGCTTGCCATCCACCGGCTTGCGAATCGTGGTGAACCGCGGGAACAGATTCTCACTCTTCAGCGTGCGGATCTGTGGAACGGCCGACCCGTACATGCGCACAATGTTGTACTCAGTCTTATCCACCCACAGCATGCCGTCGAAGAATCGCTGCCCCTCCAGAATCTGCCGCGGCCGCACCTGAAGCACCCAGCAGTCCACGTTGTCCACCGTCTCCTCGCCCTTGAACTTCGTTTCGTAATTCCAGAGCAGTTCCTCAGTGAGGACCAGCGGCTGAATTTCGCGAATATCGTGAAAATCCTCCGGCGTCAGAATGAGCGACTGCAGCGCATTCCGCACTTTCCCGATCGTCTGCTCGGTGCGCTCATGCTGCGGCGAAAAAATGACGTCCCGAACCTCGTGGTACGTCCCGCGAATCGCGCCGTGTTCGTCCAATTCATCCAGAGTTACCGTCTGCCGGTAGGTGTATTCATTGCGCTCAGCCTGCGTCTCGGTTTCCCGGTGCGCCACCAGCTTCGCGAGATTGTCGGGTGGCTCCGTCTGCGCCCGCAGGGGCGCGACCGCCGCCAGTGCTAGAATGAGCGCGATGGCCAAATCGCTCGGCGGCTTCCGGGCGGCTCTGTTGACCGGCTGGATCCTGCTGAGTGCGTTCGGGGTGCTATACGCGCGAGCCAAAGGCATACCGCTTCCGGCGGCACTGCCTGTGCTTGCCGCCTTTTGTGTTCAGTTCCCATTCTATCTGGCCGCCGGTTTTCCAGCGGTCCGCGAACGCCTCGCCGGCCGCATGCTTCCCATTTGGCTGATCGCCGCGACCCTTTTGCCGTATCTGATCTGCTGCTGTGGCGCAATTCCCTTCGACTTCACGGCGTTCCTCCGGCTCGCCGCCGTGGCCGCCGCCTGGAGCCTCTGGTACATCGTACTGCCCGCCGGGCGGCTCACCGACCTCGCCTTTCTAGCGCTCACCGGCGCTGTTTCCCTCGGCCGTTACTTCGATTTCGTCTACCCGATCTTCCACCGCGAACATCTCGCCACCATCGGCCGCATCTCGCTGTTTATCGTCTCGATTCTGGTGCTGATGCTGCAGCGGCGCGTCGCCGAAACCGGGTTCGGCTTCTGGCCGCGCGTTCGCGACTGGCGCATCGGCGCTCTCCATTTCCTCTATTTCCTGCCGATCGGCGCGGCCCTGGCCTTTCTCCTGAAAGCGACCCATTTCGTTGCGCCCCGACCCATTTGGGTGCCCGTCGCGATGTTCTTTGCGTTCCTCTGGGTGGTCGGACTTTGGGAAGAGTTTCTGGTGCGCGGCGTTTTTCAGCAGTGGCTGGAAGACTGGACCGCGAGCCCGCAAATCGCGCTGCTGCTCGCCTCCGCCGTGTTCGGCCTGGTGCACTACTTCTATCGAGGCTGGTCGTGGGTGCCGCTCGCCGGAGCGCTCGGCTGGTTCTGCGGCCGCGCCCGCAACCAGGCCGGCGACATCCGGGCGGGCCTGGTGACCCACGCCCTCACGGTCGCTCTCTGGCGCGCCTTCCTCTGGTAAAAAAGTGCGCAATGCCGCGCCGTAACATATAATCGGATCTTAGAGACCTAAATTATGGCGCTGTTCAGAACCCGCAGCGCCGCCGTTTATGGCATCGATGCTCACCTGATCGATGTCGAAGTTGACATGTTTTCGTCAGGCTCGGCGCGCGACTCCGTAATGGTCGGAATGCCCGATACCGCCGTGCGCGAGAGCCGCGAGCGCATCAAGAGTGCGCTCATGAACTCCGGCTTCGGCTATCCCAACAAGCAGATCACCATCAACCTCGCGCCTGCCAACGTGCGGAAAGAAGGCGCGGGCTTTGATCTTCCCGTGGCGCTCGGCATCCTGGGCGCGATGGGCACGATTGCCCCCCTTGACCGGCACATCGCCATGGGCGAATTGTCGCTCGATGGCGCGATCCGCCCGGTCCGCGGCGCTCTTTCCGTGGCTGTGTGCGCGCGCCAATTGGGAATCGACACGCTGATCCTCCCGGCCGAGAACGCAGCCGAAGCGGCGGTCGTCGACGGCGTCCGCGTCTACGGAGTTCGATACCTCGCCGAAGTGGTCGCGCTCCTCGCCCGGCCCGAAGAATTCACTCCCGCTACCCCAAGCGCGAACGGCAAGCCTGCCGACGCCTCGGCCGTCCCCGATTTCCGCGATGTCCGCGGCCAAACCATGGCGAAGCGCGCTCTCGAAGTTGCCGCCGCCGGCGGTCACAACGTCCTACTCATCGGGCCGCCGGGATCCGGCAAGACGATGCTGGCCAAGCGCCTCGCCGGCATCCTCCCGCCGCTCACCTTTGACGAAGCCATTGAGACCACACGCGTCCACAGCGTCGCCGGAGTGCTGGCCCGCGGCCAGGGACTGCTGCACGAGCGGCCCTTCCGGTCCCCTCACCACACGATTTCCGATGCCGGGATGATCGGCGGCGGCGCCGGCGTTCCCCGCCCGGGCGAAGTCAGTCTGGCGCACAACGGTGTGCTTTTCCTCGACGAATTCCCGGAATTCCCGCGCGACGTACTCGAAATTCTGCGACAGCCGCTCGAAGACGGCTCCGTTACCATCGCGCGTTCCAGTATGACGCTGCGTTTCCCCTCGCACTTCATGCTGGTGGCCGCCATGAACCCCTGCGCCTGCGGCTTTTTCGGCGATTCCACCCGCGAGTGCCGCTGCACACCCGCGATGGTGCAGCGGTATCTCGGCAAAATCAGCGGCCCCCTGCTGGACCGCATCGATATTCACGTGGAAGTGCCGGCGGTCCCGTTCAAAGAACTGCGCGGCGGTGAAGGGGCCGAATCGTCGGCCGATATCCGGGTGCGCGTCGACCGCGCCCGTGCCGTGCAACACACGCGCGGGCATTACAATTCGCGCATGCCGGCCCCGCTCATCCGCAAACAATGCGCGCTCGATGACTCCGGCGAGCGCACCCTGGAACTTGCCGTCCGCCGTATGGGCCTCTCGGCGCGCGCGCACGACCGCGTGCTGAAAGTCGCCAGAACGGTCGCCGACCTCGCCGAATCCCCCACCGTCTCCGCCAAGCACGTCGCCGAAGCCGTGCAATATCGTAGCCTCGATCGCAACTACTGGAACTAAGACGTGCCCGGCGCGGAAAGTCAGTTTTCGCCGGGGCTAATGTTCACGCTGTCGATAACGATCACCTCGACAGCCGATTTGTGGGCCACCAGGCGCAACCCGAGTTGCTGCCGCAGTGCCGTGAAAATCGATGGCAGACGATTCGGACCGTCCTCGTTCTCGGGGCTCCATTGAAGGTCGAAATCGAACGGACGTTCCAGCCCCGTTACATCCTTGACCGGATGGCCAATCTGACCCGATAACACCTTCGCCAGCATTTCAGCCGTGACTCTTGTGCCCACCAGATGACCAAGTCCCGGCATGTGGAACGGATTCTGACCGGGGCCGTCGCCGAGCTCGACAAAGTGGAGCCTGGGACCATCCTTATCGACGGCCAGCGTATAGGCGGGTAAGTCGCGCGTCTCCTTGCGGACACGAAGATGGAAGCGCTCCGCCAGCAGATTCTGCATCCTCGCTTTCAGCTCCCCGGGACGCAGCTCGCCCGCCGGTATTTTCACGACGATGTCGAAATGGGTCGAGTCCAGCGCGCCGGTCGCGCCTAACAGGCGAGCTTCATCGAGATCATAAGCCCAGCGGATCAAAAACGCGATGGAAGTATCCGACGTGATGAGTTCGCCCGGCGTGTGTTTGATGCCCAGCGGGCCGCTGCTGGCGGTGCTCGGCTTGATCGCCGCCACCTCGAATGCCGGCGGCGCCTGCGCAGTGCGGCCCAAGGTGGCCATCAGCAAGACCGCCGTCGACGTGATGAGGCATCGTCTCATTTCGCTCCCCTACACAGATGCTAGTACGGCACGGAACAGCGCTCAAGCGCCGTCTGCCTGCCCATTCGGGCGGCCTCTTGGATCGACTTCCCCGGTAAGCTGCCGCCGCGGCGCTCACCAATCCGGCCGGCCTCCGTCCAAAGCCCCAAGGAGTTAAACATGCGGTTACAACGCAGGGGTATGTCTGTGCTCAGTTTTTTCATCGCAGCGGGGACCTTCCAGGCCGCGGCGCAAACGCTGCTGAAGCTTCCGGAAGTGAGCCAGCGCGCTTCCATTTCGCAGCGCATCGGCCTCACCGACATCACGCTCGTCTACCACCGCCCACTGGTAAACGGTCGCAAGGTCTGGGGCGGACTCGTGCCGTACAACCAGGTATGGCGCGCGGGCGCGAATGAGAACACCACCATCGCTTTCAACACGCCGGTCTCGGTGCAAGGCCAAGCGCTCGCGGCCGGAACCTATGGTTTGCACATGATTCCCGGCACGGACGAATGGACCATCATCTTCTCCAGGAACCACTCGTCCTGGGGCAGCTTCACCTATAAGCAGGACGAAGACGCCCTCCGCGTCACGGTCAAGCCGCAGCCCGCCGAAATGCAGGAAGCGCTGGCGTATTCGTTCGAAGACTTGAAGCCGGATTCCACGGCCGTCAGCATGCGCTGGGAACGCCTCGCCGTGCCTTTCGAGGTGTCCGTGAATGAAAAGGAAATTACCATGAACAGCCTGCGCGACCAACTCCGCGGCGGTATGCAATACACCTGGGAAGGTTGGGCGGAAGCTGCCAACTATTCGCTCGCCAACAAAGTGGATCTCGACGAGGGACTCCGCTGGGCCGGCGAGGCGATCAAACAGGAAGAGCGCTACGACACTCTGATGCTGAAGGCGCGGATTCTGGACGCGCAGGGGAAGGGCGGCGAATCAGGCCCGCTCAAGACGCGCGCGCTGGCGATCGCCAATCCGCTCCAGTTCTACATGTTCGGGCGGCAAATGCAGCTCAATCACGAAAACCCCGAACAGGTCATGTCCATCTTCCGGCAGACCGCGCAAAAGTACCCGGACAATTGGATCGGCCATCTGGCCGCGGCCCGCGTCAGTTCCGCGGCAGGCGATTACACGAAAGCGGCAGCGGAGTTGAAAGCCGCCTCGGCAGCCGCACCGGACACCCAGAAACCCGGCCTCGCTAACTACCTCAAAAAAGTGGAAGCGGGTCAGGACATGAACCAGTAGCCGGGGCGCGGACTGCAAAATTAAACCTCGCCGCAGAGACGCAAAGAACGCAGAGGCCCACAGAGAAACCTTGGTTTTCTCTGCGAATCTCTGCGTCCTCTGTGTCTCAGTGGTGAACTGCAATGCCGCTACCTTTACGACATCCGCTTAAATCCGGCGTAGTAAACAAAACCTTACCGCAGAGACGCAAAGGCCCACAGAGAAACCTTGGTTTTCTTTGCGAATCTCTGCGTCCTCTGTGTCTCAGTGGTGAACTTCAATGCCGCTACCTTTACGAGACCCACCGCAGCCCCTAAGCCGCCCGGGGCGAAATCTCGATTTCCGCGTGGCGGTACAGGCTGGGAACTCCGCGGCGGGCGCATTCCTCGCGGCAGCATTCCCGGCGGCGGAAAAATTCGGCATTGCGATCGGCGTACTCGAACTCTAGTCCCGACAGCCAGACGTAGTCTTCAGTCACCGATTCCAAAAGATCGTAGGGCAGGGCCTGCAGGTATTCCCGAAATGCAGTGAGGTCGCCGGCCATGTGCGTGCCAACCCGGGACTTCCGCCAAAGTTTCGATCTGTACATACCTACTTACCGGCAATTTTCGTTTTTTGCAAAATAGAGGCCCACCGCGCGATCGATATTGGCTTTCGTCAGGCGCACCGGACGCCCTTCGTACTCGCTGATGGCCTTGACTAACTTGTAAATATCGTTTGGATAGCAGGCGCGCAGGATGTCCGCTCCGGCAGCCAGGCAGCGCTCGCGAAGATACTCGCCGCACCCTGGTTCGCTCGCCACCTGGTGATTCTGCACCACGCGCTGGAAGATCTGTTCGAATACCTCGGCGTCCACGTTCTCCACCAGCACCTTGGTTTGGATGCGGCGCAGAAACGCTTCGTCCGCCAGATCGCGCGGGTTCAGGTTGGTCGAGAACACCACCATCAACTCGAACGGAACCTGGAATTTCATGCCCGACGCCAGAGTCAAATAGTCTACGCGCCGGTCCAGCGGCACGATCCAGCGATTGAGCAGCTCGCGAGGCGAAAGCACCTGCCGCCCGAAGTCGTCGACGATCATAATGCCGTTGTTCGCCTTCATCTGGCATGGCGCGATGAACACATTCGTGGCTTCGTCGAGTTGCAACTCCAGCATCGGCTTGGATAGTTCGCCGCCTACCGTGATGCAGGGCCGGTGGCAAATCACCCAGCGCGGGTCCAGCATTTCGTCGGTTTCCGACGCTACGCGATGCACCACCGGGTCATACATGGTGATGATGTGGCCGTCCACCTCAACGGCATACGGCACCAGGATAGTGTCTTGATAAATCCGCAGAATGCGCTCGGCGATGCTGGTTTTGCCGTTACCGGTGCCGCCGTAGAGAAACAGCGATTGGTGCCCGATGAGCGAAGGGCCAAGCTGGTCCAGGAGCCCGTCCGGTAAGACCAGATCGCTGAATGCTCGCCGCAGGCTTTCGCGGCTGAGTTTCACGTGCGCCGCCTGCGCGCTCACCACCTGGTGATACTGCTGAATCGAAACCGGCGCAGGGCCGGAATACTGGCAAACTTCATTGCGCGCGCTGGCCAGCGAGCGTCCCGCTGCGGTGAGGCTGAAGGAATAATCGTTTCCGATCATTCCCTTTACGTCCAAAAGCTGCTGCTGCCGGAACTGATGAAACATCGTCTCCAGCACTGGAAACGAAAGTTTCAGGCTATCGTGCAGCGTCGCCAGCGTCGCCGACCCGTGCAGCCACAAGTAGCGCAGAATCAGATCGTTGACCAGGGAACGATGGATGCCGAGGTCTTCCAGGCGATCCGGAGTGTGCGGACGGCGCTCTTCGCCGGTGATAGGGCTGAGATTCGGGGCGGCCATCGACTTCGAACTATACGCCCGGTTCCTCCCCGGGTACCAGTACCCAGATGGTTAACGTAAATGCCTATCTTTCAGTAAGCACTTGCTTTTGGCGTTGCTATAAGAGCTTAAAGAGCCTATAGTTAAGTGATTTCCGGTACTCTGAGGGCCCGTCCGCCAATGCGTCGTTTCCTTCCGTTTCTGATCTCGCTGCAAGCCTTCGCTCAAATTCCAGGCGCCAACGTCAATATGGTGTCCGGAACCTCGTGGCCAGGTGGCGACCCCTTTTTACAGCGGCAGAACGAGCCCTCCATCGCCGTCTCTTCGCGCAACCCGCAGCACATCCTCGCGGCTGCCAACGACTATCGGACTGTTGACCTTCCCGGCCTGCCGAACGGCGAAACCGGCGACGCGTGGCTCGGCATCTTCAAATCCTTCGATGGCGGCGCTACCTGGAGCAGCACGCTGCATCCCGGCTGTCCGCAAAACGTCGACGTCTGCAATAGCGGCGCCAAGGTTCTCAAAGGCTACGCCGCGGGCGCGGACCCGGTTGTTCGCGCAGGCAGCAATGGACTCTTCTATTACTCCGGCATCGCCTTCACACGCACCAGTCCGGCCAGGAGCGTCGTGTTCGTGTCGCGTTTTATCGACAACAACAATCAGGAGAACGGCGATTCCATTCAGTATCTCGATACCTCAGCGGTAGGCCAGGGCTCGGCCACGGTGTTCGTCGATAAGCCGTGGCTGGCGGTGGATATTCCGCGCACCGGCGCGGGCAAGTGCACGGTCAATGGCCAATCGTTCCCCGCGGGCAACGTTTATATCGCTTACGCGTCGCTGGTCACCGATGGCCAGCCGCCGTCGCAGATTCAATTTCAACGTTCCACCGATTGCGGCGCAACGTGGAGCAAGGCCGTCGCGCTCTCCGATGCCACCGTAAACCAGGGCGCATCGCTCGCCATAGACCCCGCAACCGGAACTCTGTACATCGCGTGGCGCCGCTTCGCTACCAAGGATCAGTTAGACGCCATCATGGTGGTGAAGTCCACGGACGGCGGGCAGACCTTCTCACAGCCCGTGGTGGTGGGCACCATCAACGCCTTCGATCAAGGCACCACATCATTCAGCTTCCGCACGAATGCCTACCCCACCATCGCGGTGGACGGCAGCGGGCGCGTATACATTGCGTGGGCCGAGCGCGGCGCGGGACTGCCCATCAGCGGCGGCGATGCGCGCATCGTCATGACCACCTCGCGCGATGCCATCGGCTGGCGTCAGCGCTTCACGATCGACGATTTTCCAGGCCGCGGCCACCAGTTCATGCCTGCCATGGCTTTCGGGGGCGGCAAGCTCAACGTGATCTTCTACGATCTGCGGGACGATACCACCGTGGCCGGATATGTCGCCGTCGGCCAAGGAAAGTATTACGAATCGCGCGTACCGCAGGGCGACCTCGCCACCAGCCCGGCGCATCCCGAAAAGGTATTCACGCAGTACATCCTGGACGCCGCACCCGCGGATTTGAACGAAGGCGGCCTGTTGTGGCGCCACACCGTGGATGTTTGGAGCGCCCAGGCCGACCCCGGCGACCAGCCCTATTTCAACGCGGCGCGCGTGTCGCAATATGAGTTCGGCAGCCTGCCGGGTTCGCAAACCATTCAGCAGTTGCAGGTGAATCCGCCGAATTTCCCGCTCTTTTCGCAGGGAACGCAGCCGTTCGTCGGCGATTATCTCGATATCGCGGCAGCGCCGGGGATGGTGCAGGGCAATCAGCCGGGCACCTGGAAGTTCGCCAGCGATCCCTCGCCTTCCGTCACCTTCCACGCCGTCTGGGCGGACAATCGGGACGTGCGGCCGCCCGCCAACGGCGATTGGACGGACTACACGCCACCGGTATCCGCGGCAACCGCCGGCATTAGCGTATACGACCCCAAGCAGCCGCAGCCTTCGTGCATCACCGGTCAGACGGGGATGCGCAACGAGAACATCTACACGGCTTTGATTTCGCAAGGTCTGGTGGTGGCTTCCCCTTCGAACGCCAAGAGATTGGGCAGCATTCAGCGATCGTTCCCCGTGGTGGTCACCAACGCCACGGACCTGACGCGCGTCTATCGCCTCACCATCGTCAACCAGCCCACCGGCGGGAAGGCGTCATTCCTGCAAGTGCCCTCGGCCGGGTTCCCCGATCCACTCACCACGTTGGACATCACGGTTGCGCCGCAATCCACCGCATCGCGCATGGTGTTCGTGACGGCGTCGGACCCCGCGGCACAGATTCGCGTCAACATTGACGAGATCGCCGCGCCCGGCGCTCCGCGGCTCACCATCGGCGGCTTGAACGGCACGCTGCTGCTCAATCCCGACCCATCGAACCCCGACGATCCGGCGATCGCGAAATCCGAGTTGTTTAACCCGGCCATCGCCAACCCGGCGATTGCCAATCCGGCCATTGCGAACCCCGCGATTGCGAACCCCGCGATTGCCAATCCTGCGATCGCGAACCCGGCCATCGCGAACCCGGCCATTGCCAACCTGGGGATCGCGAATCCGGCGATTGCCAACGCGGATATCGCCAACCCGGCCATTGCGAATCCGGCAATCGCGAATCCGGCGATTGCCAATCCAGCCATCGCCAACACTGCCATTACGGACGCGAACTGGGCCGTGACGAACAACGGCAACAGCACCGGCACATACTCGGTCCATTTCCTGACGGACAGCAACATTCCGGCGCGCGTCATTCCGCAGCTCATCGTAAACAAGACGTACAACACGCCGGTGGCGAACGGCTGCACACTGACTACTCAGCCGCAGACCATCGTGGTCGCAAACGTTGCCAATCCCGTTCTGGTGCAACAGCAGAGCTTCGCCCAATCGTCAGTCGGACGGCAGCTGCATACGGTTCTGCGGCGTCAATCCGAGATCGCGCACGGCAAACGCCCCGCGGCGCTGGGCGGCGATGGCGCGGACAGCGATATCACGGATTCGTCGCTCGATGACATCACCGTCACGGTAGGCCCCGGCGAAACCGTCTACGTGACGCTCCGCTTCTTCAATACGGATGCCACCCAGCCGCTCGGTTTCGACCCCGCGCAGGACATCACCACCATCACAATTTCCCACTCCATCAACACGGGCGATACTGCGCCCCCGATTGCGGCGTCGCACCTGCTGACGGTGACGGGCAGCCTGCCGGCCGCGGTCGCGGGCGCGGGATACGACGAAAGCCTGCTGGCGGCGGGCGGACAGGGTCCGTACACGTGGAGCCTCGGGCCCGGGTCCAGCTTGCCGGCGGGCCTTACCCTCTCGACCAACGGTGAAATCACCGGCAAGCCCACTGCGGCCAGCGGCACGTACACCTTCACCGTGCAGGTGATTGACAGTTCGAATCCGCCGCAGACTGCTACCGAGACAGTGACGCTACAGATCAGCAGCGTGGCTCTCGCCATCACTAACATTGCGGCATCGGTGAGCAACGGAACCAACAGCGCCAAAGCCGGCGACACTATCACGGTAACCGCCGACGTCACCAACAGCGGCGGCGTTGCGGATGCGGTGACGCCCGCGCTGACGGTGACTTCGTCAGGAACAGCGGCAACCGGTTGCAGCGCGCCTCAACCCGCATCGGTGACGCTCGGCTCCGGCGGATCGCAGACGTTCTCGTTTACCTGCACAGGCATTTCGGGATCGGGATCTCTTGCCTTCGGTGTCTCGCTCTCGGCGCGCGACGATGCGAGCGGCGCATCCATCGGCGTGACGCCGCCCGCCGGGTACGTCATGCCGGTGATCACCGTTCTCGGCGCGCCGCCGACGGTATCCGTGGCCGCCACGGCGGGCGGAAACCCGTATACTCCGGGTGCCTGGACCAATCAGAACGTGGTGGTTGCGTTCACCTGCACGCCCTCTTCGGGCAACCCGAGCACGCAGCTTGTGACTGTGGCCAGCGAAGGCGCAAACCAGTCCGTGAGTACATCATGCACGGACCTGGCGGGGAATAGCACGCCCGCGCAGTTCAGCGGAATCTATATCGATAAGACCCCGCCGGTGCTGACAGCCACGGCGACTGTCAATGGCCAGCCCTATTATGGAGAGCCGACGAATCAGCCTGTGGCCGTGACGTTCATCTGCACCGATGCACTGTCGGGCGTGGCGCAAGCGCCGTTCAGCCAGAGCGTGACGGGGTCCAACCCGGATGGTCTTTCGGGAACGTGCACGGACCGCGCGGGCAACAGCGCAAACACAACTTCACCCGGCATTGTCATTGTGACTGCTCCGCCGGTGCTGACCGCGAGTTACGGCGCTTACACGCCGGGCGCCTGGACGAATCAGGCGGTGACGGTAAGCTTCACCTGTACTCCAGCCGGCGGCATTGGATATCAATCGCTAAGCCCCGCCGTTACCGTGTCCAATCAGGGCGCCAATCAGTTCGTGACGGCCAAGTGCACGGACCTCGCGGGGAATACCACGCAGAGCAGCTTCGGACCCATCAATATCGAGACCTCGTCGCCCGTGCTGACGCCCCAGGCTGCGCCGTTCACGAGCACGGGCTGGTATACCGGACCGGTTACTTTGTCCTGGACGTGTTCGGACTCGATCTCCGGCACGTCCGTGAAGTCTGCCACCGTCACCACCGAGGGCGCGAATCAGACGGCGACTGTCACTTGCAGTAATGTTGCCGGCACAAGCGTGACCGCATCACGGACGGTGAATGTGGACCTGACGCCGCCTTCCATCACCGCTTCCATTCTTCCGGCCGCGGGGGCTAACGGATGGTCCACGCCACCGGTGACAGTGAGCTTCCAGTGCACCGATGGGCTCAGCGGAGTTCGCCAGGGGTATCCGACGGGCGGAACGACTCTGACAGCCGATACGGGCGCCGCCGGCGCGATGATCACCGGAACGTGCACCGACGTCGCGGGCAACACCGTTTCGAAAACCGTGGGACCTGTGCTGATCGATCGCACTGCGCCTTCGATCTCACTACAGAGCATCAGCCCGGTGAATGGGGCCGGATGGTCGAATCAATCGCCGGTCACAGTTATCTGGAATTGCGCGGACGCCGGATCCGGCGCGGCATCGCCGACGGTGAGCCAGTTGGTGACCGGCAACGGAACCGGGCTCTCGGCAACCGGAACGTGTGTGGACAACGCAGGCAACCTGACGTCGGCAACCCAGAGCGGGATCAAAATCGACACGGCGCCGCCGGTAATTACCTTCCGGTCGCCGGTCAACGGAGCGCAATTCACGCAGGGGAGTAGCGTGGTGGTGAATTTCTCCTGCGGAGACGCGCTATCGGGTATCGCCAGTTGCACAGCGCCGTCGCCCAGCGGGTCGGTGCTGCAATTCAATACACCGGGGACCATTACTTTCACGGTCACGGCAATCGACAACGCCGGCAACCAAACGCAAGTAACCCACACCGTCACAGTAACGGGAAAGTAGCGACCGGTCTCCAGACCGGTTGCAGGCGAACGCCAGTTCGTCCGGTCACAAGCTCCGAAGCTTTTTCTTGCCTTCCTCCCCAACCACTTACAACCGTGCGCGCCGAAATCCGGCACGCACGCATGCCATCATAAAACCAGGGACATCCAGGCTAATTTCTGGACCCGCCTCGGTGACGGATACGAAAAACCGAAAGATCTTTCGGTTTTCAGTTTGACTACTGAGTGAAACCAACGGCTTAAGAACCAAGACCGAAAGATCTATCGGTTTTCTTCCTGGCGCGCTTCGCACGTCTGCAACCGGTCTGGAGACCGGTCGCTACCGTACGTGCGTGGTATCCTGATTCGCGTCGATGCATATCGCCAGCGTACGCCCGTATCTGCTGTCGTATCCCTTCCCCGAACCCATTAAACTCCCCTTCTGGGGCGGCGAGCGCACCATTATGAAGCGCGATGCCATGTTCATCCGCATTGAGACGAACAACGGCCTGGTCGGCTACGCTCCGGGACCCGGCAGCGAGCGAGCGCGGCGCCACATCGAAGAGACCATCGCACCCTTCCTCACCGGCCGCGTGCTCGCCGACCCCGATGCCCTGCGCGTCCAGTTTCTCAACGGACCGGGAGCCAACCCCGACATCTTCAAAACCTATTGCAGCGTCGAGATCGGGCTGTACGATGTCATCGGAAAAGATCGCGGGCTGCCCGTTTCCGAACTCGTCGGCGGTCGCGTGCGCGACACCATCCGGCTGTACGGCAGCGCGGGCATGTACATGCCGCCCGAAGCCTATGCCGCCGAGGCCAAAGCGATTGCCGAACTCGGTTTCCGCGCCTACAAAATGCGCCCGGCCGCCGGACCCGACAAGGACATGGAGACCGTCGACTTGATGCGCAAAGCCGTGGGTCCGGATTTCGACCTCATGGTGGACGCGCACACCTGGTGGCGCATGGGCGATCGCAATTACAGCCTCGACACCGTGGAGCAGTTGGCGCGCTACATGGCGGACCGCAATGTCGCTTGGCTGGAAGAGCCTCTTCCGCCGGACGACCACGCCGCGTATCTCCAGTTGAAAGAAAAAGACATTATTCCGCTGGCATCGGGTGAACACGAGCCCGACGAAGCGCGGTATCTGGACCTGATCCTGACGCACGCGGTGGAGTATGTGCAGATGGACGTATGCTGCCAGGGCGGTTATGCGCTCGGCCGCCGGTTGCTCGCCGAGATCGCGCGGCAGGGGCTGACTTTCGCGTTCCATAGCTGGGGCACCGCGCTCGAAGTCATCGCCGCCGCGCACCTGGGCATCTGCTGGCCGCCGTACGTTGCCGAGTGGCTCGAATATCCGTGCTACTCGACGCCGGATCGCGCGGGCATGTACCCGTTCCCTCTAGCCGCGGAGATTCTGGCCGATCCGCTGGAGCTCGATCGCGGCGACCTGATTGTGCCGCGCGCTCCCGGACTCGGCGTAGTTGTCGACGAGCGCGTGGTGGAGCGCTATCCATGGATTCCGGGGCCGTGGAGTTACTTTCACACCGATTCGCCGCGGCAGACGCGCCCGGTTTCGAGCGATCACAGCCGGACCACCGATAGCTGACAGCTACAATAGGGGCATGGCCTCATTAACCATCGCCGGACGCGAGTTCACGTCGCGGCTGATTGTCGGCACGGGTAAGTACCGCACCTTTCAGGAGATGAAGCGCTGTCACGAGGAGTCCGGCGCGGACATGGTGACGGTGGCTGTCCGGCGCGTAAACCTCACGGACCGCACCAAGGAATCCCTCATCGATTACATCGACCGCGGCAAGATCTTTATTCTGCCGAATACCGCGGGGTGCTACACGGCCGACGATGCCGTGCGCACGGCGATGTTGGCGCGCGAGGTCGGGCTCTCCAATTGGATCAAGCTGGAAGTCATCGGCGACGAAAAGACGCTATTCCCCGATAATGCCGGCCTGTTGGAAGCGACCAAGATTCTGGTGAAGGAAGGCTTCGTGGTGCTGCCGTACACCAATGACGACGTGGTGAACGCGCGCCGCCTGATGGACGCGGGCGCCGCCGCCGTCATGCCCCTGGCAGCGCCCATCGGGTCCGGCCTGGGCGTGCAGAATGCGACCAACTTAAAGATTCTGCGTGAGGTGATTACGGACGTCCCGATGATTGTGGATGCAGGCGTCGGCACGGCGAGCGACGCCACCATCGCCATGGAGCTCGGAGCGGACGGCGTGCTCATGAATACGGCCATCGCCGCCGCAGAGGATTCCGTGAAGATGGCGCGGGCCATGAAACTGGCCGTCGAATCCGGGCGCTTAGCGTATGAATCCGGCCGCATGCCCAGGAAACTGTACGCTACGGCGAGCAGTCCTCTGGCCGGCGTAGTCGGGACGTAAAGCTTTTCACCGCGACGCCCCGGCTGTGTGCTCAAATTCTTAACGCCTCTCGCTTCCCGCTTGTTGTGATGAAAGAGAGATGGCGAAAAATGCGGAAGTAGTCGTAATCACAGGCGGGTCGGCGGGTGTGGGGCGCGCGACGGTTCAGCGGTTCGGCCGCGAGGGCGCCCACATCGGACTCCTCGCCCGCGGCGTGGATGGGTTGCAGGCTGCTCGCGCCGAAGTGGAGGCGTCGGGCGGAAAAGCGCTCGTGCTGCCCACCGACGTTGCCGATGCCGATCAGGTAGAGGCAGCGGCTCGTCAAGTGGAAGAGGCCTTCGGGCCGATCGACATCTGGGTCAACGACGCGATGACCACCATCTTCTCGCCGTTCCTGGAAATCACTCCCGCCGAGTTCAAGCGCGCCACCGAAGTCACGTATCTTGGCTTTGTTTGGGGCACGATGTCCGCGCTGCGGCGCATGATTCCGCGGAACTACGGGACCATCGTGCAGGTGGGTTCGGCGCTGGCGTACCGCTCGATTCCTTTACAGTCGCCGTACTGCGGGGCCAAGGCGGCGATCCGCGGATTCACCGATTCCATCCGCACGGAACTCGACCACAACAACAGCAAAGTGCACATCACCAGGTGCAGATGCCGGCGCTCAATACGCCGCAGTTTAACTGGTGCAAGACGAACCTGCCGCGGCATCCGCAGCCCGTGCCGCCGATCTTTCAACCCGAGGTAGCGGCAGAGGCTATCTACTACGCGGCTCACCACCGGCGGCGCGAAATCTACGTGGGTGCGTCCACGAATGTGGCGATCTACGGAAACACACTCGCGCCCTGGCTCGCGGACAGGTATCTCGGAAAGACGGGATACGATTCGCAGCAGACAGACGAGCCGGTGGCGCCGGACCGCCCCAGCAATCTGTGGGAGCCACTGCCCGGCGACCATGGAGCGCACGGCATCTTCGGGGCGCGCGCGAGCAACTGCAGCAAGCAACTGTGGGCGGACACCCATAGAGGGTTGCTTGCGGGAATAGCGGTCGGCGTGGGCGTGCTGGCCGGCGTCGCCTGCCGGCGCCGCTAGCCCGGAACCCAGATGCTTCCCGCCGCTACGACCTCCGCGTTCGCCGGCAAGCGCAGAGGCTCGGAGGATTTCGTGAAAAACGCGAGGCCCTTGTAGCTCATCAGATATTGATAATTCTTGGTGAAGACGCCGCCGGTCGCGGTGACGATCAGCGGCTCCGGAACGCGGCCCGCCAGCTTCAGAAACTCGGACGGCGCTACGCGCACCAGTACGCCGCTTGCTTTAATGGCCTGAATGATCGCGGCTGCTGCCGCGCCTCCCGCTGCCATAGATGTACCTCCGGTTCATTGTAATGCGGTATCTTCGGGGGTAAGATGCCGTCAACGCGAAGGGACCTGTTGAAGAGTGCGCCCGCGCTCGCCGCGGCCAGTCAGGCGACCGCGCAACCCGCCGCGGCAAAGCCCAACATCATTCTCATTATCTCGGACCAGTTTCGCGCGGACCTGGTGGGCGCAATGGGGATGAATCCCATGAACCTCACGCCGAACCTGGATGCGATGGCCCGGCGCGGCGTGCTGTTCCGGTCGGCGTATTGCAGTCAGCCTGTGTGCGCGCCGGCGCGCGGCAGTATCTTCACTGGGCAATATCCGGCGCGTCACGGCGTTTGGCGCAACGGCTTGGGGTTGGCGGAGGGGGCGAATACGCTCGCAGGATCGCTGCGCAACGCCGGCTATTCGACGAACTATATCGGCAAGTGGCATCTTTCGCCTGCGAGCGTGCAGCAACATCAGCAGCCCGAGGCAGGTCCGGTGCCGCGGCCGCAGCGCGGCGGTTTCTTGGATCTGTGGGAAGGAGCCAACGCGCTGGAGCATACATCCCACGCGTACGAGGGCGACCTGTGGGATTCCGATGGCAAGCCGATCCACTTCTCCGGCATTTATCGCGCGGACTTCCTGACCCAACGCGCACAGCGGTTCCTGCGCGCGGCCAAGGCGCCGTTCTTCTTGACGATCTCCCATTTGGAAGTGCATCACCAGAACGACTCGGATACGTTCGACCCTCCCAAGGAGTTCAAGGGCCGCTATCCCAATCCGTTCGTGCCGCAGGACCTCCGGGCGCTGCCCGGTTCGTGGCCCAGCCAGCTTTCCGATTACCTGGCGTGCGTCGCGAAAGTCGATGAAACCGTCGGCACGCTGCGCCGCACGCTGGCGGAGACGGGTCTCGATCGAAACACCATCCTGGTGTTTATGTCCGACCACGGCAATCACTTCAAAACACGCAACACCGAGTACAAGCGGAGTCCGCATGAAAGCTCCATCCATGTGCCGCTGATCGCGGAAGGGCCGGGGTTCAACCGCGCCGCTCAGGTGAGGGATTTGGTGAGCCAGGTGGATCTGATGCCGACTCTGCTGGACGCGGCAGGAGTCGCGGCGCCTGCGAGCGTGCAGGGACACAGCGCGATGCCGCTGCTGGACAGTCGCGGGACTGCCTGGCGCAATGAGATCTACTTCGAGATGGCGGAGTTCGTCACCGGGCGCGGCTTGCGGACGCCGCAGTACACGTACGCCGTGATGGCTCCCAAAGAGCGAGGATAGAAGCCGGTAGCGCGCGCCGCGAACTACGTAGAGTATGTGCTGTACGACAACTACGCCGATCCGTTCCAGCTTGTGAATCTGTCCGGCAGGCACGAGTACCAGAAGATCGCCGAAGAGCTTCGCGCGCGGCTGCTGGAGCGCATGCGCGAAGCGGGCGATCCGCCGGCCACGATAGAACCTTGCTGGTTCCCTTATTCGTAAGTCCTGGAGGCACTCATGAATCGACGCGATCTTCTGAAAGCTTGCGCTGCCGCTCCGCTGGCAATGGCCGCGCGGTCCGCGGCGGCGGAGGGGCGATATCAACCGGCATGGCAATCCATCGACAGCCGTGCGTGTCCGCAGTGGTATACGGATGCGAAGTTCGGCATCTTCATTCATTGGGGCGTCTACTCGGTTCCGGCGTATGCGGCGGTGGGAGTGAAAAATCAGAATCCGTACGCCGAGTGGTATTGGAATTCGCTGACAGCGGGCATGAAAGCGAAAGCGCCCACTGACGCCGGCGGGATGACCTGGGAGTATCACAAGCGCGTCTACGGCGAGAAGTTTCCGTATTTCGATTTCGCGCCGATGTTTCGCGCAGAGAACTACGACCCCGACCATTGGGCCGATGTCTTCGTGCGATCGGGCGCGAAGTATGTGGCGCTTACGAGCAAGCATCACGAGGGCTTCACCTTGTGGCGGAGCGCGGAGGCGAATCGGGCGTGGGGCCGCGCGTGGAACGCCGTGGATACCGGGCCCAAACGGGACGTGCTGCTGGATCTGATGGAGGCCGGCCGGCGCAAGGGCCTGCACATGGGCATCTATTATTCGCTCTACGAGTGGTACAACCCTCTGTACCTTTCCGACAAGAAGCGCTACGTGGCGGAGCACATGATGCCGCAGTTCAAGGATGTAGTGACGCATGCGAAGCCGAGCATCATTTTCTCGGACGGCGAATGGGAGCTGCCGAGCGACGAGTGGCGGAGCACGGAGCTTCTGGCGTGGCTGTTCAACGACTCGCCGGTGAAGGACGAAGTAGCGATCGACGACCGCTGGGGAAAAGATACGCGGCACAAGCACGGCGGCTATTACACCACCGAGTACACGAGCGGAATGAACAGCGGCACGCATCCCTGGGAAGAGAGTCGCGGGATGGGCGAATCCTACGGATACAACCGCATGGAGACGCTGAAGGATTACCACACCGGGCGCGATCTTCTGCTGATGCTGATCGACATCGTCAGCCGCGGCGGCAATCTGCTGCTGGACATCGGACCGACGGGCGACGGGCGGATTCCGGTGATCATGGAAGAGCGGTTGACTGAGATCGGCGAGTGGCTGGGTCACAACGGCGAAGCGATTTACGGCACGCACGCGTGGAAATCGCCGCGGCAATGGAGCGCGGGCAACGTGCCGAAGATGGAAGAGAAGGAATTCCGCGCGGCCTACGATATTCACCATATGGTGGATGCGCCACCCGCGGGCAATGCGCGGGTGGAGGCGTTCCTGACGGCGAAAGGGGATTCGCTGTACGCGGTTGTTCCGCACCGTCCGCTGGGCGAAGTGACAATCGATGGGGTACAGGGCTTCGGCCGTGTCACGCTGCTCGGCCGCAGCGAACCACTAAGTGCGCAGCTTCGCGGCGGCAAACTGGCGATCGCCGTTCCGGAGGGGTTGGCGGTGTCACTGCCGGATGCCGAGGCTTATACGTTCCACGTCGCGGGGGTTCGTTGAAACGCACATTGCGGGCAGCCGCGCTCACCGCCGTAACGGCCATAGCGGCAGGAAACTCTCTTGAGTATCTCAACGGCAACCGGCCGGTGCTGGATGCGCACAACTGCTACCCATACAAAGGGCAGTACAAGGACCGGATCGACCGCGCGCTCTCGACGGGATTTCCGGTGGCCATCGAGCAGGACCTGGCGTGGTACGTGGGTCCGGACGGCGGTCGCGTGGTGGTGTCGCACGATGCCCACCCGGCCGGGACAGAGCCCTTGCTGCGCGATTACTTCTTTGAACGTGTGCGGCCGATGGTGGAAGATGCGTTGAAGAAGAACGAGCGCGGCAAGTGGCCCATCATTGTGCTGCATTTCGATTTCAAGGACGTGCAGGCGCCGCTGCTGCATGCCGTGTGGGACTTGCTGGGCAAATACCAGGATTGGATCACGACGGCTGTGAAGACGGCCGATCCGCACGAGCTTTCTCCGTTCGACCCGAAGCCTCTGCTGGTGCTGACCGAAGAGGCGGATGAGCAGGAGAAGGTCTTCTTCGACGAAGTGCCGGTTGGCGCGAAACTGCGGGTCTTCGGCAGTGCGCATTCCATCGTCATACCAGGTAGCAGCGCGGAGCGGAATCATCTGCAGGCGACACTGCCGCCGGAGAAGCTGCTGACGCAGCCTCCGACGAATTACAGGCGGTGGTGGAACAACTCGTGGTTCGTAGTGGAGGAAGGCGGGCAGCATCAGGCCGGCGAATGGACCGCCGCGGATGACGCGCGGCTGCGGGCCATCGTGGATCATGCGCACCGTATGGGGTACTGGATTCGCTTCTACACGCTGGACGGGTTCGCGCCGGGCGGCGATACAGGCGGCTGGGGCAACGGGTACAACTTCGGGTCGCGCGCGGCGGTGGAGGTCCGGTGGAAGGCAGCGGTCGCGGCGGGTGTGAATCTGATTGCCACAGATCAGTACGAGGATCTGCGGAAGTTTGTGCCCCGACAATAAAATCGGCGGCGCCGCAATCGCTGCGAACGCCGCGGTATTTCAATCCACGCGCCCACGCGGGGCGCGACATTCAGGAGTGCAATAATGGCCAGACGTGCGACATTTCAATCCACGCGCCCGCGCGGGGCGCGACAAACGATGAACGTCTATCTCCGCGAGGATGTGGATTTCAATCCACGCGCCCGCGTGGGGCGCGACGAGTGCGCCTCGCTCATCCACGCATACGAGTATCTATTTCAATCCACGCGCCCACGCGGGCGCGACGGTGAAGCCCACCTATCTGCTCGACATTCGAAAATTTCAATCCACGCGCCCACGCGGGGCGCGACGGTTGCCTGTTGCTGTCGTGGCGCTTTCCGCATTATTTCAATCCACGCGCCCACGCGGGGCGCGACGAGATACCGTGTCGTTGTGACGCTGGATGCGAAATTTCAATCCACGCGCCCACGCGGGGCGCGACAGCAGCACATCCTCATCAGACCGCCCGTAATCGCATTTCAATCCACGCGCCCACGCGGGGCGCGACGCACTCTTGACGAGCCGCGCCATGATCTCCGGCATTTCAATCCACGCGCCCACGCGGGGCGCGACGAAAGAGGCATCTTCCCACGCCACTCTTTAATCATTTCAATCCACGCGCCCACGCGGGGCGCGACCAGTTTCCCAAGGACTTCGAGCGCAGTGTAAAAATTTCAATCCACGCGCCCACGCGGGGCGCGACGCTTTCGCCCGCTGGCGAACCCGAAGTGTGTTGTATTTCAATCCACGCGCCCACGCGGGGCGCGACCCATGCCCCCGTCTCACACCGTCTCCGTCAATATTTCAATCCACGCGCCCACGCGGGGCGCGACAGCCATTGTTCGGATGTAGGCGTATGGCTCACCAAATTTCAATCCACGCGCCCACGCGGGGCGCGACCGTGGTGACCGTTTCTCCGACCTGAATTACCCCATTTCAATCCACGCGCCCACGCGGGGCGCGACTTCCGTGTCACCGCTCGCGCGTTACCCCCTGTTATTTCAATCCACGCGCCCACGCGGGGCGCGACACGGAACGGGAGCGCAGTGAAGGCGTCGAATACATTTCAATCCACGCGCCCACGCGGGGCGCGACTTTTCCGGGGCAGGCCGCGTACGCCGAATGGTGAATTTCAATCCACGCGCCCACGCGGGGCGCGACGTCGAGCGTCTGGTACCGATACGCGCAGCGCGTATTTCAATCCACGCGCCCACGCGGGGCGCGACGTCGAGCGTCTGGTACCGATACGCGCAGCGCGTATTTCAATCCACGCGCCCACGCGGGGCGCGACACGGCATTGCAGTGCCACCAGTAGCGGCATTCGAATTTCAATCCACGCGCCCACGCGGGGCGCGACCGGCGGCAGCCGGGGGGCGGCGGGGCATGAATATTTCAATCCACGCGCCCACGCGGGGCGCGACTGGATCTGCTGGCCGATGGCACGGCGATCACATTTCAATCCACGCGCCCACGCGGGGCGCGACAAGCGCGGCGTGCGCAAGCCGTCGTCGCGGTTTCTGATTTCAATCCACGCGCCCACGCGGGGCGCGACGGGCTCTTCGATGTGAAGGACGGCGGCTCGTACATATTTCAATCCACGCGCCCACGCGGGGCGCGACGGGCACGGCCACATGGTTCCGCGTCTACGAGTCTATTTCAATCCACGCGCCCACGCGGGGCGCGACCGGAAATCTCCTTGGGTCGGACGAGAGTCGGACGATTTCAATCCACGCGCCCACGCGGGGCGCGACCTGTTCGCCTTCCCCGTAAAGTGGCTCTGGAACATTTCAATCCACGCGCCCACGCGGGGCGCGACCTACACGCCGAAGACTCGGCAGGCGGTGAGCGCGTATTTCAATCCACGCGCCCACGCGGGGCGCGACTCCCGAAGGCCGAAGATGCCATCGTAGCGGGTTTATTTCAATCCACGCGCCCACGCGGGGCGCGACCGGCTGCCGCAAGACGA